>Ga0172380_10000294_pt1 | contig 102608 bp, 108 predicted proteins | sample Leawe162metaG_FD_119747 | JGI IMG/M metagenome (GOLD analysis project Ga0172380, IMG submission 119747) | Leachate microbial communities from a municipal landfill in Southern Ontario, Canada - Leachate well 162 metaG | ecosystem: Engineered > Solid waste > Landfill > Unclassified | place...
ACGGCTCACCCGGAGGGTTCGCCCTACCTGTGAAAATGTTATCGCCTTTGACGGCAACATAATCATATTTTTGATCCATTTTCAAACCGGCGAAAATCGTCCGTTTTTGACCGGCCGCGACATTTGGGACGGGGTACTACTTCCGCCGGGTTTAGCTGGATCGTAGGAATCCACAAAACACACCGCAGAAACCTTCGTTCCCGCAACGTTTTCCTTGATTTTATCGAACTCAATGAAGGTTGAAACGACCTCGGCGCTTTTATCCTCAATGACGGACGGCAATGTTCTTGGGGCAGGTTTTTTATCGACATAGTCGGCAAGATACGATATGGCGCGCGTGTGCCCATTGGAGGCCGCGGCCCGCATCCATTGAATCCCCAGTTCCTTGTTGACAGGAAAAGCCTCATCTCCATTGCAGTAATAAAAACCGAGATTGAATTGCGACTTGGCATAACCCATTTGAGCGGACTTTGCCCAGTAATCCATGGCTTTATTAAGGTCACGTGGAGACCATCCCTGCCAGCCATTATAAAGACATCCGAGGTTATCCCACCCAATTGGCACTCCCAATTCGCCGGCTTCGCGAAAATACACCGCCGCCTTCTTTAAATCATGAGGGAGCACCTCCCCATTTACATAGCATTGCCCCATCCGCAACTTGGCCAGCCCGCAGTTTGAGTTTGCGGCCTTTTGCCACAATGCTATGCCCCTCTGTCGATCAACAGGGACATTAGCGTATCCATTGTAACAAAGCACCCCCGCGATCACTATAAAGAATAGGTCGCCGTCCACAGCCTTTTTTTCCACAGCCATCACCCAATCCTTCTCCGTGTCTTCGTAAAGGTCTCTCGGGGGGGATTTGATAATGCCGATATCCTGTCCCAGCGCTATTTTAGCTTCGCGAACAATGGTTAGGGCAACGCGATTGTATTCCTGAGCAGCCAGACTAACGCGATCCTCTATTCGCCGCATGGCTTCCGCGTCGCCGTTTGTTAAAGGAGCGAGGATTTCCGGTCCCAGATCGGCTAATGCATACTGCGGCAGGAGGAAGGATGGAAGGAGTCTTCATGAGCGGCTTCAATCGGTCCAACCCCCATTCCTTCATGGTTTTCAATCCTTCAGTCGTCCGCGCCACCTCAAGAGGCATTTCCTTTTTCCCGAGCCGGCGCCCAGTTACCGTTTCGACCATGATCAATTCGATCCGATTCGTGGCGTCAACGGCAACGCCCAGAATGTAATCGGCGCCCAGGAATGCCTGGCCTTGCGAGGTGTCTTCCACCAGTCCCTTTTCCTGCCGCCAGCGTTCCTGTACCGCATCCGCCGCAAAACGGCGCGGCAGCATCGTAATGCCGGAACCGGCCCAGGCGCCCGATAAATCGGCCATGACTTTTTCCACCGCCGCTTGCACAGTCTCGTTGGAAGTGGAAAAGCGGGGGTTCGAAAACGCAAGCGATGGCGCGACCTGCGATGGAGCTGGCGGTGGCTTGCTAACCGCCTGAGCCGCTTGCTCCGCTAATTTTGGCAGGATATCGGCGAAATGCCCCTTGGCGAAGCGCACAGGAACGACCGTGACACCCCGGCCGGTCGCCGCCTCGACAACTTCCAAAAGGGCCTGTTCGTCCGACGCTTTAATCCATGCAAAATATTCGACCCCCAGCAATCGGCCCAACCGGACCTGGCGCGCTGAGTCGTCGCTCACCCCCGCCAGGGAAAGCTCTCCCAGAATGGCGCGCATATCTGCGCGCTCAAGCACTTTAATGGTTGCCTGTTTCGACAAAGTGGCCAACCAAAAGTCAGTCAACCCCAAATCCGGCTCATTGCCATGATAGACCGCCCCGCTCAGACTGATCTGCGCCGTCCCCGCCGCGCCGGCTTCGGCCGGCCATAGATACCCCATTCCAATTCCGGCAAGGATCAGTAACAGGGCGAAAAGCTTTTGGTTTCGAGACTTCATGATTGATCCATACTCAAGCGAGAGAGCCGGGACAACCATGTCAACGTTGCCGCCCCCGAAACTGCTGTATTTGTTGTCAGGATTCCATCCCAAATTACCGAACGTTTACCGTCACCGAATCTACCCAAACCTGTTCCAAATCCAGAATCCCATTCATCGGCAGATCGACAGCAAAATAGAACGTATATGAGCCAATTCCTAAACCGGGAACATTCAACACTTCAACGGCCGGCAGATTGCCCAAAGCACCCTGGTACACCGGCCGCAAAACACCAGCCTGCGTCCAGCCCACCGTGCCATCCATATAAAACCAAGACGAGCCGGCACAAAGAAGCACCCACCAATCGACAGGTACACCGGCATAAGCCCTGGCAGTCAGATCCACGGCGATTGACACAGTATCGGGATAATTGACGTTGACAATACCAGTTGCGCCATTGGCCTTAATACGGGGCGCGGGCAACGTCGAAAGCATGGTGACATTCACTGAATCAACCAGGATCTGCCCATCCACGTTCAGAATTCCATCCATCTGCGCATCGACCGCGAACCAGAACGAATATGAACTAACCGGCAAGCCGGGTATATTCAACACCGGCAACAGCGTGGACGGCAGATTGAATAAACCGCCCTGGTACAGCGGATGACAATTAGAAAGGTCGCCATCGAACGGCGTCCACTCAACTGCATTATTCAAGTAGTACCAGGACGATCCGGCCAGCGAAAGAACCCACCAATCAGCAGGCGCCCCCTCATTGTTGATCTCGTTAATTTCGATGGTGATTTCCATAGCGTCCGGATAATTGACGGCGACATCCCCCACCGTGCCATTGGCCTTGATGGTCGGCCCGATGGCGGGTCTCACATAGCCGGGATCGTTTGTGCTGAAACCGCCGGCGCCCGCGGCGTTTACGGCCCTCACCCAGTAATAAAAAACAGTTCCGGGCATCGTGGCGGCGTTCAGATCGTCGTAGGTTGTCGTTGCGGTGGTTGCCAGGTTGGAGGCGATCGCGATGTTATTGCTTGCACTCCGCCAGACCTGGTAGCCGGTTGCCTCGCCTACCGCATTCCAGGTTACGCGCACCTTGTCGGTGTATTCTCCGTCACTGGCGAACACGCCCGTGGGGGCAAGAGGCGGCAGCGCCTTTTGCACGGTCAGAACTGCCACGGCGCTTGTGGCCGAGCCGGCCATGTTGCTCACTATGCAACGGTACTCCCCCGCGTCACCATCCGTTACCGAAGCAATCATATAGGTCGCACTGTTAGCCGAACCAATGTTCACTCCATTTTTCTGCCATTGGTAACACAGCGGCGCGGTCCCCGTCGCCACCACCGTAAAGCTCGCGGATGCGCCCGGATTGATCGTTTGCGATTCCGGCTGAGTTGTGATTGCCACCGGATTATTTACGCCCAACAGGGCCGCGTCGCTCTCCACAACACCGACCACGTTGCTTATCAGGCAACGGTATGTCCCCACGTCGCCGAGCGTTACCGGATCGATCGTGTAGATCGTATTGCTTGCCGATTCGATGTTCGTGCCGTTTTTCTGCCACTGGTAATACAGCGGCGCGGTCCCCGTCGCCGCCACAGTGAAGGTTGCCGACGAACCCGGATTGTTCGCGCGCGATTGCGGCTGAGTCGCGATCGCCACCGGCGCGTTTACGCTCAGCACCGCCACCGCGCTTGCCACCACCCCGACTACGTTGCTTACCAGGCAAAGGTACGCCCCCGCGTCACCAGCCGCCACCGAATCGATCATGTAGATCGTATTGCTCGCCAATTCAATGTTCGCGCCGTTTTTCTGCCACTGGTAACACAGCGGCGCGGTCCCCGTCGCCGCCACAGTGAAGCTCGCCGACGAACCCGGATTGTTCGCGCGCGATTGCGGCTGAGTCGCGATCGCCACCGGCGCGTTCACGTTCAGCACCGCCACCGCGCTCTCCACAACACCTGCCGCGTTGCTTACCAGACAACGGTATCCCCCCGCACTCCAGTCCATTACCGGATTGATCATATAGTTCGTGCTGTTCGCCGATGCAATGTTCACGCCGTTTTTCTGCCATTGGTAATACAGCGGCGCGATCCCCACCACCGCCACACTGAAGGTTGCCGTTGACCCCGGGTTTTTGGCCTGCGACAGAGGATGATCCGTAATCATTGGCGGATAGGTCGTTCCGTTGTATTCAAAGGAACCCATGTCCGGATTTCCGGCCAGGTCCCTCGATATCCCTTCCATGTCCATAGGCGCAGTGGAAAGGTTCGTTCCCGCATTGATGCACGGCGACCCGGCCAGAAGATGCCAGTCGGCGCTCAGGCACGGATTGTTTGTGATATTCCCCTCCATGCTCGCCATATAACCTGTCAGAGTCGAACACGTGTAATAAGCGCCGATGCAGTTATTCCATTGACCGATGTTCGCGCCGGTCGGCGCCGTGTTTCCCCAGATTATGCAATTGTAGAGGGTGCCCCCGGAGGATGCTGAACCGCCTCCGTACAACCCGCCACCTCCTCGCCCGGATGAAATGGAATTAGCCATAATAGTGCAGAACTCGACAATGCCGCCATTATTCAGCCAAACGCCGCCGCCGCGCGTATTGGCTTCGTTGACCGGACTTGAGGCCGCACTGTTGCCGGTAATCAAAGAGTTTGCCAATCTTCCGCCGTACATACAGACGCCGCCGCCGCCGGAAATTCCACCGTTGCGAGCGCGATTGCCGTGAATCCAGCAGTTCCGCACCGTACCGCCGTTGAGATAGGCGCCGCCGCCACTTAAAGCGGAACCGCGGGTCAGCGTAAATCCGTCAACCACGGCGCCAGAGTGCGCAAGCCGAACGCAACGGGTTATATCGTTGCCATCCAAGGTCGTTTGCCTCCAGCCGTTCACGCTCCTTAAAGTGACGGCAAAATTCAGGGAAAATTCCTGAGAAAGGTCATAATGGCCGTTCGTTACGACAACCTCAGTTCCATCCACCAACAGATCGTCAATCGAATTCAGGTTCGTTGCGGCCATCGTCCAGTTCGTATAAGGAAACACACTCGAGCCGGAGGGGGAGACATAGACCAACGGATGACCGACCTTGACAGCATTCGTCAATGCCGCTGACGCTGCTTCTCCCGCCACATTGCTCACCATCACCGTGATCGTCTTCCAGCCCCAATTGGTGTAGGTATTCGTCACCACCGCCAAATCCGGGCCGGCAAGATCGATATGGCCGTCGTTATCGAAGTCCCACCGGTAATACAGGCCATCGAGATTTGTCCCGCCCGTAAAGCACTCGCATCGCACCGGCAATGGATCGAAGCCCTGGTTGGTGTTCACCGCCACACTGCAACGCAGGTCTGTCACACGGTATTCGAATGCGCCCATATCCACGCGAAAATTCCCGTCCACATTGCCGTCCAAAGGACGGGTCGCATACTCGTAGTCCACCGTCACAACATCCGTTGTCGCCCCAGCATCGATGCATGGGGAGCCCTCCTGCAGATGGAAGTCGCCGTTCGTATAATCGACAAAAAGCGGGTCTTTATTATACACATTGCCGGCATCGTATGACATTCCATCATACCAGGTGCAACAGGTGAATGAAACCGACCCGCCGCCAACTATACGACACTCCTGATATCCTGTCGCCTGGTTGTAAAGAACGATGGAATTGACGACGACGCCGGACTTCAGATATACGCCGCCACCCGAATATACGCCGCTGTTATTCACGATCGTGCAATGATTCGCGATGCCCGTTTCAAGATAAATGCCGCCGCCCCATCCCGAACCTGTCGGCCGATTAATATTGCCGATAACAAGGCAATTTTCGACAAGACCGCCAGACATGTAAATGCCGCCGCCCTCGGATGCTACGCTACTGTCGGCTATATTGCCTGACACAAGGCAATTTTGGATTGTCCCTCCACCCGAAAGATATATTCCTCCGCCACACATTACGCCGTAGATATTGGAGCAAATATTATCGGCAATGCTGCAGTCGCGCACCGTGCCGGCCCGGTCAACATAAATCCCCCCACCGCCGTCAGATTGGCCCCCTTGGCCGGCCAAGCCCCGCGTAATGGTAAACCCGCTGACTACGGCGTTACTGTGGGCAAGCCAAATACATCGGCACACATTGTCGCCGTCAATCCGACACATCGAACGCCCGAGATCGCTCCGGACCGTGATTCCCTTGGCGATGACGATTTGTTCGGAAAGGATGTAGTCCCCGTCAGCCACCACAACTTCGTCCCCGTCGCCGGCAACGTTCACGGCCGCCTGGATCGAATTAGCCGCCTCCGCCCAGTTCGTATAAGGGGAGGCTGACGTTCCCGCGAGGGACACATAGTGCGTATCGGCCTTGGCGACAACCGCCACAACGGCCATAATACAGACAAGGACAACGCAATGCCGCCAAGTGAATGCGAGTGAAAAATGCAAGGTGACGCGCATGGCACAGTTCCAACGATGAACCGTTGAGTATAACATCCTGACGATCAGCCTACTCATCGTTGTCTCCTCGTATATTCCAAAATGTCCGCATATTTCACAAACGAATGGCCCATTCATTTGCCGGTTCAATAGGTCTGCACACTGCATTCCTTGACCAGTTTGGCCATTGAACATTTCTGCAGGAGCAATTCACTGCCTTTGCCGTACACGCTGACAATGATGCCGTACAATTTATTGCCGGCCTCTTTTTTTGACGCGGCGCCTTTGACCGGCGGACTGCACTCAATCCCCCGACAATCCACCGCCAGGGCCTGCCCTTTGGATATCTTCGGGAACGTGATGCGCTCGACCTTCGCTCTTTGCCCGGCGGCCTTGTCCTGATAATCGGCGAGGTAATACTCGATGACAACGATATTTCCCCGAGGAATTTCCCCGTTTTTCGCCGAAAGAATCAGGCGTGGAACATAATGCAGGGAATCCGCCGGGGGCGGACCGCCGGCGCCGTCTTTATTTTTTTTGCCCGCGATTTTACGAAGTCTGACCTCAACGCCATAATTCATCGCGATAATTTTATTGGCCAAGGGACTATCGTATAAGCTCAACACTCCGCCGGCGCCGGCCAAGGCCTTGTTCGGCGGCAGGAAGACATATCCGCTGCTTGCCAACGCATCCGTGGCTTCTTCGATGTAATCCGTCACGGCCGATTTTTGTTCCGTCGTCCTTTCGAGCGATTGTTTCTGATAAACGGCCAACACCTGCTCCGCCTCGACCCGATAGGGAGAATCTTTGTTGATTTTCAAAGCCTCGGTGAGCACCCGGATGGCGGCGGCAAAGGTGTCTTGCGCCCTGGCGCTGACAATCGCCTGCAAGAGGGGATCCTTGACTTGCCCACCTGCCTGCGTCTGTAAATTTTTCAACAATCCCAACGCGGCTTCCCGATTTGTCGCTTGGGGATATTTGGCCAGCGCATCGGCAAGCAGTTTGGCGTTCTCAGAGGGATCGCCTTCCTTCCGGGCGTGTTGGATGGCCTGGTCAAGTCCGGCAGTTTCCCGTAATTGCTGTCCGGCGGCGGCAATCATCGCTTCCGCGTCGGCGCGGTTGGTGGCGCAAGGACACTCCGTCAGGGCCTTTTTCAATAATTCGATCCGGGCGGGAACATCGGCCGTCGCCCGGCCGTTTCTCAGCGCCAGGGAAAGCACCCACGAATCGTTCAGCTGGGCCTGGATATTCTTTTCCAGTGTTTCGGCTTCGGCGCGGTTGGCTGCCCGACGATATTTCTTTATGGCTTTGGCCAGGCGCTCGGCGGCGGACTCGCCATTCGTATCTTTCCTGGCCAGCACGAGCGCGGCGGACAAGTTGGTCGTATCCTGAACGATCGTCTTGTTATCCGCCAACAACTTCCTGGCGCGGCGCCCGCCGGCGAACGCCAACGGGTATTGCTTGATGGCCGACTCCAGAACGGCAACGGACGCCGCCACGTCGCCTTGTTTCGAACTGCGTTCGATTTCACGGGATAGTCCTTCGTTCGATTGGAAGACTTTGGAAACAAACCAGCTTAACCCTGTCACCCCAATGAATACCACGACAACCACGGACGTTAAGCGATAGAGCATGACTTGAAGGCGCGCCCAGTCGATCGCGGGGAAAACCAATTTCCGGGATGAAGCCGCCGGCGGCAACGGAGAATTCGGCGCAGCGCCCGAAGCCGGGAGTTTGACTTCGTTTACGGGACGATCGGTTTGTTCGCCGATCGAAGCGCCTTCAAGATCGTTTTGCGACGGAGCGTTATTCCTGGGAACGATAAACTTGTCCCCGCAAATAACGCACCGCGCGCAATCATCGGCGATGCCGGAAGCGGCGCCAAACGTTGCGTCGCACTCCGAACAGGTAAACGCATATTCCCATTCCGGGACCGTCACCCGCTTGCCGCAATCGACGCACTCGATAATTCGGCCAACACCGCGCTCATCGATGGCCAGCGATTTGCCGCACGAGCATTTGAAATAGATATAGGCCATAGATGCCTCCCGTCAGCCCTGTCTTCTCACTTATTGACGATCTTGGGCAACAAACGTTCGGCGATCTCGGACGCGGCTTTTTGGAGCGCGGATTTGCCGGCAATCTCTTCGGTCAAGTCCACCACCACGGCGGTCTGGCGGTCCGTGGCAATCACTTTGTCGGTCTGGCGGTCGATGGCCTTGACCTCCAGGCGCGCCTTGACGCTGACCAAGTTCCCGTGGCGCATGGCAAACTCGCTGAACCCTTCGCCTTCCAGCCTGATGTCGGCTTTTTTGGCGTCCCCGGACTTATCCAAAACTTCAAAGCCCGTTTCCTTGCAGAATAACGTCAATTCCGTCTCGGCGGCCGGGTCGATGGTGATATGGCCGACATGGCGCTCCTGGACGTTAATCGCAACCACCGGTCGCTTGGCATCGCCCAACTTGGTTTTCAATGCGGCAATCCGGTCTTCCAACTTGACTTCTTTGGCCACCAATTGATCGGCTTTCTTGACAATGGTGTCCGCCACCTGTTTCGCCAATTGCTCGATTAAGGGCGCGAGATCGTCGCTCGATTTGCCCTTCACGGACTCGCCCAACACGCGGCTGGTCTCCGTGCCGATGATCTTGGCGATCACATAGATGGTCTTATCCGCGTCCACCACGGAGCCGGTCACCAGGATCCGGGCACCGGTCAATTTGCCGATCTGCACGGCCTGATCCGGAGTCACGATCCCGGAAAGGTTCAGTTCATGCTCCTGGAGCGATTTATGCAGGTCCGCCCGGTCCACCAGGCACAAGGCCGGATTCGCCGCCAGGGACGCGAAGAGAATGTCCGCCGCCTTGGCGCCATAGTCCTTGACGCCCGAACCGCGCTCCTGGAACGCAAAGATGGCCGTCGGATAGACTATCGGCGTCTTTTCCGGCTTGACCGTCTCACCGGTTTCAGCGCCGATCGATAATCCGGCCGCGCCCAGCCACATCATGCCGCTCATAAGTACGCTCGTTATCGTCTTCATGGTTTCGATCTCCTTTTCTTGGTTTGGTTAAGGCCCGCGTTAAGGCTGCGGCATGGTTTCCGCGCCGATACCTTCCGCCGCCTGGTTCGACCCGCCTTGTTTCGGCATGAAAGAACTGAAGTCCATGATCATGAATTGCAGCATTCTCAGTTTCTTTCCGCCCACCGGCATCTGGATGTTTTGGACCATAAATGTAATCTTGTCCCCTTCCTTGAAGTTAGTTGCGCCCATCATATCCGACACAATTACGTCTTGATCCTTCCATTTCACCTGATAGGCCCGGAAACGCGCCTCGCCATCTTCGGCCGCGAAAACTTTGAGGACGATTGCCTGTTCGGTTCCGTAAGATCCCGACATTCCGGGCGGCATTCCTGCAACGGATGTTTCATTGGCGTCTTGGCCGATGGCGCACAGAGCAAAGGCAACGATCGATCCAAGAGCGACTGCGATTGTTTTCATTCTCACTCCTCCTATAATGATTGTCCGACGCGGGAACCCGCAACCCAGCACCGACGGCGGAACACCGGCTATGATAGCCGACATAAAGTCGGCTCTACATGGAAAAAAGTCGCCCCGTTTCGGCGCTTAATTTAATGCATAGGAAATTTAAAACACAGCGGTTCTATCGAACCGCAACTACACCCCTGGTCGAGTTCAGACAGGCCGTCCGGTGTAGAGGCCGTTCGATAGAACGGCATAGTTGCCGAAGGCCCAACTCGAACATGACCGGCGCGGACTTTTGCAGCGCGTCATGGTGTGACGCGATCTTGTTTTACTCGGACATATATTGCAGAACACGCTCCAGCAGGAATCGCGGCGCGGGACCGGTCTCCCACTTCTTGATAACGGCAAAACAACAGACAATCAACCGTCCGCGAGGCAACCCGCCGCTCATTTCGATCCAAGGCCAGCCGCCCGCCGCGGGCGGCGCCATTTCGCCAATCACAGCGCCTCGTTCGCCGCGAACGGTCAATGTCCGCAAGCAGATCAGGCCGTCCGGCGGCCACGCCTCGGCATCCAAGCGCTTGTCAAGTTTTCGAATGATGGCGGCCTTTTCAAGTTTCAGACTTGCCGGCGCGGGAAAGGCCGATTCATCCGGCGCCAGCAGTGGGACACTGCCCTCCGCGGGGGCAAGGCACAGGACGGGAACACCGCTCGATGCCACCGCCATCAATTGATCCCAAAGCCCCCGATAGACCTTGAACGAGACCCCCTCGCCTATGACCACGACGCCATTTCGAACATCCTGAAAAGCGCCTACATCCGATATGCGTTTAAACGGGATATGGGACTTTTCGAATCGCTCCGCCGTTTTCCGCTCCGGATCGAACAGCCAGAAGTTTTGCTCCTTGAGCCATTCCGCGCGGCCGGCAAACGGATCCGGCGGAAAAACCCAGAGGGTCTTTTCCAGGGTTGCCGTTGCCTGCGCGGCGCCATTTTCATTCACCGCAACTGACAGCGTTGTGTTTAGAATAACCCCCGCTTTCACCTCCGGCACGGGCAGGCGGATTTCCACGTTCTGCGATCGGCCGGGCGCCACATCGATCTCGCGTTCCTGCCGGGCAATGGTCTTATCCCCCGCCGCGTAGCGCCATGCCAGACGTCCCCGAGTGGTTTCCCGGGCGCCGACCAGGACATGAAAAACCGCCTCCTTGCCGCCAAACACATCGTTCCAAGATTCTTGCACGACTATCGCAAGCTTGGGCGCGGCTTGTGCCGCGGTGCATACCAGCAAGAATCCCAGCATAAGGCCGATCGTTCTCATGTCACGAATTCCGGTCAGGTTTCATATTGAGCACCGTTTGAAACACTCGATATTCCCGGTTATCGGTCTTCAGCGCGGCGATCTCCTGGTATTTGCCGGTTTCGATGATTTCACTGCTTTCGGAAGACAGCCGCACCGGGGTGGTCCAAGCGCACAAGGAATCGACGGCCCACTTGTCCTTGTCCACGGCATAGGCCCAGAGCATTAAGCGCCCCTCGGAATCAGCGGGCAAGGTCAATTCGACCTGTTCATCGTTGTGAACTTGGACCGCCGTGCTCCAAACCGGACGCCAGGTCGATTCGCCGGCCCGCCGGGTGACAACCACCGTTTGGATCCAGGCGGATGTCGAATCGCCTTCGCGCGCGCTCGTCTCGGAATCTATGCCGACTTTAATGTCGCCGTTGTTTTCCGCCACCCAGCGCAATTGCCCGGAAAACAGGCGGCTCATTTCCCTTATAACCACGGCTTTGGACACGGCATAATTCGCGGGCAATCCAAGGGACGAGGAAATCGGCAATGCCGTATGAGGCCGCGCCAGGTTGATCCCCAGAACGATCGCCAGCATGGCCGCCGCTCCCATTGCGATATATGTAACGCTGGGCCACAAGTTAAGGCGCCGCATGGCCGGAGCATCCTCCGGTTCAAAAACGCATGGATGGCGGGGCAGCGACTGCATGATGGCGTCCGTCAATGCCTGCAAGCGTTGCTCGCCGCATTCCCGCCGGCGCGCCCATGCACGCAGGGTTTCATTAAGCTGGTTTTTTTTCATTTTTGCAGGCCCTCCAACTTCTTCCTTAGCAGACGCCTGGCGTGATGAATGCGCCAGTACATCGTGGCCAAAGCGCAACCTTCGATCCGCGCCGCCTCCGCCGCTTCCAAGCCTTGAATCGCCGTCAGACTGATCGCCGCCCTTAGGCGGGGACTGAGCGACGCCAGAGCTTTGGCGATCAAGCCATCGGTTTCATCGGCCGACACTTTATCGTGCGGCAAAGCCGCGCCATCCACCAAAACCGTCAAATCAGATTCGGTTGCCACAGGCATCCGTTGTTTCTTCCTAAGAAAACCGACCGTCGTATTCATGGCAATGCGATACAGCCAGGTAGAAAAACTGGATGCCTCCCGAAATCCGCAGATTGCATTGACCATACGAATGAAAACATCCTGCGTCAGATCGTCGGCATCGGCGTCATTCAGAACCATATGATAGATCATGGCCCTTACTTTCCCGACATGTCGTTTAATCACCGCCTCCAAGCAAGCCCGGTCGCCCCCTTGCTTGAAGTCGGCAATAAGTTCCTCGTCGCTGGAATCGGACGTTATCATAAGAGTGTTCTTTATCATATTAGACGCATTATGACAAAAAAACTTTGATTTATTTTCATCGCTCATCGCTTGTTGCCTGCCGAGGCCGGACAATACGGGTCTGGCCATACGCGCCCGAATTGTCGTTTTGCGCCAATATTCAGTTCCGTCCGCCGTGATTCTCGCGCTCCTTGTGCGCTACACGCCCATGTTTTCACGCCGATCTTTCCTTGAAATCACGTAACAACTCGTTAGATTGCTATACCGTGTTCGTTGGTTGAGCAAAACGCAAAATTGCTCCATCGCTGAAAAGTTCGTTATAAAATGCGCTCGCACCCGCCGATAATTTTGTTATGATCGGGCGCATTATGAAACCAAGAACCGCCTGCATCAAGCGCGCCACCCGTGAAACGCAGATTGAGCTTACGCTCACGCTGGATGGCCGCGGCCGTTTCGACGTGGACACCGGCCTGCCGTTTCTAAATCACATGCTGGAGCTTTTTGCGCGGCATGCGCTGATGGACCTGCGTCTGCGCGCCCGCGGCGACCTGGCCGTGGATTATCATCACACCGTGGAGGACCTGGGCCTGTGCCTGGGCCGGGCGCTGGATCAGGCCCTGGGCGACCGGCGCGGCATCCGGCGTTACGGCTGCGCCACCATTCCCATGGACGATGCTTTGAGCCGCGTGGTCGTGGACCTGGGCGGGCGCCCTTATCTCGTCTATGCGGTCGCCAACAAACGGCGCAAAATCATGGCCTTCGATGTGAGCCTGATCGAGGAGTTTTTACAGGCTTTCTGCGTCCAGGCGCGGATGAACCTGCACGTGGAGCAATTTTACGGACGGGAGCCGCATCATGCCTATGAATCGATATTCAAGGCCCTGGCGCGCGCATTGCGGGAGGCTGTGGCGCGGGATGCGCGCGAGACGGGCATCCCGTCCAGCAAGGGAACGCTCTGAAACTGTTCTTGGTTCTTCGTTCTTGGTTCTTGGTTCTTCGTTAATCTAAGGCGGGCGATGCCCGCAACCCAAAGAATTTGCCCGCTAAACAAAGAACTAAGAACCAGGAACCAAGAACGTTTTATATATGATAACCATTATTCCGGCGATTGATTTGAAGGGCGGGCGCTGTGTGCGCCTGCGCCAGGGAATTGCCTCCGATGAAACGGTCTATTCGGATGATCCCGTGCAAATGGCCAGGTTCTGGGAAAAGGCCGGCGCCGCCTGGCTGCACGTTGTGGACTTGGATGGCGCCTTTCAAGGCTTGCCCGTACACACGGAGTTGATCGAAAAAATCGCGCGGGCCATACGGATTCCAGTCGAGGTGGGCGGCGGACTGCGCACGGATGACCAGGTGGCGGACTTGCTGGCGCGGGGCGTGGAGCGCGCCGTGCTCGGCACGCGGGCCTGGACCTCGCCGGAAACGCTCGCGCGCCTGGTGGAACGTTTCGGCGAACGCGTGGCGGTCGGACTCGACGCGCGCAACGGCCGGGTCTCGATCAAGGGCTGGACCGAAACGACCGGGACGGATGCCCTGACGTTGGCCGCGCGCCTGGAGACTCTGGGCGTCCGGACTATGATTTATACGGACATCGCCCAGGACGGCATGCTGACGGGGCCGAACACGAAGGCGGTCGCGGCGCTTTGCGACCGGGTGGCCTGCCGGGTGATCGCCTCCGGGGGCGTGGCCTCGGCCGCGCATGTGGCCGCCCTGGCGGCCATGGGCAAACCGAATTTGGCGGGCGTGATCGTGGGCAAAGCCCTGTATGAAGGCACGGTATCGTTGGCCGAATTGCAATCAGGAAGGCAAAGGACGGGCCAGCCGGAGGCTGGCCCCTACCTGTGAAAAACAGAAGCAGGTAACGGTAGGGCTCGGCCTCCAGCCGGGCCGGATTGGGTTGCGAGCACAGCCCGCATTGGAGAGCAAGACATAATGATGATGGCAATTCACGAATCGCGCCTGGCCAACGGCATGCGCGTGGCGACCTCCGCCATGGAACACTTGCAGAGCGTGGCGCTCGGCGTCTGGGTGGGCGTCGGCGCGCGCTACGAAACACGCGCCTTGGCGGGCATCAGTCACTTCATCGAACACCTGTTGTTCAAGGGCAGCGAGCGCCTGTCGGCGCGCGACATTTCGCAGGCCATCGAGGGCCGCGGCGGATTCTGCAACGCATTCACCCAGGAGGAGCTGACCTGCTACTACGCGCGCACCGGCGATGACCACACCTGGAAAGCGCTGGACATTCTGACGGAAATGTACCGCCATCCGCGCTTCGCGCCCGCGGATATCGAGAAGGAACGCGGCGTCATCATCGAGGAAATCATGATGTACCGCGACCAGCCGGAACAGGTGGTGCAGGAAATGCTCAGCGCGGCCTTATGGCAGGACCACGAACTCGGACGCCCGCTGATCGGCTATCCCGAAACTCTGCGCGAACTGACGCGCGACCATATTCTGACGTTCAAAAAAAAGAAGTACGTGCCGGAAAACACCGTTTTTATTTTCGCCGGCCACGTGCGCCACGAGGAGTGTGTCCGCCATGTGGCCAAACTGACCCGCGGAATCGCGGGCGCGCGCGAGCCCACCTACCCGCTGGTCACACCGGCGGTGCCCCAGGAGCGCCTCAACCTGAGAGCCAAGGACATCGAGCAGACCCAGATGGCGCTGGGCTTCCGAATATTCGGACGGTTCGACAAGCGGCGCTACGCGCTGAAACTGCTGAACGTGATCCTGGGCGAAAACATGAGTTCGCGCCTCTTTCAGGTCGTGCGCGAAAAACATGGACTGGCGTATGCCATTCATTCCGGCATGCAATTGTTCGCCGAAACCGGCGCCCTGGTAATCGGCGCCGGCCTGGATCGCAAACGCCATGAAAAGGCGCTGGAGCTGATCGCGCGCGAAGTCAAGCGCCTGAAACAGGAGACAGTCAACCCGCAGGAACTGGCGCGCGCCAAGGAATACGTCATCGGCCACATGCGCCTGGGATTGGAAAACCCGACGGGCCATATGATGTGGATGGGCGATCACATCCTGAATTACGGCTCGGTCATGGCGCCCGAAGAGGCCATCGCGGCAATCCAGGCCGTGCAGGCCGAGGACATCCAAAAACTGGCGGACACCATTTTCCGCGAGCGCACGGTCAGCATGGCCTGGCTCTCGCCGGGAACAACCGCCAAGGACGGCGAGCGTTTTAAAACCATACTGGCGGAGATGTAGGAAGCGTATGGGTGTGTAGGAGTATGGGTGTAGGGGCGTGAAAAATTTATGCGGGACACCCTCACCCCCATACGCCCATACTCCCATACTTTTGCAAAGAGGAGACTTTTGCCATGAAAAAAGCCGCTATCGTCGTTCTTGCTCTCATTCTGGCCGGGGTGATCGGGTTGCAATTGTTCCTGGCCTATGGGCTGACGGATTCCCTGCGTCAATGGGTCCTGCCAATGGCCAAGGAACGCTGGAACCTGGATGTCACCCTGGAGCGCGTCAGCGTCAATTTGCTGGGCGGATCGCTCTCCGTTCACGGCATACAGGTAATCAACCCGCCGGACTTCGACACCAAGAGCATGATCGCCATGAAACGGTTCAAATTGACGATCGGCCTGCCGGCGTTATTCCGCGGAGGCATTGCCAAAATCGAGAAAGCCACGATCCGGGATGCGGCGCTCAGCGTGGTTCGCAACCGGGAAGGCGCACTTAACATCGAGCCGGCCCTTGCGGCCATTCATGCCGCCATGTCGAACACGCCGCCCGGCGAGGCGGGACCGCCCGCCCCCGGCGACCCCCGGGTGCGCGTTAAAAAAATTCCCGACTTCGCAATCCAACAAATGGAGATCACGACCTCGGCGCAGTATGTCGATCACAAAATCAGCGAGCCTCCTTTCCGGCTGGGCCTCGATATGCAGGCGCGCCTGAAAGATATCGCCAATCACGGGCGAAACGACGTAATGTCCGGAACGATCAACCTGCTGGGCCACATTCTGACCACCGACCGCAAATGCGCGTTCGACCTGAACGGCCGGATCGCCCCGATCAACGACCCCACCCTGCTGAGCTTCGACCTGACCGGGTCCATTCAGACGGTCGATTTTAAAAATTTCCGGGAGCTGGCGGCGCGGTGCGGGTTTGAAGAAGGCCGGATCTCCGGAACCATGACGCTTTACTGCCAGCAAGGCGTGTTCGACCCGGAAAAATCCGTTCTGCATCTGACATTCGACAAGGTCAAACTCACCCGCAAACAACAGGAACAATTCGGCGGCATTCCGTTCCCCGAAGCGTTCAAGGCGCTCGTGCCCATCAAAGGCACCCTGACCAATCCGGAAATCGATATCCGGGAAGCCTTGACGCAAACCATGGCCAGCAAGGACACGTTCGACGCGATCATCAACGGCGTCCTGGATGCCCAGAACCGTTCCGCCGCGACATCCCAAGCGGTCAGGGACATGCAAGACAAGTCCACCGATTCTCAGGCCAAGAGCAATGCGCCGAACGCGGAGAGCGCCGGCATGGTAAAACCGGAACATCCTCTTGACATCAAAAACACCCTGGGCGAGTTATTCGGAAAGCCGGAGTCGAAAAGACCATGATGAAGGCACAAAGGCACACAGGCCCAGAGGCACAAAGCTGAATGGGCTAATTTCAAAACCAATCGAAAAACGGTCGCGCAAAAGCGCGACCCTCCCGATCTTGGTCGAACGCCATGACATCGTATAAACGCGCTTATATCGGCACAAGCATTGTAGCTTTCCTGATCGCCATCGTCCTTTCGGCCGCCAACCTGTACCTGGGCGATTTGAATCAGGATGAAGGCTGGTACCTGTACGCCGCCCGGCTGGTTGCCGCAGGCCAATGGCCGTACATCGATTTCGCCTTCACCCAGGGACCGGTGATGCCGCTGGTGTATGCCCTGTTCGCGCCGGTCATCGCCGTGGGAGGGCTGGCCGGCGGCCGGCTGATAACCGCCCTGCTGGGCCTCGTGGCCGCCGTTCTGGCCGCCCGGCTGGCGGCCCGACTGGTAAATCCGGAATTGCGCGCCGGCGCGGCGCTCACCACGTTCATTCTCATCGTCGTCAATGTTTATCAAAGTTATTTCTGCACAGTCGTTAAAACCTATTCGCTCACGGCCCTGCTCTTAATGCTGGGATTCCTGGCGCTGGCCGGGGGCTGGACGCGCCGCCGCGCAGGACTGATGCTTATAGCCGGCGCGTTCATGGCGCTGGCCGCCGGCACACGCGTCTCCGCCGGCGTCATCCTGCCGATCGTTTGTCTATGCCTGCTGGCGTCCCGCCGAAGCGCGCCATCCCTGGCCTGGCTCTATTTCGGGCTGGGCGCAGCGACCATGGCCGGACTGGTTTTTCTGCCGTTCCTGATCCTGGCGCCGGAATCCTTCCTGTATTGCATTATGCAATATCATGCCCTGCGTCATTCCGGCGACGGCCTGATGACGCTTGCTTTTAAGATCGGCTTTTTATCGCGCCTGCTTCAGGCTTATTTTGTCGCATTCATTGTCGGCATCTTTATTGTCTTCGCCAAATGGGCTCAAGCCCGCGCCCCTGCGACAATGGCCACACCAGCGGCGATGGCCGCTCCAGCGGCGATGGCCGCTCCAACGGCGATGGCCGCTCCAACGGCGACGATCACACCTGTTTTGATGCGAATCCTATGGTTGAGCATCGCCGCCATTACACTGATTCATTTCCTGGCGCCATTCCCGTACGACGATTATCAGGTGTTCGTTTTCCCGCTCCTGGCCGTCGCCATCGCCAATGCGGCTATTCGACTTGTCGGCCGGCGCGGCGCCTTGTGGTTGACGCTCGCCATACTGATCGCATCACTGGGCGCCGCGGGATCTTCGCCGCTAAACCAGGACTGGTTCATCCAGGGACGCGACCGCATCTGGTGGCTGATCAAGGACCGTTCGCCGCTCCAGAAACTGCGCGATACTGCCGCCCTGATCCGGCAGGAAACCCAACCGGTCGATTTGTTGCTGACACAAGACCCTTACATAGCCGTGGAAGCCAACCGGCAAGTTCCGCGCGGCCTGGAAATGGGGCAGTTCAGTTATTTCCCAGCCCTCAGCGACGATCAGGCCGCCAAATTGCACGTGTTCAATCGCGCCGGCTTCGAGCGCCTGCTCCGGACAACGGAGGCGCCCATAGCCGCCCTGAGCGGTTATGCGCTGGCCATCCAATCTCCGGAAGTGACACCCCTGACGGAGGAAGACATGGCTTTGTTCACCGAGATTGTGACAGACCGCTATACGCCCATGACCAACGTGCCCTCTTTTGGGCAGGCCGGCACAACGCTGAAGATTTACAGGAAAAAGTAAGGGCGTAACGGCGTATGAGTGTAACGGCGTATAGGAGTGCAGAGCCAATGCTTTACTCCGATACTCCCATACTCCCATACTTAATAGATCGGAGATCCTTATGAAAGTAGCATTGCTTGGCCTTCCCCAATCCGGGAAAAAAACTTTTTTCAAGCTGTTGACCGGACGCGGGCGCGGGCCGGCCGGATTCCCGGCGCTCAAGCCGGGTGAAACACTGGAAGGCATCGCCCTCATCCACGACGCGCGCGTGGATGCGCTCTCCGCGATTTTCAAGCCGGAAAAAACAAAGTACGCCGAAAATCTTATCGCGCTTTGTCCGGATATGGCGCCGGGCGACGCCAAACGGGAATGGCTGGAGGCGGCCCGGCGCTGCGATTTATTATGCGTGGTTGTCCGCGCTTTCACGTCGGACCAAGTCTATCACCCCGCCGGGTCCGTGGATTCGGAACGCGACCGCCTGACGCTGGAAGCGGAGTTGCTCCTGGCCGACCTGGAACTGATCGAAAAGCGCCTTGAGCGGTTGACCAAGGAAAAACGCGCCGGGCAAACAACCCAACAAGCCCAGGAAGAACAGACGCTCGCCAAACTCAAAACCACGATCGAAACCGAAATGAAATGGACGCCCCTGGCGCTCCCACCCCACGAACTCGAGCCCATCCGAAATCTCAACCTGCTGATCCTCAAACCGGTGCTCTGGGTTTTTAATATGGACGAGGAACGCTTGAACCAAGTCATGGGCCACGCCGGCGACGCGGTGTTCACGGTCTCCTGCCGCATTGAGCAGGAAATCATGGACCTGGCGCCGGCCGAGCGCGACGCGTATCTCAAAGACTTGGGGCTCGCGGCTTCCGGCCTGGACCGCCTGAACCAGGCGGCTTACGACGCCTTGGGGCTTATGTCGTTCTACACTGTGGGCAAAGACGAGGTGCGCGCCTGGACCATCCGCAAGGGCTCCACGGCGCCCACGGCGGCCGGCAAGGTGCATAGCGACATCGAGCGGGGTTTCATCCGCGTGGAAGTCATCAAGTTCGACGACCTTGTCGCCGCCGGCGGCGAAGCGGAAGCCAAGGCCCACGGCAAAGCGCAGGTCAAGGGCCGGGATTACGTGATCGAGGATGGCGACATCTGCCACTTCCGGTTCAATGTGTAAACGTCAAATTAGTCTGACAATGCAAAAAAGGCGCAAAAACGCGAGGGTTCCCTGCGCGTCTTTGCGCCTTCGCATTAGCGATTGAATTGTTACTTCTTAGGCTCTTCCTTGGCCGGGGCTTTGTCGGCAGTTTTGTCTGTGGCTTTGTCCACGGCTTTATTCGTGGCGCTGCCGGCATCTTTGGCCGGCGCTTTTTCCGCCGGGGGTGTTTGCACGCCTTCTTTATCAGCCTTCTTATCCGCCGGCTTGGTTGTCACACCCGATTCTTCATCCGGCGCGCCGCCCATGGGGGGCATCATCATCGGCTTGACCGGCTCCGCGCCATTCTGGTAAGAAATTTTGGCCTTGTCGCGCAGTTCCTGAATGAAGGGACCCGCCTTTTCCTGCAACTGGCGGCCCTTGTATTGCGCGGTAATCTGGGACTTAACTTCATCGAACGCAACGGTGCGCGGAAGATTGTGCTCGGTCATTTGGATCACGTGGTAACCGAAATCCGTTTCGACCACCGCGCTGATTTCATTGGTCTTCAGGCCAAAGGCCACGACTTCGAAGGCGGGCACCATCTGGCCCTTGCGGAACTCGCCCAGGTCGCCGCCCATGGCTTTGCTCGGACAATCCGAGTTATCCTGGGCCAGTTTCTCGAAATTAGCGCCTTTGGAATCGATCAGCTGCTTGCGCAAGGCTTCGGCTTTCTCCTTCTTGACGGCCTTCTTGGCGGCGTCGTCCGTGGCATTCACGGCAATCAGGATATGGCGCGCCCGCACGGTCTCCGGCATTTCATAAAGCCGGCTCTTGTTTTTATCGTAAAAATCCTTCAAATCCTTATCGGTCGGCTCGCCGATCCCAAGCAGTTTGCTCAACTTGAGCTGCTCCATGATGTCGGCCCGGAAGGATTTGTCGCTGACGCCATTGCTTTTCAGGAGTTCTTCGAGGTTTTTGCCTTTGGGCAAGGTCGTCTTGATTTTCTCGATTTCCTTGTTGATCTCGTCGTCGCCGACCGTGATATTCTTCTTCGCGAATTCATCAGCCAACAGCGCGCGCACCACGAGACTGTCGACGATCTGCGGCTTGATGGTCGGCAGCATCATGGCAAACTGGTCGCCCGAACGTCCGCGGCTCTGCATCATTTTGGAAATTTCGCCGATTTCAGCGTCAACATCGCCCTGGGTAATGGTCTTATCGTTGACCTGGACCAGGACGGTTGCCGGGGCATTACTGGCGGCAACGACCGCCGCCGGGGCCGGCATGACCATGGGCATCGCAACGGCCGCCGGGGCGGCGGAAGCGGGTTTCTCGGCCGCTTCGACCTTCTTGGCGGCATCGGCGGCGGACACGATCCCGCCCAGGCACAGCACTCCGGCAATAACCGACCCGATCAGTCTGCTCGAAAACTCGATCTTCATGCGATCATTCCTTTCTTGGGCAACCCCTTTTATGAAAGAGTTGCCGAACTATGGTGAAACGACACAGACGCGAAAAATAGACTTATTCAGCGCTCGTGTCAACAAAGAAAAGGCCTTAAGGCGGGCTAAGCGCCCGCAACCCAAGGGAGGGCGGGCATGTTACCCGCTACGGACAGCGCTTGGATTGCACCGCGACTTCGTAGGCCTTGATTTCCCGCATCCAGGCCTGGTTCGCGGGCACATCCTGGCGGCAACAGTAATAATCCCAGACGGCGCCAAACGGCAGACCTTTCAGTTCCTCCATCAAGGCGAGCCGCGCCGTGAAATCCCCCTGGCGTTCCATCCGACGCAGAGCGGCGGAGGGCTCCAACAGCGCGATCAACAGGGCTTGGAGCATGGCGCGGGCGCCAATTACTAAGGCGGCAACCCGATTGATGCTGGCATCGAAAAAGTCCAGCCCGATATGGACACGCCGCAAATAATCGCCGCGCACGATTTCTTCCGCCAAGGCGCGGAGATCGTCCGTGAGAGTCACCACATGATCGCTGTCCCAACGCACACCGCGGCTGACATGCAAAAGCACACGATCCAACTGGGTGAGCACGGCCGACAACTTGTCGGCGACCGATTCGGTGGGATGGAAATGCCCCATATCCATGCATAACAGCTTGCGATGCGCCACCGCGTAAGCCAGATAAAAATCGTGCGAGCCGACAACATAGGACTCCGACCCCAGGCCGAACAGCTTGCCTTCCAGCGCATCCAGATTATAAGCCGGACGGTATGACTCTTTGAAGATTGTGTCCAACGACTGCTGTAACAGCTCGCGCGGCCCCTTGCGGTCCGCCGGCGTGTCTTTGGAGCCATCCGGGATCCAGATGTTGGTCACACAGGGCGTTTTCAATTGGCGTCCCATAAACGCGCCGATCCGGCGGCAAGCGCGGGCGTGGTCGATCCAGAACCGGCGGATGGCCCGATCCGGATGGGACAAGGTGCGCCCGGATTCGGCCAGCGGGTGAGAAAAGAAAGACCCGTTGAAATCCAATCCCAGTTTGTGCAGGCGCGCCCAGGCCACCCAATCGGCGAAATGCTCCGGCGCCAGTTCGTCACGCTCGACCGGCCGGGCCTTGGTTTCCGCATAGATGGCATGGAGATTGACGCGATGCCGCCCGGGAATCAAGCTCAACGCCTTGGCCAGATCGGCGCGCAGTTCTTGCGGGGTTCGCGCTCGGCCCGGATAATTACCGGTTGGCAATACGCCGCCAAGATTACCGCGAGGCGGCTCGAAACCGGCCACATCGTCACCCTGCCAGCAATGCAACGAAATGCGAATTTCCGCCAACTGCTTGAGGACCTTGTTTGTGTCGATCCCATGGACAGCATACTGTTCGCGAGCCAATGAATACGCTTTGTCGATCGTCATGGTGGGTTCCCGTTGGTTAAATTGACCGGCTGAATTCAAGGCAATTATCGTATCAGCTTCGCGAGATATGGCAACGGCCAAACTTTATTTACCGGTTATGCAATAAAAGGACGCAGACGACGGACCGAGCAGGCACTTCAGGTTTGGATTCGGTAAAAACGGAACTGTTCCTTATGGTTGATTTACTTTTTAATCGCGACCGCCGGCGAGGGAACAAGTTCCGATTTTGCATGGCTCAGGCGCCAGTAGCGGGCGCCAAGGCCCAACAACAGCAAGCCGAGAATCACGGCGATGGAAAGCCGCTCGTTGGGCGTCAGGTAAAACCAGGCCCGCGGCAGGCGTCGCCACAGACTGCCCTCATTTTCGGATGATTCAGGGATAGTCATGATCGGAATCTCAATCCGGGTAGCCGCGCCCGTGAGGGCGTGGATTCTTCCGGCGGCCACTGGCTCACGCCCGCGGCTACATGAAACAGTTGCCGCCTTTGGCGACTTATCTCATGCCTTAAACACAATATTGACCAGCTTGTCCGGGACCACCACCATCTTGACCACCTGCTCGCGCTTGACCGCCTTGGCAATCTGCGGCTGCTCCAGCGCCGTGTCCTCCAGGCTTTTACGGTCGGCCCCGGCCGGCGCCATCATCGTGCCGCGAAACTTGCCGTTGAGTTGGAGCGCGATTTCCACGCAGTCGCGCGCCAGTGCGGCGGGATCGGCCTCGGGCCAGGCGGCCTGCAAGACGCCGGGCGCATGCCCCAACTCCACCCATAACTCCTCGGCAATATGCGGGGCCAGGGGCGAAAGCAGGAGAACGATCGTTTCAACGGCGTGGCGGAGGACAGACGACGGAGGACAGACGACAGACGACTGAGGGCAGAAACGCTCCACCTCGTTCATCAGCTCCATGATCTGGGCAATGGCCGTATTGAAATGGAAGGCGCCATCCAGTCCGCCGGTAACGACCCGGATGGTTTCATGGGCCTTGCGATAGAGATCGCGCTCCGGAACGCTCATGGACGCCAATTCCGGCGCGAAGGTTGCGGCCTTTTGCAGAACGTCATGCCGCTCATATACGAAGCGCCAGAGGCGCTTGAGAAACCGGAAGGCGCCCTCGATGCCCTGGTCGTTCCACTCGGCATCCTTTTCCGGCGGCCCGATAAAGAGCGTATAGAGCCGCACAGTGTCGGCGCCGTATTCGCGGATCAGTTCGTCCGGGCTCACCACATTGCCCTTGGACTTGGACATCTTGTAAAGCTGGCCGTCCTTTTCGCTGCGCTTGCAGATCATGCCCTGCGTGAACAGGTTCGCGAAGGGCTCGTCGAAGCCCACCAGACCCATGTCGAAGAGCGCCTTGGTGAAAAACCGCGCGTACATGAGATGCAGGATGGCGTGCTCGATGCCGCCGATATACTGGTCCACCGGCAGCCACCGGTTGCACACCTCGGTCCGGATGGCCTGCCGGTCGTCGCGCGCGGAAAGATAGCGCAGATAATACCAGCTCGAATCGACGAACGTATCCATGGTGTCGCTTTCGCGCTGGGCGCTCGCGCCGCACTTCGGGCAGGTCGTGTTCATGAAGTTCGCGTCGCGCTTCAGCGGCGATTCGCCCGTGGGCTTGAACTCCACGGTGTCCGGCAGGAGCACAGGCAAATCCTTTTCCGGCACCGCCACAATGCCGCAGGTCTTGCAATAAACGACCGGGATCGGCGCGCCCCAATAACGCTGGCGGCTGATCAGCCAGTCGCGCAGGCGGTAGGTCACGCAAGCGCCCCCAAACTTTTGCCCCTCGGCATAAGCCGTCATCCGCGCCCGCGCCTGGCCGCTTGGCAACCCGCTGAATTGGCCGGAATTTGCCGTGACGCCGTCCTCGACGTAAGCATCCGTCATGAATTTCGGTTTACCCGCGGTGTCATTCCCGCGAAAGCGGGAATCCAGATCCGAGCTTTCTGAAACTGGATTCCCGATTGGATCGGGAATGACAAGCGTCCGCTCCGCGTTCTGGATGGAAAGCTTGATGGGTAAACCGTATTTTTTGGCGAAGGCCCAATCGCGCGTGTCGTGCGCCGGCACGGCCATCACGGCGCCGGCGCCGTAACTCATAATGACGTAATCGCCGACCCACAACGGAATTTTCTCGCCGGTATAGGGATTGACCACGAACCGCCCCGTGAACACGCCGTTTTTATCGAGGGTGTTGCCGGCGCGGTCAACGGCGGCAACCTTGACGGCCTGGGCGGCGAACTGCGCGACCGCCGCTTCTTCCGGCAACCCCTTCACCAGTTCCGGCAACTCCGGATATTCCGGGGCCAGCACCATATAGGTGCAACCGAAGATCGTGTCCACCCGCGTGGTGAAACAGGCCACGGCGGAGATGGAATCCTTCCCGCCGTCGCGGCGCGGCGCCAACGGGAACTCGATCCGCGCGCCTTCACTGCGTCCGATCCAGTTCTTTTGCATCAACTTGACCCGTTCCGGCCAGCCGGCCAGCTTGTCCAGATCGTCCAAGAGGCGCTGGGCATAGTCGGTGATCCTGAAAAACCACTGTTCGAGGCGTTTCTCCTGCACCGGCGAATCGCACCGCCAGCATTTGCCGTCGATCACCTGCTCGTTGGCCAGCACGGCCACGCAGGATGGACACCAGTTGACCGGCGCAAACGCCTTATAGGCCAGGCCGCGCTTGAAAAACTGCAGGAACAGCCATTGCGTCCAGCGGTAATAGTCCGGCAGGCAGGCGGTCACCTCGCGGTCCCAGTCGTAACAACAGCCCCAGGCGTTCAACTGCCGCTTCATGGTGGCGATATTGGCCAGGGTCGTGATCCGGGGATGGGTCCCGGTTTTGATGGCGGCGTTCTCGGCCGGCAGGCCGAAGGCATCCCAGCCCATCGGCGTCAACACGTTGAATCCGCGCATTTTCTTGTAACGCGCCACGGCGTCGCCGATGATGTAATTGCGCCCATGCCCAACGTGCAAGGCCGCCGAGGGATAAGGGAACATCATCAGGCAATAATATTTTTTAGCGGCCTTGTCCAGGTCCGCCTTGAACAAGCCACGCTCACGCCAATAGGCCTGCCACTTCGGCTCGATTTCATCGAACGGATATTTTTCTTTCATGGCAATTTCTCGTCGCCCGCGTTGCTGCGATTCATTGGAAATGAGCCATACTATAATCAAACCCGCGGCGATTGCATTAATAAAATGACAGGCGCGCGCCAATTTGGTATTGAATTCCTGTACATCAAGTTAGGCGGCCAAAGGCCGCGACTTTGCCGTTCTCTCGAACGGCGCTACAACGAGCCGGTGTAGTTGCGGTTCGATAGAACCGCTTGGTTTTGTCCACCGCAGGCGGGACCGCCTCCGGCGGAAAATTCCTACACATTAAACCAGCAATCGAACCGACGAGGTGAGTATGCGCATTAATCCCTTCCCGGCCTGGCGGCCGGTCGAATCGGCGGCGGCCCAGCTTGCCAGCGTGCCTTATGACGTGGTGGACCGCGCCGAGTCCGCCGCCTTGGCCCGCAATCAGCCGCTCAGTTTCCTGCATGTCACCCGCTCCGAAATCGACCTGCCGGAAACCACCCCGCCCTACTCCGATGCCGTCTATGCCAAAGCCCTGTCAAATTTTTCGGCGTTGAAGCAAAACAGCGCTCTGATTCAGGAGAGCGCGCCATCGCTTTATATCTACCGCCAGGTGCGGGAAGGCCATGCCCAGCGCGGGATTGCGGCCGTCTGCCACGTTGACGACTATGCGGCCGACCGGATCAAGAAGCATGAAAAAACGCGGCCGGACAAGGAAGACGACCGCTGCCGGCACATTTTGGAACTGCGCGCACACACCGGCCTCGTGTTCCTGACCTATCGTGACGAATCATCGGTAGATGCGCTCGTGCAAATCGCGGAAGCCCAGGCGCCGCTTTATGATTTCACGGCGGCGGATGGCGTCCGCCACACTGTCTGGCGCGTGACCGAAAGCCCGGCGTTAGCCCGGGCATTCGAACGCGTGCCTTGCGTTTATATCGCCGACGGTCATCACCGCGCGGCGGCCGCCATGCGCGTGGCCGAGCGCCTGCGCGCCGCCAACCCAAAGCATACCGGCCGGGAAGACTACAACTGGTTCCCCGCCGTGTTATTCCCCGCCAGCCAGCTCAAGATCCTGCCCTATAACCGCTGTGTGCGGGACTTGAACGGTTTGACGGAAACCGCCTTCCTGGAGACCGTGCGCCGACGCTTCGCGCTGACGGCCAACGCCTGCCCGGTCCCGCCGGGACCTGCGCATGCCGCCATGTTCCTGGGCGGACGTTGGTTCGAAATGAGTTGGAAGCCCGATCCGAAGGCTAATCCGGTGGCCGCGCTGGACGTCAGCGTCCTGCAAAACGATCTACTGGCACCCATCCTGGGAATCGCGGATCCGCGCACGGACAAGCGCATCGAATTTGTCGGCGGCATTCGAGGCACACTGGAACTGGAAGAGCGCGTCAAGACCGGCCGCTCCGCCGCGGCCTTTTCCATGGCGCCCACGACCGTGGACCAATTGATGACCATTGCCGACGCCGGTCAGTGCATGCCGCCCAAGAGCACCTGGTTCGAGCCCAAACTCCGCGACGGCCTATTGGTGCATACGTTCTGAAGAAATGCAGAATGTAGAATGCAGAATGAAGAAAGAAACTTGACATTCGTTAGTCGGTCATTCGCTCCTGCTTGTCGTCCGTCGTCCGTCGTCCGTCGTCCGTCGTCCGTCGTCCGTCGTCCGTCGTCCGTCGTCCGTCGTCCGTCGTCCGTCGTCCGTCGTCCGTCGTCAGGCGTCAGGCGTCAGACTGCCAGTCGGCGCGGTCGGCGGCATGGCCGGCGGCCGGTTTCTCGGCGGCGACAATGGAGCTCACGTTCACCTTGACGGAATGAATTTCGGCAATGCCGAGATTGTCGCGCATGCTTTCCCGAACCCGTTGCTGAAGAACCTGCGACAACTGTTGGACCTTGGTGCCGGCCCTGACGCTCACGTCCAGGCGCACCTCGACGCGTCCATCGCGCGAGGCGGCCACATCGGCGCGCAGCCGGATGATACCCGCGAATTCGTCCGCCAGCTTGGCGAGAAAATCGTCGATCGCCTTCACGCTGATGCTGACCGCCCCGCCCTCGTTTTCGAACGTGAGGAACTGCTCGTCCTTAATCGGAACGCCCGTCAGCCAGTACAGGAGCACGAGGAAAACGGCGGAAATCCCCACCAGGAACTGCCCCAGCTTGTCGTTGATCAGGAACACCCCCAAGGGCGTCTGAAAGGCGACAACGAGATTGGTCAGCAACAAAACGCCCAGGATCAGCAGTCCCACCGAAAGCACACTCTTAATCAGACCATGCAATAGATTCATGCCATTTACCCTCCGTTAAGTTGAAATTCCTATCCGTCAAATTAGGCCGCCGAAGGAATCCACGCCCTCATCGGCGCGGCTACGGAAACGCGCGCCTATCGTCTCGCGGCTACAGTTATGGCCCGCCGGCCACTCCGCGTCCCGCTTCCATCTTCTCGGTCTGGCGTCCGTCCTCCGTCGTCTATCATCCGTGCCTCACGCACTTCCGGCCGGTTCCGGCAGTTTGACGCCTTGCACGATTATGTTGATCAGGCCGATTTTCTTGCCGGTCATATCCTCGATGGCCTTGCGCACGTCGTTCTGAATACGCCAGGCCACCTGGGGGATGCGGATGCCGAAGGCGACCACAATGTGGAGATCCAGATTCAGTTTCTGGTCATCCATGTCCACCTTGATGCCGCGGTCGAACGAGGCCTTGCCCACCATGCTGGCCAGGCCCTCGGCGAACGACCCGCTCATCTCGACGACCCCGGGGACCTTGAGGGCCGCCAGACGGGCAATCGCGGCAATCACGCTGTTGTGAATGCGGACCGCGCCCAGCTCGGTGCCGTCCTCGCCATGTTCCTCCGAGGCGTCCTGATCGGCCGTGGCGGCGCGGCCTCCGTTATTTGCCGCCGACATCCGTTGTTTCGTTTCCATAGCCCTCCTCCTATGCGGGCTGCGCCCGCAATCCAAGAAATTCCAAGTTCCAAATTACAAGGAATAGTAAAATCCCAATAAAGACAAAATCAACCTTGGTTTCCTTCCTTTGCCTTATTAACATTCCCGAAATAGACTGGACATGGTCTTGGAAGAGCCACGCCTTCACAGGCGCGGCTACGTAGCCGCCGGTGTAAACCGGCGGCAATTTCACGTCTGGACTACATAAGTAATTGATGCGTTTCCTTGAAATTTGAAACTTGGTATTTGGAATTTGGAATTTTATTGGCGCAATGCCTCAAGTGCCGGCCAAGGACACGCCGCCCAACCCGTCTTTCAACAACTGCTCCAGATAGGCCGTATGGTAGCGCCCGCGGCGGAAGAGGGCATCGTTCAATATCGCGCGCCCCAAGGGCACGGTCGTCTTGACCCCTTCGATCATGAATTCACCGAGGGCGCCGGACATGCGCTGAATGGCTTCCTCGCGGGTATCGCCGCGCACAACAAGCTTGGCAATCATGCTGTCGTAAAACGGCAGGACATCGTAGCCGCTGTAAACATGCGAATCCACCCGGATGCCCGGTCCGCCCGGGAAATGGACCCACTCCACCCGGCCCGGCGACGGCGCAAAATTATTGGACGGATCCTCGGCGTTGATGCGGAACTCGATAACGTGCCCTTGCGGATTGACCTCCTTCTGCTCGAAGGACAACCGCTGGCCGGCGGCGATCTTGATCTGTTCCTTGACCAGGTCGTAACCGGTGGCCATTTCGGTGACCGGGTGTTCGACCTGGATGCGGGTATTCATTTCCATGAAATAAAAATGACCGCCCGGGTCAAGCAGGAACTCGATCGTGCCCGCGTTGCGGTAACCGATGGCCTCCGCCGCGCGCACCGCCAGTTTGCCCATTCGCCGGCGCTGATCGGAAGTCAGCACGGGACAAGGCGTCTCCTCCATGAGTTTCTGATGCCGGCGCTGGATACTGCAATCGCGCTCGCCGAGTTGGACCACGTTGCCGTGGTGATCGGCCATGATCTGGATTTCCACGTGGCGGGCGTTCTCGACATATTTTTCGATATAGACCGCCCCGTTGCCGAAGGCCCGCTCCGCCTCGGAACTGGCCATCATGAATCCCTGCGCCAGGCTTACGTCATTGTGGGCAATCCGCATGCCTTTGCCGCCGCCGCCGGCGGCCGCCTTGATCAGCACCGGGTAGCCGGCCTTGCGCACCACCTCGCGCGCCTCTTCCTTGGTCTTGACCACGCCATCGCTGCCGGGAATTGTCGGCACGCCGCTCTTGCGCACGGTCTCGCGCGCGACAGCTTTGTCGCCCATCTTCTGGATGTTTTCCGGAGTGGGCCCGATAAAGGTAATGTTACAGCTTTCGCAAATCTGGACAAAGTGCGCGTTTTCCGCCAGGAAACCATAACCGGGATGGATGGCATCCACGTCCGCCACTTCGGCGGCGCTGATAATATTGGCTATTTTGAGGTAGCTTTCCCGCGCCGGGGCCGGCCCGATGCAAATGGCCTCATCCGCCAATTGGACATGCAGGGAATGCTCGTCCACGTCGGAATAGACCGCCACGGTCTTCACGCCCATCTCGCGGCAGGCGCGGATGATGCGCAACGCGATTTCCCCGCGATTTGCTATTAAAATACGGTTGAACATGCCATATCCTATTAACGATGGTTTAAAAGGTTCAGCGGTTCACGGCTCAACGGTTGCCAGGCTCCACCAGAAGCGTTCTGACCAGGCAAGCCGATTCTCCCGGTTAATTTTCCAACCGTGAACCGTCAAACCATCCTTATGTTTTTTCGATTTTAAACAACGGCTGGCCGTACTGCACGGCATGGGCGTTCTCCACCAACACTTCACGGACGATGCCCTTGACTTCGGCCTTGATTTCGTTCATGACCTTCATGGCTTCGACAATGCACAAGACCGTCTCCGGCGTCACCTCCTGACCAACCGTCACGTACGGCTCGGCATCCGGCGCCGGCGCGCGGTACAAGGTGCCCACAAACGGCGCCTTGACGAACGCCATGCGCGGATCGTCCGCCACAGGCGCCGCCGGCGCGGGCACCGCGAATGTCTCGGCCTTGGGCGCGGGCGCCGCCAGAGCGGCCACCGTCTGCACAATCTGCGCAGCCCCGCCCTTTTTAATGGACAGACGCATGCCGTTTTCTTCCATTTCAAACTCTGCCAGCCCGTTGGCGGTCATCAGGTCAACGATTTCCTTGACTTTATCCAGTTGCATGGTCACCTCGTCATTATGTTACCCCGGTCTCCGGCCGGACTTGAGATATTGAACCAATCCTGTCAGGGCCAAATGATATCCAAAAGCCCCGAATCCCATGATCTGACCAAGGCAGGCGCCGGCCGTCAGGCTGACATGCCGGAACTCCTCGCGGGCCGCCGTATTGGTAAGATGCACTTCCACGCATGGCACGGCAACGGCCTGCAGAGCATCCCGCAAGGCTAAACTGGTATGCGTATAGGCGGCCGGGTTCAGAATGATCCCGTCGAACTTTTCCCGGCTGGCCAGAATCTGCGAAACCAGCGCGCCCTCCTCGTTGCTCTGCACATGTTCCAGTTCGACACCGAGGGTCTCGGAGATATCCCGGAGCCCCCGGATAATATCATCCAGCGTCTCCTTGCCATAAAGCGCCGGCTCACGCTTGCCCAACGCACCCAGGTTCGGCCCATTCAAAACAAGAATCTTTATCATGGCTGGCGATTATCCTTGTTTGACGGCTGGTTGCCAAGCACAAATACATCCTGGGCGTTAAATTCCATAACCCGCCGGTCATCGAGGCCAACCTTGACCTTGCGATCCAACACCCGCGTTTCCAGCACACAGCCTTGTCCGGCGGGACATCGCACCCGACAGCCCTCATGCGGCAGTCCGCGGGCCATATCCTGATAACAGGCCTGTTCGTAGCGCAGGCAGCATTTCAGGCGTCCGCACATGCCGTTGAGCGTCACCGGATTGAGTGAAAGCCCCTGACTTTTGGCCATGCGAATGTGAACATTGTCGAACTCCTTAAGCCACCCCGCGCAACACAGAACACGCCCACAGGTCGCCAGTCCGCCGCAAATGGCGGCCTCGTCACGCGCCCCGATTTGCCGCATCTCCACGCGCGCATGCGTCTCCGCCGCCAAGTCATGGATCAGTTGCCGAAAATCCACGCGCTCATCGGCCGTGAACGTGACGGTCAAGTGCGAACGGTCGAGGGAATAATGCACGCGCACGATCCGCATGTCGAGGCGGTGCTCCTTGATTTTTTCCTGGCACAAGCGCAAAGCCGTCTTGGAAAACAACTGATTTTCGCCGGCCATCGCCTGATCCTGCATTGTGGCGCGGCGCAGAAGCCGGGGCAGGTTTTCCGGAGCGGACGGGGTCTCGCCGTCGATCGAAATCACATGCCCGTATTCCGACACGCGCTCGGCCTCCACGATACAGGCGTCACCGATGCCGATAGCCAAATCCATGGGCGCCAGACAGCGCCAGGGATGCGTATCGTCACAATTAATATGGAGCAAGCGGAGCATGTTTAAGTGTTCAGGGGGTTCCGAGTTCTTAGTTCTTCGTTCTTCGTTACTCGTTCATTCTGTCGTCTGTCGTCCGGCGTCCGCCAGCAGGCGCCCCTGCCGCCAGCAGGCGGATAAACCCGCGTTCCAGCACCATGGTCTCGGGCAAATACTGATCCAACTGCCATCGCATGTCTTCAATTGTACGGATGTTATCCAACGCGCGGCGATAAGTCAATGCAACGGCCCAGCGCCGGATCAGCTCCTTGCTCTCGGTAAACACCGGTTCAATCAGGCCGCCCGCGCCGGAGACCTGGAGCAAAACGTCGCGCTGCCACAATAACAGCCACCGCAACAATTCGGCGCGCACCTCCCGGTACCGGGCCTCGATCCGGGCCTCCCGCGCGTCTTTAGAAACTTTCTCCGCGTCCGGCTCGCCGCGATTGGAGTCCGCCGCGCTCTCGGCCTTGATTGCCTCGGCGATCTTGTCGCGCTCCGTTTTTAAAAAGGCCAGTACGCGCCTTGAGCGGGCCACGGCCGCCGCAACACTCCGCTCCTCGATGCCGGTCAGCGCATCCACAACCATGGCCTTGGACTCCGCGCCGAACGCATCATCTCCCGCCGCCAGCGTCACGCGCTGGCATCGCGAAACAACGGTTGGCAGGAGCCTCGAGGGCTGATCGGTGACCAGCAAAAAGAGGCATTTGGCCGGCGGCTCCTCAAGCGTTTTGAGCAACCGGTTCGCGGCCTGCGGATTGAGCCGGTCGGCATTGATAAACACCACGACCTTCCAACCGCCCTCGAAGGAAGTCAGATTGACATGCTCCTGGACCGCCTCGATTTGCTCCGTCAAAATACCGCGCGATTTTTTTTGCGGTTCCACCCACAATACATCGGGATGGGCATGCGCGGCGATTCGCCGGCACTTGGCGCACCCTCCGCAAGGGCGCTCGCCCGGCGCCGTACAATAGAGCAGTTCCACCACCCGTTCGGCCAGAACCCCGGCGGCGCCGCGGGGCGCCCCCACGATCAGATACGCGTGCGCCAGGCGGCCGGAGGCTATGCTTTGCCGCAGCGACGCCAAAACCTGCTCGAGTTCAGATTCCGATGACATGCAGTGCCAACCCCCAGATATCGGCTTGAACGGCATCCTCATCGCGCGCGGCATCCACAACCCGGATACGCTGCGGCCAACGCCGCGCCAGTTCCAGATATCCGGCGCGGACCCGCTCATGGAAGCAGAGTGCTTCCCGTTCAATACGGTCCTTCGCCACGCCCTGGCGCAAATTGCGATGGTGCAGGCGCTCGAAGCCGGCCTTGACATCCACATCCAGCAGAATCGTGAGATCCGGCGCCAGGCCGCCGGTGGCCAAATCGTTCAAAACCAGGATATTTTCGACGTCACACCCGCGCGCATAGCCCTGATAAGCGGTCGTGGAATCGGCAAAGCGGTCACACACCACACAGACACCGTCCGCCAGGGCGGGAACGATGATCTGGCGCACCAATTGCGCGCGGCTGGCCATGAATAGGAAGAGTTCCGTTTCCGCGGACATGCCCTCGCCGCCGGCATCGTGCTGGAGCAAACGGCGAACGGTTTCACCCACGGGCGTGCCGCCCGGCTCACGCGTGGCGAGAACGGAATGACCCCCAGCCTGGAGTTGCGCAACCAGCCGGCGGGCATGCGTGGACTTGCCACTGCCTTCCGGACCTTCCAACGTGATAAATTTGCCGCGCGGTTTCATTTGCGCTTCACCTTGAACCCGTCGACCGCATCCTGAATGATCCAGCCTTGGGTCTCGACCTCACAGCGCAGGCGGTCGGCCTCGGCCCAATTTTTGCTTCGGCGGGCTTCCAGTCGCGCCTGGGCCAGGCGCACAACGTGCGCCGGCGGGGCCAAGGTATCCGCGCCGCGCACACCCAGCACACAGTCGATATGGGCCAGCGCGTCAAGCGCCTGGACGGCTTCCACCGGACTCAAGGCGCCTTCAGCCAAGCGCTTGTTGCCGGCATGAACAAAATCGAAGAGCGCGGCCAGGGCCAGCGAAATATTGAGGTCGTCATCCAGGGCACGCGTGAAAGCCGCCAGGTGAGGAGCAGTCCAATTTCCGATTTCCGATTGCCGATTGCCGATTGCCGATTCGATATCAGCTTGTGCATTAGTTGCCGACTGCTGACTGCTGATTTCTGACTTCTGACTTCTGACTTCTGACTTCCGATCGCTTTGCGATCGTATTCGTTCCGCGAACTCATCCAGGCGGGCGAGGGCGCCGCGAGCGGCATCGAGCGCCTCAAAGGTAAAATTGAGCGCCTGCCGGTAATGGACCGCCATGAGCGCGTAGCGGATTTCACGTCCGGAGTAGCCGCGCCCAATTATATCCCGAAGCGTGAAAAAATTACCCAGCGACTTGGACATCTTACGTCCATCCACGACCAGATGGGCGCAATGCATCCAGTACTTGACGAAAGGCCGGCCGGTGGCGGCCTCGCTCTGGGCAATTTCGTCCTCGTGGTGCGGGAAAATATTGTCCACGCCGCCGGTGTGCAGATCGAAACCGGCCCCCAGGTATTTCATGCTCATGGCCGAGCACTCGATGTGCCAACCTGGCCGGCCGCGCCCCCAGGGCGAATCCCAAACCACATCGCCGTCTTCGCTTTGCCAGGCTTTCCACAGAGCAAAATCGGCCGCATTTTCCTTCTGATATTCGTCCTGCGCAATACGCGCGCCCGGCTTGAGGCCGGCAAGATCCAGGCGCGCGAGTTTCCCGTAATCCTTGAATTTGGCGATGCTGAAATACACGGATCCATCTTCGGAGCGATAGGCATAGCCCTTTTGGAAAAGGGTCTCGATCAAGGCAATCATTTCGGGGATATGCGCCGTGGCGGCCGGATAGTGCTCGGCCGGCTCGACCGCCAACACGCGCAGGTCCTCAAAAAATGCATCTTTGTACTTTTGCGTATAATCGCGCAAGGCCGCCTTAGCCGCTTGCGCGCCACGGATGGTTTTGTCATCCACGTCAGTAAGGTTCATGACCTGAGTCACCTGAAACCCCCGCAAGCGCAGAGTGCGCCGGAGCAGGTCCTCGAACACATAGGCGCGGAAATTGCCGATATGGGCAAAGTCATAGACCGTCGGCCCGCAGGTATAAAGCCGCACCTGCGGGGCCTGAAGCGGAATGAACTCTTCCACGCATCGCGTCAGGGTATTGTAAATGTGCAAAGGCATGGGGGAATGCGTTCTTGGTTCTTCGTTCTTAGTTCTTAGTTCTTCGTTTTTCCGCCCTTCGTCCTTTCAGGACTGGTGTCAGTTATCCGTCGTCTGTCGTCCGTCCCCCCCCTCTTCTCCGGGCTGGCGTCTGTCGTCTGCCATCTGTCGTCCGTCTTGCCACCTCCACCGTCGCGACGGCCATGGCGGCAATGCCTTCCCGGCGTCCCAAGGCGCCCATGCCTTCCAAGGTTGTGGCCTTGATCGAAACGTCCGTCACCGACACTTCCAGCACGGATGCCAGCCGCTCGCGCATGGCTTGCCGATAGGGCGCCAATTTCGGCGCTTCGGCCATGACAGTGGCATCCACATGCACGATGCGCGTCCGGCGGGCCTTCAAACGCGCCGCCACCTGCGCCAGCAGATCGAGGCTGTCCGCGTCTTTCCAGCGCGGATCGGTATCCGGGAAATGCGCGCCGATATCGCCATCGGCAATGGCGCCCAACAAGGCATCGGCCAGCGCGTGGCAAAGCACGTCGGCATCGGAATGTCCCGCCAGACCCATGACATGCTCAATAGGCACACCCCCCAGAATCAGCCGCCGCCCCTTGACCAGCCGGTGCGCATCGAAGCCAATACCCATTTTAATCATAACACCCTCAAGAAATTTAGAGATTCAGCGATTAAGTGATTTAGCGATTGAAGAATAGACCATCTCAATTTCTCCTAAATCATTAATTCACTGAATCGCTAAATCGCTCACTTTCTTCTCGCCGGACATGCCCGCCGACATGGCAAACCGAAGCGCATCCTCGACCGACATATTAATCGGCGTGAGCCGCGAACGCGGCAAATAGATCGTATAGCCGCCCAGCTGATAACTGATTGGAACATATACGGCGCAGTGCCCCGCGCCCATGGGTTCCAAGCCCGTCCCATTCAGATCCTGCCGGGTCATAATTCCCAGCAAATGAATGTCATTACCCATGTCCGCCTTGACCACATATTTTTTGCCGGAATTTATTTTCTTGCCCTTGGCCAGGAAGGCCATCAAGTCCTTGATGCCGCCCAGCACCGTTTTCACCAGCGGAACGCGGGCCATCCAGCCTTCGACCATGTCCACCAGCCTTTGGAACAGCCAGAGATTAAGCAGGAGCCCGACCCCGACCGCCAGAATCAATCCGGCCAACAGGCCCATGCCCGGCAGGTAGATGCGTTCGGGCAACACCGCCTTCAGCAGCCCGCCCAGCGCATGCTCGGCGGTGGAACCGATCCAAAAAATAAAAAACAGCACGACACTGATCGGCAAAATCGCCGACAGCCCTTTAATAAGCAGTGAGGCCAGGGTTTTCATAAGGATTTATTGGTTCGAATTAAATTGTTCTTGGTTCTTCGTTCTTCGTTCTTCGTTACGAACACATGCACTTCAGTCCCGCTATCGGCTCAATAAAAAATGGCTTTCAATCCGACCAAAAGACGAAGAACCAAGAACGAGGAACAAAGAACGCCTCTTGCTTATTCAGCCTTTCGCCGCCGCCAGGGCCGCGTCATAATCCGGCTCCTGGGCGATATCCGGAACTTGCTGGGCATGGACAATGCGGTTATTGCCGTCCAGCACCAGCACCGCGCGGCTCATCAATCCGGCCAGCGGCCCATCCTTGATCTGCACGCCGTATTCCTTGCCGAAGCGCGGCGAGCGCAGGGTTGAGAGCGTCACAATATTTCGCAACCCCTGGCTCTCGCAGAACCGGCTTTGGGCAAAGGGCAAGTCCGCCGAGATATTAATGAGCGCCGTATTCGCCAGCGCCGCGACCGCCTCGTTGAATTTGCGCGCCGATACGGCGCACACGGGGGTATCCAGGCTGGGCACGATATTGACAATCTTGGTCTTCTGCCCGAACGTGGCCAGCGTCACGTCCGCAAGATCCGCGCCCGTTAATTTGAAGTCCGGCGCCACCGTCCCGCGGGCCGGCAATTTCCCCGCCGTATGAATCACACTGCCTTTGAACGTGATTTTGGCCATTGGTTCCTCCTTGCGTCCATCGGTTGCCGATTGTGCGCCATGCCCCCATTATGCTGAAATATCCGGGATTATGCAAACACGAACGCGCGGCGGATCCGCCGCGCCAGCCGTAACAGTTGCGTTCGCGATCGCGAATATAATTTAGACGGCACAACGGGCGCCGTCAAGGGCAGAAGCGCGTCCGCCGCAAAAATTCGCGCCAATATCGCGCGCCATCGCGCCCGGCCACGGTTGGCCAATAGCTCGCCTCAGCCTGCGCATTTTACATTCTTGACAACTACAACGCATTTTTCCCAGACTGATGGCCTATGGAAAAAGCGGATCGCAAAACACCAGTTCGGCCGATTGAAATTCTCTGTCCGGCCTGCGGCCAGGACGCGCTGCTCAAGCGCGAGATTGTGTACGAGGGATTCAAACGCACAGGCGAGAAACTGTCCTGCGCCGCCTGTGGCCATATTTTTCCCGACGGAGACACAGTGCCGTTCAAAACGAAAAAAATCGCGCCGGGCTTCGGGCGCCAGGACGTGCCGCCGCCGCCCAGGGTATTCGGCGAGCGCGAGGTGCTCGAAACCGTCGGACGGCTTTGCCGGCATTGCGCCCATTATGTGGTCAATCCTTTCCTGCAACGCTGCGGCCGATCCAACCGGGAAGTGGAAGCCACCGACACCTGCGACCAGTTTGCCGCAATTGGCAGACAAATAAAATCCCGCGACAAATAAATTGACAAGTCTTGCAGATTATAGTTGACTCATTGCGTTGTTCTTTGATCCGCAGTTTTTACAAGCGTGGAAGGCGTACGGAAGTCCGTGAAAATCGGACGCGGTTGCGCCGCTGTAACCGGGGACGAAATCCCATAAGCCATCCCAGCACAGGTTGGGAGAAGGCGGGGAAAGTAGGATAGCACCCGGAAGTCAGAAGACGTTGCTTTGCACGCTCATCGGAATCCGGCCAGGCCGGATTCGCTCTCTCGCAGGTGGAGAGGATGAGGTTCCGCAATCGCAAACCTTCGATATCCGCCTACGAGCGTATCGGAGGTTTTTTTATGACCAAGCTTATCGTTGCCGGATGTCTTTCGATCTTTATTGGCACGCGCATCCTTGCCGAAGACGCCGCGCCCAAACGAATTGTGAGCCTTGCTCCCAGCTACGATGAAATTCTGATCGCACTGGGATTGCAGGACCGGATCGTCGGCGTGACGACATCTTCCGATTACCTGGAAGAAGTCCGGCGCGCGGAACGGATCGGTTTATGGGTCAAACCCAACATTGAAAGAATCGTCGCGCTCAAGCCCGATCTTATCCTGGCCACCGGTTTTGCGGGGCAACAATCCGCCGCCGAAAAATTATCCGCCTTGGGTCTGCGCGTCGTGGTTCTGGATGAGACGCAGGGCATCGCGGAAATTTTTGCCAAAACCAGGCAGATCGGGGATATCCTCAAAGAACCCGCGCGGACGGCAGCGTTGCTCAAACGCATGCGCGCGACCGTCGCAACAACCAGGCGCTTGACGGCAGCGCTGCCTTCGCGCCCGCGAGTCTACATGGAAACCGGCTATGACCCGTTGTTCACTTGCGGCAAGGGGTCGTTTATCCACGAAATGATCGAAGCCGCCGGCGGGCAAAACATTGCCGGCGCCATCGCCCAGCCCTTCCCGCGCATATCGTCGGAATTTGTCATCAACAGCGACCCCGAAGTGATCATTCTGCCCTACATGGGCAGAAATTTCGGCAAAGAGGCCTTAAAGCAAAGAAAAGGATGGGAGAAAATCTCCGCCATCAAAACCGGCCGCGTCTATGACGACATAGGCCCCCAAGTCATCACCATCCCCTCGCCACGGCTGATTTTATACGGTCTGCCTGAACTTCTAAAGCGAATCCATCCGGAAATCATACAAGGAGCAAACAAAGAATGAATAGAGCCATGGACAACAAAACCGCGCTGGCGGTGACAACGCTTATGAATTTCATGCTCGCGGCGGGAATGGCAACCAATATCTTGGCGGCGGAATCCAACGCCGCGCAGCAGTCCTCCGCCCAAGTGGCGGTTGTCACCCAAGTGGCGGCTGCCACCCAGCCCGCGCCGGTTGCCACCCAGGCGGTTGTCGACGCCGATACCGTGGTTGTTTCGGCCACGCGCATTCCCCAGACGGTACGGGACTTGGGAGTGAGCGTTTCGGTGGTTCCGCGGGAAAGAATCGAGGAATTACAGGCGCAAAACGTCGGCGAGGTTCTGGAAGAAGTCGCCGACGCGCGCGTCAACAGCTACGGCGCCATGGGCGCGGAAAGCAAGATAACTCTGCGTGGTTCCTCCGGACAGCAGGTATTGGTCATGGTTGACGGCCGGCCGGTCAACGTTGCCTCGGTGGGCATGGCCGATCTTTCCCTGTATCCCGTTGACCAGATCGAGCGCATCGAGGTGATCCGGGGACCCGGCTCGGTTCTTTACGGCGCCGGCGCCATGGCCGGGGTGGTCAATATCGTCACCCGGGATCCGCCGGAGAAATTTACAACCGATTTAGCGGCGTCGTATGGAACGAAAAACACGCGCATTCTCCGATTGAATAACGGGGCGAAAATAGGCGACGCCGGCTACCTGATCACGGCCAGCCAGAATGCGTCCGACGGCTGGCGCGAAAACAGCGCCTGCGACGGCTACAATGTTGCCGGGAAACTGGATTATGACCTGACCCGGGAATCGCGGCTGACGCTAAACTCCGGCTTTTCACGGCAGAACAAAGGCGTCCCCGGCTCGACCAGCTGGGAAACCCCCAATGCCAAGCAATATGACCGGCAATACTGGTTCGATCTCACGCATAAATACGAATTTGAAACAAACACGGTTCTCACCAGCAAGGCTTTTTTAAATCAGAACTGGCAGGAATATAAAGACCCCGACAGTTTTATCGACGACACCAGCCGGAACCGGAAAGCAGGCTTGGACATTCAGCAGACTTTGCCGGTGGGCGCGCGCCAACTGCTCCTGGGAGGTATTTACCTGGAAAACGACTATGTGAATATCAGGGATGCCAACGATGTCTCGCGCATCGGCGGCGGCCGCGATCTCTTCACCGGCGCGGGTTTCCTGCAGGACGAGGTGTCGCTGCTGGAGGAACTGGTCGTGACCCCCGGCCTGCGCTGCGACGTTCAGTCGAAATGGGGCGCTGAACTCAGCCCGAAGATCAGCGGCCTCTACAAGATTATCGAAGGCACCGGTTTGAAGGCCTCCATCGGCCGCGGATTCAGGGCGCCCACGGTTAACGAACTCTATTGGCGGGACGATTATTCCATGGGTAATCCCGATTTGAAGCCCGAGGAATCGATCGGCTGCGACGCCGGCATTCAACAGCAGCTCGGGGCGAAAAGCATGCTGGAAGTATCCCTCTTTCAAAGCCGCATGAAAAACCTGATCGCCTGGTACGATAACGACGGCAAGGGGATATATACGGCGCAAAATGTCAATAAGGCCGTCTTGCGGGGGTTGGAAACCGAATTAAGCATGCAGCTCACCGAAGAAATCTCCGGCGAGCTGAACTACACCTTGCTTGATGCGCGGGACACCAGCGGCGCGTACGACGGCGAGACCCTGACCTACCGGCCGAAGAATAAAGTGGGCGGCCGCCTGGGCTATCAGAGCGAATGGGGGCTGAAATTGAACGTGAACGCCGACTATACCGGCTCGGTTTACACCGACCGGGCCAATGCCAAGGAATTGGGCGGCTTTTTAACCCTGGGCGCTTATGCGTCGCAAACTATTTTCAAGGGTGTGGAAATATTTGCGCGCGGCGACAACATCCTGAACAAGCAATATCAGTTGCTTGACGGCTACCCCATGCCCGGCGCAAGCGTGATAGGCGGCGTGAAGGCGGCATTTTGAAAAACAGATTTACACATTGGATGGCCGCGCTTCTGATTCTGGGCGGCTTGCTGGCGGGCGTGGGGATCATTTCCCTGTGCCTGGGTTCGGCCGATATTTCGCCGGCCAGACTTTTGTCGGCGCTAATGCGCAGCGGCGACACTATGGAACGGACCATCATCTATGATGTTCGTCTTCCGCGCATTTTACTTGGCATTGCGGTCGGCGGCGCGTTGAGCCTGGCCGGAGTCATTTTGCAGGGATTATTCCGCAATCCGCTGGTTGAGCCTTATACCATGGGAATTTCCGGCGGCGCGGCGCTGGGCGTATGCCTGGCTATCATCTTCAGGCTGGGCCGGAGTTGCGGCGTCTGGTCTTTGCCGGTGGCCGGCTCGATTGGCGCGGCCGCCGCCATTTTCGCGGTGTATTTTTTAAGCATCGGCAAAGGCGGCCTTAACATCCGAAATCTGCTGTTGATCGGCATAATGATCAGCTTCATCTGCTCTTCGTTGATGACGCTTATCATGGCGATTTCGAAGGTGGAGGATTTGCACGGCATCATCTTTTGGGCCATGGGCTCCCTGGAACAGCCCAACCCTCTGCTGGTAAGAATCGCCGTGATTGTTTCCGTTGTCGCCCTGGGGGTTTCTTATTTCTTTTGCCTGGAGCTTAACGCCCTCGCGCTCGGCGAGGAGGAGGCCTTCCATCTCGGCGTCAACATCGAAACCGCCAAACGCCTGCTCTTTATCCTGGCGTCAATTATGACCGGATTGAGCGTTTCTGTGGCCGGGATCATCGGCTTCGTGGGCCTGGTGGTTCCGCATTTCATGCGCCTTTTCGTGGGCGGCGACCACCGTATTTTGCTGCCCGCCGCCTGGCTTTGCGGGGGCGTTTTCCTGGTCGCCTGCGACACATTGGCGCGAACGGTTGTCAGCCCGACGGAATTGCCCGTCGGCGTCGTCACGGGATTGCTGGGCGGGATAATTTTTGTCTATGTATTGTGCCGGCGGCGGGAGGGCCAAATCCGATGCTCGATATAAGCGATCTGACCTGCGGCTATGACTCCGGATTCGCCATCCGTAATATCAATCTGCGCGTTCCGGCCGGCGAAATCGTCGGCATCATCGGCCCGAACGGCTCCGGGAAAACAACCCTGCTGAGGGCCATCACGCGGTCGCTGAAACCGGCGGGCGGCGTCATTCGTCTGGAGGGCGAAGATATCCGCAGAATGAAAATCCGGGAACTGGCGCGCAAAATCGCGGTTGTTTCGCAAAGCGCCGAATCCGGTTTTATGACCGTGGAGGAATTTGTGCTCCTGGGCCGGACACCCTATTACGACCGCTTCCGCTTCCTCGAAACGAAGAACGACGCGCAGATCGCCTGCAACGCCATGGTGTTAACCGATGCGCTCAGGATCAAGGACCAGCTCATGAGCCGGATCAGCGGCGGAGAACGCCAGTTAGCCCTGATTGCGCGCGCGCTGGCCCAGGAACCGAAGTTGTTGCTCCTGGACGAACCGACCACCTATCTCGACATCACCCACCAGATGGGCATCCTCGATCTCATCAGAAGGTTGAACATCAACTTCGCTCTTACGGTGATTATGGTGCTGCACGATTTGAACCTGGCCGGCGAATACTGCCATCGCCTGGCGCTGTTCGACAAGGGCGCCATTTACAAATTCGGCGCCCCGGAGGAGGTGCTTGATTACAGGATTATTGAGGAGGTTTACAAAACGGTTGTGGTGGTCGAGAAAAACCCTGTTTCCCGCAAACCTTATGTCATGGCTATTTCCGAGGCGGCGCAGGAAGCCAACCGCAGAAACAACAAGTTAGGCCCCGCAGCGGGGCAGCTTTTTCATAACGCCCGGTGAGGGCACCGGGCCTACAGTATTGTAGGCCGGGTCCCCTGACCCGGCGGGTTTGGATTTCCTATACATCAAGTTAGGCCCCGCAGCGGGGCGGCTTTTTCATGTAGAGCCGACTTTACGTCGGCTATCTTCGGCATAGGATAGCCGGTATAAAACCGGCTCTACATCAGATTGAATTTCCTTAACATCGAGTTAGGCGGCCAAAGGCCGCGACTTTGCCGTTCTATCGAACGGCAACTACACCGCTTTGGTGTAGTTGCGGTTCGTTAGAACCGCTATGTTTTGTCTGCCGGAGGCGGATCCGCCTATGGCGGGAAATTCCTACGTATCAAGGACTAAAAAATGATGATGCACATTGAAGGTTCTGGCGCGGTCTGGTCGGTCATTCTCAAGGGCGGCCCGGTGATGTGGCCGCTCATGATCTGTTCGTTGCTCTCGGCGACGATCACGATCGAGCGCCTGCTATTCTGGTGGCGCCAGCGCATGAGCGCGCAACGCGCGGAATGGCTGGACCAGCTTATGCAAGAAACCGAATGCGGCGAATTCGATCAAGCCATCCGAATAGCGCGCCTCCATCCCTTCGCCGCGACGCGCATCCTGGCGGCGGGGTTAAAGCACCATGCCTACGGCCTGGAAGGCAGTCTTGAGGTGGCCGCCGGCGATGAAATCGCCCGCATGAAACACGGCCTGACGGCCTTGGATACCGTCATCACCCTGGCGCCGCTCCTGGGCATTCTCGGCACGGTGCTGGGGATTATCCGCTCCTTCCGCATTCTGGGCGCCGTGGAGATTCAGGATCCGGGCGCGGTAATCGCCGGTCTGGCGGAAGCGCTGATAGCCACGGCCGCCGGACTTATTATCGCCATGGTGACCCTGGTGCCCTATAACGCGCTGGTCAGCAAAATCCAGCGCGAAGCGCGGCGATTGGAGCAGTTTGTCGCCCAGTTCGAAGTGGCTTACAAGAAAGGACTGGAATATGCGGATACCCACCGGCTACGAAAACAAGAAGGCGCGCATTGAGTTGGTCAATCTGATCGATATTGCCTTCGTCATCCTGGTGTTTTTCATCTACGCGGCCATTTCCATGACCCTCTCCAAAGGCCTGAAAGTGGCCTTGCCGGCGGGCGTGGCCGACGCCGGCAGTCAAAAACGCAGTATCCGTATTACGCTTGCCGCCGACAATACCATCAGCCTGGATCGGGAAATCTGCGACTTGGAAACTTGCGTTGCAAGAACCGCCGCGGCCGCCCGCAGCGGTTCCTGCGCCGTGCTGATCGGCGGCGACCGCGGCGCCGACCTGGGCGTCGGCATCGAGCTGTTGTCGCGGCTGAAGGAGGCCGGCATCGCCGCGGTGGCCTTCGAGGTGAAAAAACCGTGAATTTAGCGCGCAGTAATTTTTTTAAGCCGGCGCGGTTCTTGCGAACCGCCGCTACACCCTTAAATATGAACCGTCGGGATTCGTGTAACGGTTCCGCATGCGGATCGAATCCGCGCGATTATATCGCGGGCCTGTTGCTCGCGCTGTTGTTTCATGTCGGCCTGTTGCTATCCATGGCGGGCCTGTGGGGCGGCCGCTCTATCCGGGCGCAACCAATCTTTCAACAGGGCGCATCCAGCCTGGCAATGACATTCCTCGCTCCGCCTCCCGCCGGGATTGCCGCAATGCAGGCGCAAGCGGCGCCCCCCGTTGAAGCGCCGATTTATACGGCGCCTGAGGCGGAAAAAGAAGCGCCGGCTCAGGTTGATCTTCCCCATCCATCCGCCGCACTCTCGGAATCCCGGCCGGCGCCGGAACAGCCGGAGGAGACCGCCGAAACTCCATCTGAACTCACGCAGGCCAAATTGGCGGATAATGCTTCTTCGGGCATGTCTTCCACCCAATCGGGAGATGACGCCGCGCCGCAATCCGACGCCGATGGATTAAGCAAAGGCATTCAGGGGTTGCCCCGGATGTCGGCGGGTGTTCGCCCCGTCTATCCGTTGGGCGCGCGGCGTCGCGGCGAGCAAGGCAATGTTACGGTGCGCGCGCAGGTTGGCGCGGATGGACGGGTTGATGGGACAGATATAGTTCAGTCCAGCGGCCATCGCGAACTGGACCAAGCCGCTCTCAAAGCCATAAGACGCGCGCGTTTTAGCCCCGGCCGGAGAAACGGCAAGCCGGTAACATCCGAATCTCTGATTATCTTCCGCTTCCAGCTAAAAAACTGATGGACCTCGGCGCCGTGCCTTGACAGCGGATCGACATCTGAATAAATCTTTCGGTCTATGAAAATATCGACAGCATATACGCTTTTAAAATATTCTTGCTTGACATGGTGGTATTTCGATCGTAGATTAACACGAAAGGAGAAATAGTATTACCGTGATCGCCAGTTTTCCCGCCGCCTTGGAGTCAGACCTGCTGGCCGCCTTCGACTTGTTTCTCACCCGGCATGGCTGCCAGAACCGATCGGAAGCCGCGCGCGACCCGATTCGCAAGAACCTGGTGGACGAACAATGGCGTAGCGAGCAAGGCGCCGTGGTGGGGGTCATATCGCTGGCTGATCGTCTGATCGCCCTGCGGGGCGTCAAGCACGGCGGCCTGACTGCCACCGCTACCGGCCAGGCATCGAAATAATACGCCATTCTGTTGGCTGTATTTTTTTAGTCTATCGGTAATACTAATTTATATATCGTATTATAGCGTCGACCAAGACGGCCGGATGCCATATTGCCAAACAATGGTTGCCGCCTCAACAACACAACAGGAAAGGAATTCGGAAAATGCAAAGAAGAAACCAGTGGGCACTGATCTGCGCGGGCACGATGCTCTTCGGCGGCGTTGCCGGAGCACAGGTGTCGAGCAACGCCATTTCACCGGCGGCAACCAACGAGGCTTCGTCGGCAGGCATAGCGCAAGAACCTCCCGCATACTTGCGGGTGGACGAAATCATAGTCCTGGGCTCGCGCCTGACCAATAAGGTGAAAAACGTGACCTCGGCGGTGAGCGTGATTGATCGGGATCAAATCGAAGCTTTGACCACCGACTACGTTATGGACGCCATCGTCGCGGAACCGAGCGTTTATATCCGCAAGGACGCCATCTACGGCCGGCAGGATGTCAGTATTCGCGGGCTGGGATCGAACATGCGCAGAATCCAGACCCTGATTGACGGACGCCCCGAAAAAATGTTGCTTTTCGGCTGCACGGTCTCGCAGACCTTGCCCTTGGCCAATGTGGATAGAATCGAAGTGTTGCGCGGCCCGGAATCGGTGCTTTACGGCTCGGACGCCATGGGAGGCGTGATTAACATCATTACGCGCCGCAGGCTGGACCCAGGCTTTGAGACCGACGGCTCACTGCAATACGGCAGTTACGGCACTCTGCATGGATTAGCGCGCCACGGCGGGAAAATCCAAGGTTTCGATTATTACGCCGCGTATGACCACAAACAAACCGACGGTTACCGCCCCAACGGCGAATACAGCGGTGACTTCGGGTCACTACGGCTCGGAGAGGATTTAACCGATGTCTGGCGGTTGGAAGCTGCCGGCCAGTATTTCGCCGACCTTGGCCATGATCCGGGGCCAATTAACAATCTCTACACCAACAACGATTGCCGGCTATACAAGCGCGGCTCGTGGAATGTCGATCTGACCGGCCAATGGGACGATTCGCGGCTTTCGTTCATAGCTTATAACACTTTCGGGGACCACAAGTTCAACATGCCGACGATTTCAGATTATTGGCATTCAAAGGACCAGACATTCGGGGGCAAAGCCGAGTATTCGCGAACCGTTTTTAAAAACGACGACACGAAATGCGCGCCCACGGTCGGCTACGAATACCAGTATTTGTGGGCCAGGCCCCAGGATGACTGGGTGGCTTGGGCCAAAAAGAACATGCCGGCCAAATACATGGATTTTGGCAGTTTTATTCAGCAGAATAACGACGTGTATGTCTTTAACGAGTTGACCTGGCGCCAGTGGGTCAACACACTGGGCTTGCGCGGGCATTACGACAACTGCGGTGACAGCGTCGAATTCCTGCCGACGGTCGGCTTGTTAAACCATGTGACCGCGTCCACCATATTGCGCGCCAAAGCGGCGCGCGGTTTCCGCCAGCCGCGGTTCAGCGAGTTATATCTTTTCCCTGCCCACGACGAGAAGTTGGAACCCGAAGATATATGGGGTTACGACGTTGGTTTGATCCAGAAAATATGCTCGGTGGCCAGCGTGGAAATCGCTCCGTTTTATCAGCAGGCGCATAATATGATTCAAACGGTTCCGAACCCCGCACCACCGCCCCAAACCATCAACCAGAACTCCGGCGCCTTCGACACGCGCGGCGTCGAAGTGGCGGTCGAATACCGGCCGATCGAACCGTGCCGTTTGAACGCTTCCTACACCTATACGGATATTGACGACGCCAAGACCGGCAATCCGAATACCAACCGCCAGGGCGTTCCGGAAAATGAGTTGAGCTTCATCGCGGAATACACTATAAAAAAATTCCGTCTTTCGGCGGAAGTCCAGTATGTTGCCGATTTGTATGACAGCGACATTCTGGCAGGCGGCGCCATTGGGAAAGTGGCCAATTATTACGTGGTAAATCTCAAGGCGGCTTATCCCGTCGTTAAATATGCGGAAGTCTTCGGTGGTATTGACAATCTGTTCGACAAGGATTACGAACAGATTCCGGGATATCCAATGCCGGGAATAACAGGTTATGTCGGCTTACGCATGCGCATCTAAAACAGGACTATCCATGCTTACCATGGCCGCCTGTCTAACGGCGGCCATGGCCAAGGAACCGGTTCCGGCAACACAACCCATTGTGGTATGCACCACAACGCATTTAAGCGGGCTGGTTGAAACTCTGGCCGGCGGTTTATACCAGACAGAAACGATCGTGCCTTGGGGCATGTGCCCGGGACATTTTGAGCTCAGCCCCCGTAATATCGAAAAAATACGCGGGGCGGTTCTTATCCTTGGCCACGGCACGGAAAAATTCCTGGCGGTGTTTGAAAACGACCGATCCCGCCCGCCGCTGAGCGCCGTCGTCATCCCAGGCAATTGGATGATTCCAGCAATCCAAAAACAGGCAGCAGAACAGATGGCCACGATCCTGACAAGCAAGTTCCCAAAGCACGCCGCATTATTCCGCGCAAATTTGACAGCGTATTGGAAACGGATTGACGCACTGGAAGCGGAATTGCAGCCGGCTTCGAAAAAAATCCGGGCTTTGCCGGCAGTATGTTCAACCATGAACGCCGACTGGGTCGCCTGGGTGGGACTCGGCGTGGCAGCGGAATTCCAGCGTGACGACGATGTCTCGTTGCGCAATCTTCAGAAGGTTATGCAACAAGCGCGCCGGGCACGGGCGCGCCTGGTCGTGGATAATCGGCAAAGCAGCGGCAAAGTCGGCAAGACTCTGGCGCGCGAACTGGGATTGCCGCTGGTTGTGCTCGGCAACTTTCCGGAACCCGATGCGAACGGCCGGATCAGCTACGAAACCACGTTAAAAAAGAATGTTATGACAGTGTGCAACTATAATTATCCTGAACCATGAAAATTGACCGGCAATTTATTTTTATGACATTCTAACATTCTGCAGAATGTTAGAATGTCGTCAGCCGGCCTTAAACTGCAATTTGAGCATATGAATAATTGCCTGAATATTTCCAATCTCACCGTTCATCTCCATGGACGGCGCATATTGTCTAATGTATCGCTGGCTGTTAATCGCGGGGAATTTGCGGTGGTTCTGGGCGATAACGGCGCGGGTAAAACAACGCTGCTGCGATCCATCCTTGGCCTGATCCCCGCAACCTCGGGGATTATTGGTCTGTTCGGGCAGCAGGCTTCGTGGCGGAACCGGCGCGCCTTGCGGCGGCGGATCGGCTATGTGCCCCAGACGCTTGCCTTTGACGAAACCATGCCGGTCAGCGTACGCGATGTAATTGCCATCGGCCGTTGCGCGCGCGCCGGGCTGGGACACCGGTTAAATTCCAACGACTGGGCCCTCGTGGATCGGGCCGCACACGATGCCGGAATTTTTCATTTGCTGGCTCGCCCCATCGGCCAACTTTCAGGCGGCGAAAGGCAAAAGGTTCAAATTGCCCGGGCCATGTGTCAGCAGCCTGATCTCCTTCTGCTGGACGAGTTTTCCTCCCACCTTTCCACGACGGCCCGGCAGGACTGCCTGCAATTACTTGAGCGACTGCACCTTCAGGAGCGCTTTGCAGTTTTGATGATTACGCATCATGCGTCCGCCGTGCCCGCCAACTGCCAACGGACAATCGTGTTGGCCGGCGGACAAAAACAATTTGACGGTGACCGGCATGATTGGCAGGCAATGCGGAAAGGCGGACAGCCATGATGGCATTGTTGCACGAGGAATATTTCCGCCATGCAATGGCCGCCTGTGTTTTCGGCGGCGGGAGCATAGCGATTATCGGAGTCTTTCTGACTTTGATGCAAATCCCCTTTCTGGGGATATGCATGTCCCATGCGGCGTTTCTGGGAGCGATCATAGGGTTGTTAGCCGGGCAATCCCCGCTGGTCTGGGCCATGATTGCCTGCGCCGTGGCAGGTTTGGCCGTGGGACCGGTGGCGGAAAAAGCGCAGGCTTCGTCCAATGTTGTGCTGAGCATCATATTTTCGGCCACCATGGGAATTTCGCTCATCCTGATGGCGAAAATACCCGGGCCAAAAACGGACGCCTTGAATCTGATGTGGGGCAGTCTGCTCACGGTGACGGGAGGGCAAGTCTGGATTCTGGCCGGAGTATTTCTCGGATTGACGATTTTTCTATCGTTGTTTTACAAAGAAATCGTGGCCGCGCTTTTCAACCGCGAACTCGCCGCGGCCTGCGGCATTCCGGAAGCGCCGATCTATTACGGAATCATCTTGCTGGGCGCCATGACGGTCGGCGCCTCCCTGGATATGATTGGCGGCCTGCTGATTTTTGCCTTGTTGGTCAATCCGGCCAATACCGCCTGCCAACTGTCGTTTCGTCTGCCGGTTATTCTGATTCTGGCGGCCATCTTCGGCATCGGCGCTTGTTTTGCCGGTTTGTTGGCATCCTATATCTGGGATATTCCCACCGGCGGCAGTGTAGTGCTGATTTCGTCCGGCATGTATCTGCTGGCATTCTTACTGTCGCCCCGGGTGCGGCGCAACCGGCCGAAGGTCGAAAACCATGCATCAACACACAGCAATTAAAAGACAAAAAGCGTTTTTCAACGCCCATGCCGAAAAATGGATGGATATGTGGTATAAAACGCCCGGCGCCAAACGGCGGCGGCGCTTCGAGCGCAAGTTCCGACGCTTGTTCGCGCTCGCGTCCCTTAAAAAAAACGACATTATTCTGGACATCGGCTGTGGAAGCGGCGTGCTTGTGCCGCGCATTCTCCGGCGATTGGGGCCGGCGGGCAGAATCCATGAAGTCGATTGCGCCGATAAAATGATCGAAGTCAACCGCCGCCTGCATCCCGATCCGCGCATCAGGTTCCATGTGGCCGATGTAAACGCGCTGCCTCTTCCGGACAAATCATGCAACGGAATATTCTGCTTTTCGTGTTTCCCTCATTTTCAGGACAAACTCCGCGCCATGCGCGCCATGTCCGCCGTCCTGAAAAAGGGCGGCTGGCTGCTGCTGGCGCATTTCGATTCGCCGGAAGCTTTGAACCATCGTCATGCGCATTCTCACATGGCGGTCAAACACGACCGCATGCCGGATGAAACTGGTATGCGCTCGCTTTTTGCCAAGGCTGGATTAACTATCATCCGCCACGCGAACGAAAAAGGTTTTTATGCTTTCTTGGCAAAAACATTGCCCTGACCCGCCAGGGATTCAGGACGACACGTTCAATGTCGGCGCAGAGCAATTCGGAACACCGCGCTCGGATTTTCAGGCCGTGCTTGACGAAGCCGGCCACGGCAAGCGGATCGTGTCTTTACCGGAACGACCCCGGTAATTCTGGCCCTGCGCGTATTGGAGCCAGGGTATTCTAAAGCTGGCCAAGGTGTTTTTTTAATATCGTCAACAAGCATGGCTCGGCAATATAGACAACGCTTTTGAAAAATTGCTTTATAAATCTTATTGACAGCTTGCATGGTTGTGTTATTAGTCTTGTCAGTTCTTTGGAATTAAAAGTTTGTTTGTGAAGAGAGTACGGAAATCCGTGAGAATCGGATACGGTCGCGCCACTGTGACCGGCTACGAAACTTCAATGACCACCGGGTGCCGCAAGGCAAACGGGAAGGTGAAGGAGTAGGCTTGAAGCCGGAAGTCAGGAGACGTTTCTTTTCATGCTCGTTGTGGCTCCTTCGCTTGAAAGGAGAATGAGGGATCGTGCTGTATTCAAAGCCTTCAGACTCTTTTGGCGGGAGTCTGGAGGCTTTTTTATTGCCCTCGTGAAAGAGAAGTGCCGGCATTTTTTTGTAAGACAACGGTTTCATAAGACTGCGAGCGAAAAGATGCAGATTGGCCTGTTTATAAAACGCCTGGCAAGGGTTTATCTGGGAGTATTTGTGGTCATCGCCTGTTCAATTGGACTTGTCTGTTTTTTCGCAGCAAAGTCCAACCGTGAGGCGGGGTCCCTTGCCGCCAAGAGAGGGGGCGCCCGTAACCACAACCGCGGCGGGCGCGTCTATCCTCATGGCTCCAGGACATCTGCCGCCGCCATAAGCGACAGCGAAAGGCTTGCGGATAGCAATCATATGGACAAACCCGGAAGCACAAACTCTGCTCCGGAGCTTTTCGGCGCGGCCGCCAATCTGAACGAAAACGAGGAAGCCGAAGACCTAACCGACGAAGAAGTCACCTCCGAAGATATCGCTGCGCTCAAGGAGAGACTCATACGGGAAAAGTTCGGCGTCATAAATCGGCAAGGGAAATGGATACCAACGACCGGCGGCGGCACAAACCTGGTTTATATCACAACCGGATCGCTTCCACCGGGCCGGGTTGGCGAACTCTATGATGTCCAATTCCTGGCCACGAGCGGCTTTCAGCCTTACCTGTGGAGCGTCGTGGGCGGCAAACTGCCGGGGTCGCTCTCGTTCGACAGCCAGTCCGGCAAACTCAGCGGAATTCCGACCGAACCAACTACGGTGGATTTCTTCCTTCAGGTAACCGACCGGCGGGGCGCAAAGGACGTGGCGGAATACGTCCTGACGTTTCAGCCGGAGCAAAGTCTCGAGATCGTGACCGCGAGTCTGCCCGCCGCTTTTCCCGGCGAAGATTACGTCTTCCAGCTTCAAGCGGCCGGCGGGGTTCCACCGTATGCGTGGAGCGCGGCAGGGAACCTCGAGGAGATCGGGGCGCTGGCTCTCGATTCTCAAACAGGGAAACTTCAAGGGAAGATCGATGCTTCTTCCCCGAAGGTTGATATCCCGCTGGTCTTCTGGTTGAGCGATGCGCAGCTTCACGTTACGAAGGAACTCGTGCTCCACTGCAGGACCGAGCTGAGCATACTGGATATTCCGCAATCGTCCATTCGCGAGTCGGAGCCGTTCGAACTCGCCTTCCAGGCAACCGGCGGCGTGGAGCCCTACGTCTGGGGCATCAGCGGTTCTCTCCCACCTGGTATCGAGTTCTCCGCAGCTGGTCTCTGCTCGGGAACGCCCTCAGAATCCGGCACTTACGAAATCAGCGTCGGGGTGCAGGACGCAGAGGGCCAACTGGATAACGTGCAATTAGCGCTGGAGGTCTTGCCCCGTCTCTCCGCCTCAATATCCAAATTCGAGGCGTTGCTGAGCCGCAACAGTGTCGCCCTGAGCTGGGTTCTGACAGCGATGAGCGGGGATCTCAGCGTCCGGATTGTACGGAGTTCAACAGGAACCCCGTTGACGCCGTCAGATGGCTCAACGGTATACTGCGGACCCGAAACCTCGTATCTTGACGGCGATGTGGGCGAAGGCAACCACTACTACGCCGCATTCCTCGAAAGTAACGGAACGATGGCAACGTCCGCGGCGTCGCCTAAGATCTTCGCAAAGCTGCCGCCTGAAACAGAACCGTTCGCAGACAGAGTCGTGAGCAAGAATCTGCTTCATCCGAACGCATTCAGGTCCGCTGAACTCCCGCAGATTGTCCTCGGCGCTCCCCGCGGGAAGGGTCTCGTGTGGGGCTCAACGGATGTTGTCTCGCTGGGGGCCGCCATCAATGATGACGGCGGCGCATCAGCCCCCTACGGCGGCACGATCACGCTGGAGTTTGTGGACAACGTGGTGTGGGACGGGCCGGGCGCCGATTTTACGGTCTTCGAGAACGTCTTTTATGTTTGCGACGCGGCCGGAGTCCCCGATCCCGAAACCCGTTTTATGGAGCCGGCCGTGGTGTCTGTCAGCCAGGACGGGATAAACTGGCGGCAATTCAAGATCGACTTCTCACCGCGTTACGATCCCGACACCGGCGCTCTCAACCTCCGTCATCCCTACTGCTACAATTCGGGTTTTGCCGGCGTCAATCCCGTCATGAGCGATGGCTATTCCCCGGATCCCACCGACCCGGCCGTGTCGGGCGGCGACAGTTTCGACATCTCGGCGGTGGGACTGGAGTGGATCCGTTACGTACGCATCCAGTCCACAGGGAGCCGCTGGCTCATCGATAACGATGGTGATCTCGTCTATCACAACGAGGAGACGGGAGCCGCGACAAGGAGTAACAACAAGTCGGGCTTCGATCTCGATGCCGTGACAGCGATATGGATGAAGAAGGTGGAAAGCCAGTGACCGGACTCAAGTTTCTCGTGGCACGCGCGCGGGGATAGGATGGCCATATTACCTCGCGCCATTCGATCTGGACCGAAAAGGAGGCGCTGTGACATAGACCAATAAACAGGAAGCATGCAAACCATAGAAGTGAACACAACGACGCCTTTGTCCCGACTGGAATGAGGCGCGAACAAGGAAAAAACTGCGATAAAGGAGCGATGAAAATGAAATTAATGTTGAGGTTGTTTATTGGCGTGTGCCTGGCGGCGCTTGGCGAACATGCGTTCGCTGCGTTCATCGGAAGCAGCAATTACGTGGCGCAAACGTTCTACGCGAATCCGCATGCGGGAGAGACGTTGGTGGCGTTCGACTGGGACGAAGATTCGAACCTGTACTACTCGACCGGACGTCCGGACTATGGTTTAGGGATCTCCGTTTACCGTTACAACGGCGTCAATGCATCGCTCCTGTACACGGACGCGAACGCGTTCTCCGGCAGTCGGGTGACCGCAATCGGCGGCCGCATCTACTTCAACGACGGCGGAACATACACCCGTTATACCTGCGACTACTACCGATATGATCCGACCCACCCGTCCGCACCGGCGAACATAGGAATTCTGAGCGACATATATGGGCTCGAGACGCGTGACGGGACCGATTTCTGGGCCGCGGGGGGATATAACTCCGCGATCTATTACAGCGCCCTGAACGCGAATGGTGACTTGGTGAGCAACCCGCTGGTGAATCTCGGCGCCATCGGCGCCGCAAGCGGTCCAATCGCTTTCGACGCGTCCAGCAATCTCTTCTACGCGGAAGGCTACGTCTCTTCGGGCAATCCGACAGTTTACCGCTGGAGCGCCGCGGAAGTTTCCGCTGCCATTGCCAATCCCGCGGGCGCCCCGCTGAGCCCGGTCGGCCATGCGTGGGCAACGCTATCCGCGGGAGATGGCGCGAGTGGCATGGTGGTGGACAATAAGGGACGCCTGGTAATTACCGCGACGTCGTTCACCGATGCGAGCGAGTTGCAGCGTCTGTTTGTGACCAATGGCAACTACGCGGGATATGCGGTGCTGGCCCGTTCGGACGAGCGGATGGAAACGGTCCGGATTCGTGACGGCAAGATCTACGTAAGTTCGTCCGAGGGTATATTCACCGTTGTCCCCAGCCAGGCGGAAAAACAGCCCATTAATGATTACGACGGCGACGGCAAATCCGATCTGGCCGTGTTCCGCAACGGGTATTGGAACATCTTCCTGATGGGTAGCCACAGCGTTCTCGAGGGCGGCTTTGGCGCTCCGAATAGCATCCCGGTATCAGGCGACTATGATGGTGACGGCAAGTCCGACCTGGCCGTGTTCCATAACGGTGATTGGAGCATCTTCCTGATGGGTAGCCACAGCGTTCTCGAGGGCGGCTTTGGCGCTCCGAATGGCATCCCGGTATCAGGTGACTATGATGGCGACGGCAAATCCGATCTGGCCGTGTTCCATAACGGTGATTGGAGCATCTTCCTGATGGGTAGCCACAGCATTCTCGAGGGCGGCTTTGGCGCTCCGAATGGCATCCCGGTATCAGGCGACTATGACGGTGACGGCAAGTCCGACCTGGCCGTGTTCCATAACGGTGATTGGAGCATCTTCCTGATGGGTAGCCACAGCGCTCTCGAGGGCGGCTTTGGCGCTCCGGATGGCATCCCGGTGTCTGGCGATTATGATGGCGACAGCAAGTCCGACCTGGCCGTGTTCCGCAACGGGTATTGGAACATCTTCCTGGTGGGCAGTGGCAGCGTTCTCGAGGGCGGCTTTGGCGCTCCGGGTGGCATCCCGCTTTCAGGGGACTATGATGGCGACGGCAAATCCGACCTGGCCGTGTTCCATAACGGTGATTGGAGCATCTTCCTGATGGGGAGCCACAGCGTTCTCGAGGGCGGCTTTGGCGCTTCGGATGGCATCCCGGTGAAGTAGCAATAGCCATTCCTGTCAGCTTCATAAAGAGGGATTCCGACCTCAAAGACCGGAGTCCCTTTTTATGGCCTTAACTTGTTTTGACGATTACGAAATTCAAACCATATCATCCGGAGGTGCGGCATGAATAGAAACGCCACTCGTCACATCCATCGCGCATCATGCGCCGTTCTTGCCCAGGCAGTCGAGTCTGGCGCTATAACAACAGCGGCCAGCGCTCCCCCGATTCTCACGGATATCGTCAAGCGTGATGGACGCGTGGCGCCGTTCTTCTCCATTGCATTCACGTCCACGCCTCTTTGTAAACGCCGTTTTGCTCAGTACAAATAGGGTTGTTGCGGCTTCGGCGCCTGCTTAGCCCGTGTGGCGTGTAAAAAAGGAATTAGCCGATCGCTTTCATTGCGTGGCGCGAATCGGCCGCTGGCACGCACCCATGTGCTCTCGGGCCAATCGCACGGAATGCCATTATCAACAATAATTGCCGCCGGCACAGCGTCGGCAACACAGCAGTTGATTACAAAGCGGAACAGGACACAGGTGTTGGCCCCGAATTGTGCCGCTATTTTCGGATCGCGATGAAGCATGCCAACGACTGTAACCGTGCTTTCGGCATAGGCTTTGGGCCACCGGCATAGACTAATCAGAGGAATATCCTCGCCCGATCCGGAGGCATTCCTCGTTTCGTCATCCATAACGGTATCGCTCCGGCCATTAATTCCGGCCATCCCCGTCCACCGGTGTTGAAACGCATTGGCATCCAGCGTCGTGCCGCGGGCCATGCAGAGACATGCCAGCGGCAGGATCAGAATCAATACCCGTGTGGCCTGATCAAGATCGAACGCCTTAGGACGAGCATTGATGGCGCTGAAAATAAAGACGAGCAGCACCAGCAGCCCGAGCACGAGCAAAACAACGAATTCCGGGCGTAGATAATTCAGATAAGCGCGGCCCGGCAACAAACTGCCGAGCGCACAAGTCCAAGCTCCCAACAGAAGCGGACGCCAGAAGCGGGCAGGCAAATCGCGCACAAGTTTCATAACATCCCCATTCCCAGCATCTCCAGCCCTGCCACGACAACAAGCACAGACAGCAGAATCAATCCGGAAAGAGCAATGATGGCGCGTTTGGAGAAAACAGTCTGATACATCAGCAATAGTTTGAGATCGAACATGGGGCCCGTCAACATGAACGCCATTTGCGCGGGCAAGGATAGAAATCCACGGAACGAAGCTGCGATAAAGGCATCGGCCTCGGAACAGAGGTTCAGCAGGATGGCCAGCCCCATCATCAGAATAGAAGGCAAAATCGGCAAGGCGGACAATCCCAAAAACAACCGGCGATCCACAAGCGTTTGGGCCAAGGCGGCCACCGCCGCGCCGATCACAAGGTAGTGGGCTACGGCCATAAAATCGTCGGAAGCATGCCGAAAGGCGCCGACAAGTTTGCCGATCAGGCCCGTGGGGACAAGTTGCGCGCCATGCTCGCAACACGCGCACCCGATTCCGTGCGCGGCCGTTTTTTGATCATCCTGCGCATGTTTGCGCATACCCGGCGACACCAGCAATGCCGAGCGGTGTGCAAACAGACGCCCCATGGCCAGAGCCACAAATACGGCAATGGCATACCCGCACAGTAAGCGGATGGCAGCCACCCACCAGTCCATTTTGTATGCCAACATGGTTGACGCCGCGACAATGGGATTAACTATCGGCCCGCCCAACAGGTAAGCCACCGCCGCCGCAAGCGGCAGTCCTTTGCCGGTCAGGCGCCGAACCACGGGAACCACGGCGCACTCGCACACCGGAAACACAATTCCCATCGCCGCCGCCAGGCACGTCATGGCCCAGGGGCGTCGGGGAAGATGTGCGGTCAAATGCTCGCGGCTGACGAACACCTCTATCAGTCCTCCCACGCAAGCGCCAACAAGCATGAAAGGAAGCGCTTCCAGAACAATACTTACAAACACGATTGAGAACGAACGAACCCCGGGACGGTCACCAAAAAAACAAAGCCCAGCCAAGGCAAGCAGCGCCAACAGAAACTTCACCGACTTGCCCAGCGGAGGAACCGGCATCGGTTCCGGTTGCAGCATGACGGGATCATGCCAGGCATTGACCCGGATATCTCTGGCCCATTCCAGGGGCTGATTATTGTTCTTTGCGCCGGAAGACGGGATGTTTTTGGTTTTCGCCATATCCTGCGCATTCATTTATGAGCCCGTCTGCGGGCCGACGTTACGGCATAACTGACAATAAACCAGGCAAAACCAAAAAGGACAACGGCAGGACCGGTTGCCGTGCGGGCCCAATCCTGGGCCGAGATCAGCAACCCGGCGATGGCAGAAGTCGTGCTCACCAGAATGGCCCACCAGAACATGTGCCCGGCTGACCTGGCAAAATTGCGCGCCGCGGCGGCGGGAACGATCAGGAGGGCCGACATCAGCAGAACGCCGACCGCCCGGCGCTTAATCTGGCACATTATTTATCCGTAAACACGAATATTTTCCGTGTCGGCATCTTTCAATACCGTCGGCGAGCATGCGCAACCAGAGCCGAGCCGGCGACGGCCAACCCAAGGAACAGCGACACTGATCCGCCGGCCGAGAAATCAAGGGTATATGCGAAGGTTAGTCCGGCCACACTTGCGACCGCGCCCGTGGCGGCAACGATCAGGAGTCGGTGAAACCATGCGCTCGCAAACAGGGCCGAGACTGTTGCGGGAATGATCAGATAGCAAAAAACCACCAGCACACCTGTCATGCGCACCGCCACGGTAATAACGGCGCCGCACAGGGCATAAAAAACGAAATCCCATGCCATCATGTCAAATCCCCTCCGCGCGGCCGTTTCATAGTTGTCTGATATCCGATGCAACGGTCGGCGGCAAATCCAGAAGATCAGGCCGGCCAGTGCAAAGACGGCGCTGCTCAACGCGATATCTTTCCATTGGACCCATAATAGATTGCCGGCCAGCATCTGCTGGATATGCGTGTGGCCGCTGCTTCCTTTTGCTATCAGGAACATGGCGGCCGAAGCGGCGGCCGCATAGGAAATGCCGATAACGGCCTCCAAGCGGATCTGAGGGACAAAATGCCGGGTCAGGGTATAAAATGCCGACGCGATTATTGTCGCGCCCCAAGCAAGCGCCAAAGCCGCCGGCGAATCGGCGTGCACGCCCAGCATGAAATGCGCTGCAATAGCGCCTACAGCGGCAAACTGGGCCAGGGCGATATCAACGAAAATCACGTCTCGTTTCAGCACATGAAGTCCCATGTAGCCCAGCATCAGGGTCATCAAAAGACAGGCCGCGAACGGCGCGGCCAGCAGGTTTAAGGCTTCGTTCATGACGCGCGGCCTTTCGTCATTGTTTCCAATTGTGTCATAATGCCTTTGGTGACCAGCGCCCCAATGAAGAATGCCGCCATGACCAACAGAATTGTCGGTCCATAGGGAAGGTCAAAGCGATAGGACATAAATATGCCCAGCAGACTGGCTATCGTTCCCGTTGCCCATCCGAAGATCAATCCGGCTTTCCATCCCCGGCCGAAAAGAACCGCGATTGAGGCGGGAATCATCATGAATCCGTAGGCCAGCAGAACTCCCGCAACCGGCACGATCAGGATGGTTATGACGCCCAATGTGGCAAAAAACAGGAAATCCCATAATCCGCGATGGCGCAGAAGTCCGGGATTCTCGGTCAATTTCAGGAAGCGTCCACGAAAGATATAATGAAAGAAGCCTAAAGCGGCATAAACAACGACGGTTGTCAATACCAACGGCCAGGAAACCCACAACATTGAGCCGGTGAGCGTTTTGCCCAGATAGGTTCCTCCCCCCGGCAATTTATCTGCCAGAAGCAGTGAGGCGGTGAGAGCTATTCCATATAGAATGCCGATGACCGCCTCCGCGGATACTCTTTTATCCTTTGGCCGGGTTACCGCCAGAAGCGCACATCCGGCCAGCACGGCGGCGACCGGGATCGCAAAGGAAAGCGGCGTTCCGTAACGTATTCCCAATCCGAGTCCGATGATGACCCCAAATGCGGCCAATTGGTTCAAGACCAGATCACAGAAAATGATGCCGCGCCGGATGATATGGATTCCCATGTAGGTATTCAAACCGAGCATTACCATCACCAACATGATCTGCATAATGAAAAATTCGCTTACGACACTCATTGATTGCGCCTCATTTGATCAAGCCATTGTTGATGGCCGCTTTGAGCAGAGATGAAACCCATAAATCCACAAGATCAAAGTATGTATCTGTTCCGGGCGCTCCGCCAACGTACAAAGGCACGATCACGGCTTCAGCTCCAGCGCGTTCGGCGACCATTCTGACCTGTTGCTCGTCGAAATAGTTGGCGGCCAGCAGAATCTTTATTCCCTGACTGCGCATCTTTTCCGTGAGCGCAAGAACGTGGTTCGGCGACGGCGGAATGCCCGGCTTCGGTTCCACCGTGCCCGCTTCCACCAGATCGAACAATGTGAAGAAATACACCCAGTTCTTGTGGTAGGTTATAATCAGTTTGCCGCGCAGGGGCAGCATCTGCTTGGCCCATCCGCCGAGACGTTCAATCAACGGCCGGCCTTCAAAGGTCTGTTTTTCCAGGAATGAATAAAGAGCGCCCTTGGCTGCCAGTTCCGACAGCGTGTCGCCGCCGAGCATGTCCACCAGCGTCTTGCCAAACATCCGTTCGTCCAGCTCGCGAACGAACTTTTCTGCATGTTCCTGATAGCAGGCCTTTCCTTCCGGATCGTTCTTGATAAGGCCGAGGGCAATGTTCCGGGCCACCGTCCGCATGTTCACGGGACTGCAGGTGATGTGCGGATTGCCATAGACGTGAACGCCGCCCTCCGACCGTGAAAAGGTTTTTGGTTTTTCCAGAAGGTTCAACCCCTTCGCCACCGCGACATAGCCTGGCTGACCGCTGCGAACCTTCGTGTTGCCCGACTTGTCCACGACCGCTGGAAGCCACATTTCCAGGTCCAATCCTGTATCAATCAGCACATCGGCCTGACGCACCATCGTCACAAACGAGGGCTTCGGCCGGATGTAGTGGGCATCCTGTTCGCCCCGCACGATGGCCTCTGCCATTATCCGGTCGCCGCCGACGGCCTTGGCAATTACGGCGTAGTCGGGCAGGGTTGTCACCACACGCAACGGTTTATCGGCGGCCAGTCCATGGGTAAAGATTGCCGTTACAAAAAAAACACCCGCGAGCATTAGATTGCGTTGCATTTTAAGTTCTCCTTTAGTTCGGTCATTTCAATTTGGCCATATTATTGAATTAGTATCGGTCATGTTTATGAGGTCCGGCCGCAAAGACGCACTGTAACCACACTACATTATCCGCCATATCCAGTCCGCGGGCGCTCGCGTAATCATACTCCACGCGGAAATGAACGAAGGGACTTTGCTCCCAGGTCACGTACGGACTAAATTGCCATGCCCGCGCTCCATCCTCTGTAACCGCCAGTGGCGACAGCGTTGTTGTACCGGCGGCATACGGTTTGACGTTCGGCCGATAATAGTCAACGCGCATGCCCACCGTCAGCGTGCGGCACACCTTGCTTTCCAGATAACTGTATGCGCCCCAAGGGGTGAGCGTATCTTTGCCCGAACCGTCCGGGGCAAGAATTTCCTTGTCCAGCGCGTATGCCTCCGTTCGCCAGGTAACGTTGTGATAGCGCATGCGATCGGTCGGTTCCCAAACCATCGAATAATCAAGGCCAAATACCCAGGTATTCAGCGATTTATCAGTTGATAATTCATTGCCGGTAGGCCACCGGTTATTTTGTCCGTATAACGCGCTGGCCCCCAGTTCCGCATATGTGGAAGGGGATAAATCGCGGTACATCCTGTATCGCAACAGGGCGCTTGGGATATTGTCGGCATTTTCGCCAAAAACGCGGCTGTTTGAGCCGTCCGTGATCTGCGCGATGGTTTCGTGGGAAAGCCCCGCAAAGTCAGACATTGTCCACTCGATCGATCCGCCCGTCTGATTGAGACCGCCATCGCCGAAGATCATTCTCAGCGGCAGGGGAAAGTCCACTTGGTCCAGCGCGTGCTTGTGCCAACGGTTCACCACACCGAATTGCTGTCGGAATTTGCCCAGTGTAACGTTGACCTGCGGCAACAGGCCGTAGCGCGTCAGGTACGCTTCTTCCAGCTCCGCTCCGGAGTCATTGACACCAACCGCCGCCTTGAAATGCGTATACGGGTCGAGATAGGATTCAAGGTGAATACCAAGTCCCCGGAACAAGAAGTCCCAATGTTTGTCCGTGGTATCGGTGTATGACCCGAGCATGTCGCCGGTGACGCTGATTTCCGGGTTCAAAGCTTGAAGATCAAGCGCCCCGAACGTAAATTCAGATTGACGCCCCGGTTCTTCGAAAGTGGCGTCAATCTCGTCCCGCGCCGCCTTGCGTATGGCATCAAGCGTGGAAGCCGCGGGGGCCGGCGCCTCGCGGGCCGCTGGCAGAGGTTGGTTGGTCTCCAACAACTTTTTTTCGAGAGCCTCCATGCGCGCGCGCAGTTGGCGGAGTTCTTCAAGCGTGTTGGTTGACGCCTCCTCATCAGCCGCAAAGCCTATGAGGGGCGCCATCAGGACAATGGCGGCAAGCAAGCGATATAGTGCAGTCTTCACAGATTCCTCCCATACTGAATGTTAATTCAATAAACGACGGCGCGGGCAGATAAACCGGCGTCGCGTGATACCTGAGCAAGCGAGATGTCAGGCAACAGGAGGAGCGCGCGCCTGCGTAGGATCGCGCCAGGGCGAGGAAGTAATGAACGATTGCGGCAGAACGGCATCACCGAGCTTAATGAATCCGGCGATGGGCACAATAACCGCAGCCGTCGTAATGACCGAGGTGTGAGCTAATTGGCAGATGGGGCACTTGGCGGCCTCGCGCGTTGCATGATGATCGTCGCAATGCGTCCGGTGGACTGTCGGCACGACCAGCACGCCGATGACGAATAACGAGATTAGAATGGCGTTCGTAATATGTTTCATGGCCGGTATTCCAGCTGCAAGCTTAATGTACCGCGGAAAATCTTGGGCTGTCAAAGACTATTTCATCAAGAGCAGGCTCACGAGCATAACGGGCGCCCCCTCTTTATGCCGTTCTATCAAGACGGCATATTATATTTCACACACGAGTGTTACGCCGAAAGTCCAGTGCTTCGTGTCCATGTAGATGTCATGGGCGCCGTCCCGGATATCCGCGTTCCAGAGCCACATGTAGGCCGCCGAAACGCCGACCGTCAGGTTTTCAATAATGTCATACTCCAGTTCCGCGTAAATATTGCCGTCATTCAAGGCCGCCTCGTCGGTTTCGAAAAAATAGTCGTTATACGCGCTTGAACCCCAGCCGGAGGAGACGCCGGGAATCAGGCGCAGTTTGCCGTCAAGGAAAGCAAACTCATGCTCCAGGGTCAGAAAGCAATAACACCCATTGGCTTCATCAAAATCGTAATATCCCTCAAGGCAAGGCGTAATAACTTTATTAGGATAGGCAAGCACGACAAACGCTTCGCGCGTTTCGGGCGCGCCCACGTTGGGAAAAACGTAATCAATAACGCCCAGGCGGGCCTCCATGGTTTCAATGGGCAGTTTGTAGCCGAGGGTGAAATCAACCTCCGAGAAATCGCGCCCGCCGGACACTTGATCCGATAAATCGAAATTCCCCCAGGTGTTGATATAAACACCGTATTTTGCGACCTCGATTTGGGACTGGAGAACCGGACGGTCACTGTTCACCTGGCCGCGGGAAACGTAACTGCTGAACCAGTCAACCTCGACAGCGGCCTCCGGATTGGCGGGAGTTTCCAGGTATTTTGCGTCGGTTGCCGCGCCTTCAATCCCGGCAAGCTTTGTTTCCCCGGCATAGAGTGTCCAGCCGGAAACGACACCCAGACCCAGAACAATCAAACGAACCGCTAAGCGTTGAATAACCTTCATTGCTGAACCTCCAGATGCTTGTGACGCCTCTGGGGGTCCAGTCGGTATCGCGTTTATTATTTGGGAATAATCCGGCTCTGCCTGGGCAGTCGCCTTCTATTTATGGAATCTTTTCTTTTCGCGCTTCTCGATCTGCACTATTTTAGAATCGTGAATGGTTATCGTCACCTCCCCGTAGTTTATTTGCCGGATGAATAACAGTATTTCATCCAGAACACGTTTGTCTATTTTACCGTCGTGTTGCGCGTTTTCCATGCTTACATTCCCAATCCTAATAATCTTCCGCCTTGATAGACCATGAACGCGACAATCCAAGCGACGGACGTGGTATAGAAAGCCGCAAAGGCCGGCCATCTCCAGGAATTCGTCTCTCTTTTGATCACCCCGATCACGGCCACGCAAGGCATGTAAAGCAGCACGAAAACCATGAGGCTGTAGGCCACCAGAGGGTTATACCGTTTGCTTCCATCGGGCCGGGTCGCTTTCTGCAGCGCCTGGCGCAAGCCTTCGGATTCCTCGTCGGCCTCGCCCACCGCATAGAGCGTCCCCAAAGTGCCCACCACAATCTCCTTGGCGATAAATCCGCCTACCAGGCCCACGGAAACTTTCCAGTCGTCGAACCCCAGCGGCCTGAAAACCGGAGCGATGGCCTTGCCTAATCTGCCGGCATAGCTCTGCTCCATTTTTTCAAAGGCCTGTTCGTTTTCCAACTGCACGACTTGTTTTTCGTTGCCCTGCGCCTGCTCGATTAAAGCGTCGTAATTCCGGGAATATTGCGGATCCCACGGGAAATTGCTCAAAAACCAGACAAGCACGCATCCGGCAAAAATAACCGTTCCGGCCTTTTGCAGGTACACAACGCCTCTCTCCCACATATGGATGAGAAGGCCCTTCATGGTCGGCAAGCGATAGGGCGGCAATTCCATTACAAACGGGGCCGCCGGGCCTTTGAGCAGAAACTTCCTGAATATCTTGGCCATAATAATCGCCACCACGACTCCAAGCAGGTAAAGCGAAAAAAGCACATTGCCGGCTATTTCCTTGGCAAAAAAGGCGCCAATCAGCAGGGTATAAACCGGCAGCCTTGCTCCGCAACTCATGAAAGGATTGACCAGGATGGTTACCAACCGGTCTTTCCGGTCTTCTATGGTCCGGGCGGCCATGATGGCCGGCAAATTACAGCCAAACCCCAGAAGCATGGGGATAAACGAACGGCCATGAAGCCCGATTTTATGCATGAGCCGGTCCATAATAAAGGCGGCCCGGGCCATGTATCCCGAATCTTCCAGGACTGCCATCGCCAGAAACAACAGAAAGATTATCGGCATGAATATCAGCACGCTCCCCACCCCGCCGATAATGCCGTCCACCACCAGGGATTGAAGCGCGCCGCCCTCCGGCAACAGCGCGCCCGCCAGATTGCCCAGCCATTCCTGGCCAATTTCGACCCAGCCCATCAAAGGCTCGCTCAGCTTGAAGGTGAACTGAAACACCAACCACATCAGTCCCAGGAAGATAGGCAACCCCAGGATCCGGTTGATCAGCACCTTGTCTATCCGGTCGGAAATGGTATGACGGATTTCAGAGGTTCTTTTAACCGCCTCGGAACACGCGCCACTGATGAATCCATAACGCCGGTCGGCGATGATGGCCTCCGGGGTATCGTCAAAAACCGTTTGAAGACGATGAGCGCTTTTCCCGGTTTGATCTTGAATCACGCCAATAAAGGGACTTTTCCCAATTCTTTTAATGACCTCCTGGTCGTTCTCCAGGAGTTTAATCCCAAGCCAGCGGGCCGGATATTTTCGGGCAAGTTCCTTGTCTTTTACGATCAACTCTTCCAGCCGGTCGAGTTCCTCCTGAATTTCCTTGCTATAGTTTACAAATGTTTTTCCTTGCGCCGGTTTGCCTTCCGCCATTTTGACGACTTCATCCAGAAGCTCGTTCATGCCGATCTTTTTGGAGGCAACCGTGAAAACGATCGGACAGCCCAAAAGCTCGGACAACCTGTCCTGATCAATGGCAAAACCCTGTTGCAAAGCCAGATCGTGCATATTAAAAGCCAGTATCAACGGAACGCCCAGTTCCATGAACTGGGTTGTCAAATACAGATTTCTTTCCAGGTTCGTGGTGTCAATGACGTCAATCACCATGTCCGGCTTTTCCTCCACTATGAAATTGCGGGCGACGATTTCATCGATGGAATAGGCCGTCAGACTGTAAGTCCCCGGCAGGTCAACCACATTTATCTCATAATCTTTATGCCGCAGGATGCCCTCTTTCTTCTCCACAGTCACACCGGGGTAATTGCCGACGTGCTGGCGCGCGCCGGTCAAATTGTTGAACAAAGTCGTCTTTCCCGAATTGGGATTCCCGGCCAATGCGATCGTCAGTTTCTTTGCCATGATTTTATTCCTCCTTTACAAAAAGTTTTTGAGCCATGCCGTGTCCCAGAACCAGCCGCGTGCCGCCGACTTGCACGATACACGGCCCGTTGCCATGGGATTGAAGGACATTTAACCGCATGCCTTCATTCAACCCCATGCTGTTGAGCCTGGCACGCAAGCCCCGTCCGCCATGAATGACCGTCAGCGTGATCTCCCTGCCGGGCAGCGCCAAAGACAATGGAAATTCGCCCATTTAGATTACCTCCACGAATATACGCGCGGCCTCCTCCTTGCGCAGGGAAAGGTGATAGCCTTTTATTTTCACTTCCAGCGGGTCGCCCAGGGGCGCCACCCGCTCCATTTCCACTTCCGCGCCCCTGACCAGCCCCATATCCAGGATCCGGCGCCGGATTGGGCCGTCCCCCAGGATTTTCACGATCCGGCCCTTCCGGCCGGGTTTCAGTTCCCGCAATATTTTCGAGCCCATTTTCCCTCCCTTATTTGTTTTAATTAACGAACTATATTAGATATGCCTAACTTGTCAGGCAAAAAAATATAAATATTTATTTAGCGGATTGCCCCGCTTTGGCCTGCCTGATCTTGCGCGACAGACGCCGTCCGGTTTTGAAATAACGATCGAAGCTCTTCAGCCAGCCGGGCCGGCGGTATTCGGGGCAGCCTTCCACGAACGCAATGAATTTCGTCAATTTCACAAGCGTCGCGGAGCTTATGGAGTGTTCCATCCGGCAGGCCTCTTCGACCGCGACCCGCGGGGCAACGCTCAAAATATTCGTTAAAAATTTAACCAGGATATCGTGCCGGGCCTGGACGCCCGATGCTATTCTTTGGCCCTCCGGAGTCAGATCCACGTAACCATAGCGCTCATGCAGGACAAGGCCGGCCCGGGAAAGAGTATTCAAGGCGGAAGTGACGCTGGGCTTTTTCACGTTCAACAACCGTCCGATATCCCCGACCCTGGCCGCGCCCTTGTCGTTCTTGAGGGCCGCCACGGCCTCGAGATAATCTTCCATATGCGAGCTTAATTTGCCGGTTTTCATTTTTACCGCGAAAGAAAATAAAATCGGACAAACAAACAAGTGTTTGATTTATATAACATATTTTATTTCTCGGTCAAGAAGTATTTTATTGTTTCTTGCCGGACATATCCGCCTTTCATATCTCAAAGACAAAACGCTTTCTTTTGCGCATAGGAACGACTACGCCCACACCCCGGGAATTACCGCGCCACATTTAGGGCATTTGCCGTTCACAATGTTGTTTTTGAAAATCCCAAGCCCATAGCGGTCTATCGACAGCGCCTTGCACGAGTGGCAATAGGTGTCTTCGCCTGCATGTCCGGGGACGTTGCCGACATAGACATAGCGGCAGCCTTCCGCCATCGCAGTTTCACGAACACGGACAAGTGTTTGTGCCGGAGTCGGCGGGATGTTCTTGATTTTGTATGCGGGATGATAGCGGGTGAAGTGAATAGGAACGTTCGAACCGAGATGCTTCACAATCCAGGCCGCCATGCGTTTGATTTCATCCGAATCGTCGTTCAGCTTCGGGATAATCAACACGACAATCTCCAACCAGACGCCTGAACCCGCCAACCGTTTCAGGGTGTCAAGCACAGGCTGCAGTTGACCGGAGCAGATTTCCTCGTAAAACTTCTGCGAAAAGCCTTTGAAGTCTATTTTGATGGCGGTTGCCACCGAGCACCATGCCTTCAGTGGTTTCTCGTTGAGGAACCCATTGCTGACTATGACGTTGCCCAATCCCGCTGCTTTCGCCGCTTTGGCGCAGTCAAGGATATACTCGGTGAAAACGACCGGTTCGGTGTAGGTATAGGCGATGGTCTTCACCTTTTGCGCCAGCGCCAACCGGACAATTTCCTCCGGGCTCCTGAATGGCGTTGAAACGTCTTCGGGGCAAGCTTGAGCGATGTCTCAGTTCTGACAAAACTTGCACTCAATATTGCATCCCACAGTCGCGATAGAGAAAGCCCGGCTTCCCGGATAGACATGGAAAAAAGGCTTCTTTTCTATGGGATCGTTGTTTGTAACGCATGGTCGCCCGTAAACAAGCGAGTAATACCTGCCTCCTCTGTTTTCACGCACTCTACACCGGCCGCGTTGTCCGTCGGGCACGACACACTGCCACGGACAAAGTTGGCACCGCACCGAGTCGCCTCGCAGTTTCTCGTAAAAAAAAGCCTCATGCAGTTCGTTCGCCGGTTCTGTCGCCTCAAGATGGGGACAAACCACACAAGCGGTTGTGGCAATCCCAGCAACCTTGAGGAATTCCCGGCGAGAGACGTATTTTTCCGGCCTCATTTGAAGTCTCGCATAAAAACCAACCGAAGAACGCCGTCCACGAGCAGGGCAGCCAGGATCATGACCATAGCAACCTTCAGCATATCTTTCCCGCCCAATTCCTTGAGCAAAACGGCAAACGTGGCTACGCAGGGGAAATTCTTCGGCTTAGCTTTGCATTCAAGGCTGAAAAATCAACGCCCTGTTTCCGGTGCCAGTCCAGGCTATAGGTGTGCAAAGCCTGCCAGGAAAGAGTTTTCTCGCGGCCATGGTCCGCATGGTTGATCTGGACCATCCGGTCGGTGCAGGAGAAACACGGGTCAATGGCCGCGATGGTTGTAACCCAGGCGCATGTCCATGTTGACAATGGTTTCGCCGTTCAGGGTAATGGTAAAATTTTCCGGCTCTTTCAAGGCCGGGTGTTGCGGGCCGATGGGAATCTTGACGTTATCCATTGAATTGCGCCTCCTTTTGCCAGTCAACCCCGGCCAGCGCTCCGATTTTGAAATCCTTGCGCAGAGGACAAAGGCCGACCGGCCAGCTGTCGGGCAAGGGATAGCGATTGCCTTCCGGCAGTCCCTCCACGCGCGCGCCCAGCAGGTCAACCAGCTCTCGCTCGTAGATCACGCCGCCCGGAAAAATATCGCTTATCGTTTGCAGCACCGGGTTGGCTTTCGACACGCTTGTTTTCAGATTCAGCACAATGCCGTCCTTCCGTGCCAGATGATAATAAAACGCCAGCGTTTCACCTTCGTCCAACCCGGAGATCGTGCATAGGCTCCGAAATTCCATGTCGTTTACGACATATTCCAACACCCGGCGGAACTGGTTATACGGCGCTTCAAGGAAAACACGGCGCTCGCGCGCCATGCGGATCTGCTCTGTGTTGAACCCGAACATTTCCGTCAGCTCTTTCTTGATTTTTTCTTCGTTAGTCATGATATCATCCTTCATTATTGTTGCGTTATGGCAATAAAACACGTTTATCAGCGATGTAATCGGTTCCACCTAATCGAATGGCCTTTCAAGACAGGTGCCACCTTCCGCTTCTTCCCGCCGCCACCGGCGGACGCCTTGACGGCAATCAGCACAGCCTGACAGTCGTCGGACCGCAGAACTGCAGTCCAACCGTGCGCCGCAAAACGCTCCATAAGATCCTTAAAGCGGTATGGAATGCACTCATGAACTCGGCCTTCCTTGCGATGCATTCTATCCATGATCGCAAATCCGCGGGTATTGAAATCCGCAAGGACAATTTTTCCCGCCGGTTTTGCGACACGCAGAACTTCACCAACAACCTGCGGAATGTTTTTCATGTGATGCAACGCATTCACCGAAACCACGCTGTCAAAGGAATGCTCCGGCCACGGCAGGCTGGCGGCATCCGCGATCATGAAGCGGGCTCGTCCCGGCAGTTTCTCAAACGCCACATTTAAGCGCGCGCACCGTTGCTCAGCAGGATCGATGTCAATGGTGGTCACACGTGGCACATGCGAAAGCAGGGCCGTTAGAAAGCGTCCCTTACCGGTGCCGATCTCCAGGATTCGACCAGGCAACGGCAGAGTACGGGACAGGACAAACTTTAGGTTTCGATCAGCGTCGTAACCAAAACGGCGCCAGATGAGATCGCGCTCCATCAAGCGGGAATGATTATCAAACGCTTCCTGCCGCGAAATTCGCATCCGGCGCCTCCATAAACTTGGCTGTTGCCGTCGCCACGACTCGACCATCCTGCATCATTTTTGCCTCCGCCATGTGTAGCGGCATACGGGATTTCTTTATCCATGCCCGCGCGACTGCCTTGCGATTCACCAGCACCGGAAACAAGAACCGCATGGTCAATTCGCCTGTCACCGCTATCTTGCCGCGCGCGAAGAGGCAGTTGCACATAGCCCCATCAAGGAGCGACGCAATCACCCCGCCATGCAAATATCCGTCATAACCTTGAAACGCGCGCCTGCATGAAAACACGCCTTCGACACTCCCATCGCCACATGCCCGGAAGGACATCTTCAGCCCATGAACGTTCTTTACCCCGCACACAATGCAATGCGGATGATGGTTTTTTCGTAGCGCCGCCAGGTCTTTCTGCGCTTTTTCAGTGGTCACAGACATTGGTTCCCGGAACAAGTGTTCCTTCAAGATAGGATATAACCAGCTTGTCCGGCTCATCGCCTGGCGCGCCAACAACGACTTCGATGTCGTTCTCGGCAAATAGACTTTGTGCGCGTTGCCCCATGCCGCCGGCAATGATGACGTTCGCGCCCTGTTCATGCAGCCACTTGGGCAACACACCCGGCTCGTGGGCCGGCGGCGTCAATAATTGCCGTCCCATGATCTTCTTTGTCTTTTTATCCGCATCCAGCAGCGCAAATTGCTCACAGTGCCCAAAGTGCATGCAGAGTTTTCCGTCAGCCATCGGTATCGCGATTTTCATGACCAGCCCCTCCTCCTTATTGTTTGTTGTAACTGCTGATCTGCCCGTTATTGGTTCCGACAGCGCCAAAATCGGCGCGATAATTCGTTCGAACGCCTTGGCGGTTTCCGTCCGGCTATAGTGATAGACAAACGGTTTGCCATCGTCGCAGGCCTGGCCGACAGCGGGGTCAATCGGGATGCGGCCCAGGAACGGGACCTTCATTTCAGACGCCATCCGTTCGCCGCCGCCGGTCTTGAAAATGTCCGTTACCGTTCCGCACTTTGGGCACACAAACCCGCTCATGTTCTCAACCACGCCCAGCACGGGCAGGTTTAGCTGCCTACAGAAGGTGATGGATTTGCGCACATCGGCGGTGGCCACGTCCTGTGGCGTTGTGACAATAACAGCGCCGTCGGCATTCTTCACGAGCTGGCAGATCGACAAGGGTTCGTCGCCGGTGCCGGGCGGTGAATCAACGATCAGGTAGTCAAGTTCGCCCCATTCCACGTCCTGCAAAAACTGCTTGATAACACCCATCTTCATCGGCCCGCGCCAGATGACGGCGTCGTCGCGGTTTTGGAGCAGAAAACCAATGGACATAACCTTCATTCCGGCTTTTTCGACCGGCAGGATGGCGCTATGCTCCAACTGCACTTTGGCATCATCCAGGCGCAGCAGTTTCGGAATGCTGGGCCCATGGATATCCACATCCAGCAAGCCGACCCTTCTCCCGGCCAGCAGCAGAGAGACGGCAAGATTAACCGCGACCGTGCTTTTACCCACCCCGCCTTTGCCGGACAGCACCATGATCTTGTGCCTGATCAGGCGCATACGATCGTCCAGCGCCTTTTGTTCAAGGAGGGCTTCCAAGCCCTCTTTCGTGCCGGTCGCTTTCGCGGCACAGCCCGACTTTTCACCGGCACATGAACCGGCGGTCGGTCGTTTGTTCTCATTGCGCCACATATTCATTTCCTTTCGATTGCTTCAGATGTTCATCGTGGTTCCAACACCGCAAGGAAAACAGCGACGGGGGAACGCCGTCCAGAGCGCCGCCACAGCCTTTGCGCCCGTGCAGTGCATGGGGTAAAAGCGTGCGATGGAAAATTGCTGCAATGATTTTGTTGTCCATGCAATTCGTTCGTCCGAGGCCGAATGCAGATGCATGCCGCCCAGAACTGCATGCAACGGCTGCCCCCCGGTCAAATGGCAGATATAATCCAGCGTATTGATTACACCGGCATGGGCACAGCCAAGAATAACAACTGTGCCGTCCGGAGTTCCGAAAAAAAGCGCCTGATCGTCAAGAAACGGATCAGCCTGCAGGCCCTGCGCATCAAGGCAAAATCCCGGTTCGCCTTGTTCTTCGGGATGGGAGCGGGGGATTTCCCCGGTCAGGAACATGCCGGGGGCAATTTCCGTCGGTGCAGTGACCGCCTTCAGGTTATGGCGGCTTTCGCATAGCGCCCGCCGACAATGGATGGGCATGCCGATCGCCCGTGTTCCGGTTTCCGTTCGCCGATATTTGGGCTCCAAAGCGCGGGGATGAGCATAGACCGTCACGTTGTCCCCCGCGTTGGCCAGCACAGCCGCCAAGCCGCCGCAATGGTCATAGTGCCCGTGACTCAGCGCAACAATGTCAACCGCATCAAGGTCAAGTTTGAGTTCGCCGGCATTGGCCAATATCAGCCGGCTCTGGCCGGTATCGAAGAGGATGCAATGCGACACTGTGTCGATCCAAAAAGCCAAGCCGTGTTCCGCCATGAGGACCGGGCGGAACACGCTGTCTTCGATAAGCACGTTTATGGTCATGGGCAATGACATATTACTCCTGAATCCGCGGCAATAACTGCGACGTTCATTAGTTGCGCCCCAGTTCCCTCACGCGCGCCACAATCGTTTCGCCTGCGCGCACGATGTCGCCTCGTTTGCAGACAACATCAACGTCGCTTGCCGGCAAATACATATCCAGCCGCGAACCGAATTTCATCATCCCGATGCGTTCGCCCATCGCCACACTAACCGCCTTGTCATGGGGCGGCCAATAGACCACCCGGCGGCAGACTGGGCCGACAATCTGGTTCACCAGGCAACGCGTCTGTGTCCCAATGATGAGAATGGTGTTGTGCCGGTTAACTTCGGATGACTTTTCCTGAAACGTGAAAAAATGCCTGCCCGGGAAATAACCCAGAAAGGCGGACTGTCCCGCAATGGGCGCGCGATTGACATGCACGTCAAACAGGCTCAGGAAAATGCTGATGCGCACGCAATCGGTTTTGAGAAAAGCGCTTTCTTTCATGGATGTGACCGACATCACCCGGCCATCGGCGCCGGCCGCGACGGCCGCCTTGTCGTCGGGAGGAGTCCGTTCGGGATCGCGAAAGAAGAACAACAAATAAGCAATGCATACCATAGCCGGCGCCGCGCAACACCGAAGCAAGCACCAGCGCCGGCAATTGCGTCTGTATAAAACCAGCGCAAGCAGACCGAAAACCAAGCCAACAGCAACGATGAACGGGATTACTTCAAGTCTAATCGGCATAATGACCTCCCGTATAATCTAAGGGGTGATGTTATGGGCGCGTTTGACCGTATTCAGATAAGCGATAATGCCCTCGGCCAACGCCTTGGCAATCCGGTCTTTATATTCCGATTGCATAAGCTTCTCCCGCTCCTTGCGATTGGAAATAAAACCGCATTCGACCAAGGCCGCCGGGCAGGGCGCACATTTGATCACATAGAACCGGGAACGGCGGACCCCGCGATCCTCGGCGCGCGTGTGTTTCAACAGGCTCTTTTGCAGCATGTATCCCAGCACCATGTTGGCGCCATCGTGGCGGTTGCCGGGATATGCAACACGGTCCCGAGCAGTAATCCTCGTGTTTGAGGTAATCGGACAGCCTGCCGGCGGTAAAATATGGGTTTCGACTCCGGATGGCTCGGAACTATCAGCCGAATTCAAATGGATGCTGACGAACACATCCGCGCGCATCCGCGTCGCATATTGACAGCGTTCATCGAGTTCCATGTTGTTGTCCTGCCTTCGTGTCAGGCGCACTTCAATATCATAATGTCGCAATATGTCACGCACAGCATTGGCCAACTCCAACGTTATTCGCTTCTCCTGAATTCCACGTCGCATATCGTTCGCGCCTTTATCTTCACCGCCATGACCGGGGTCCAGGACAATCACGCCATAGTCTTCCCCTTTCACGACATTCGACGGATTCAGCAGGGGCGCCAGCATCTTATCAACATCATTTTGAAGCATGGTCCAACGCCCCCAGCTTCGGACAGGCGCTCCGCTGAGCCAAAAATCAACATGATTAAACGAGGCCCGGCGGCTATCGCCCTCCATTTCCAACACGTTGAACCGTTTCCGCAAGGTAATCCGCTTGCCATGCGCGTCATAGGATGAGAATCCATACCGGCCGGCGACTTTGGACACTGCCACAGAAGGGCCCTCAACTTTTGACTCTACAGAGCGGCCAAACACAGATTCGCATGCCAGCAAGAGGATGAGCGCATGCATGTATTTGTGTTCTTTGCCGATTATTCCAAGGGCTATTCGCATATTCTTTCCCACATCAAACAGCATTTTCACGGCGTTGCCGGCTTCGTTTTTTATCTTTTCTGCCCCGTGGCTGACCGGGATAAAACCAATCATCGGCATGGAAATGCGCCTTATGCCAGCGCTCATATTCTTCCCATTCTTTTTGCCTGTTGAGCAAAGACGCCACGCGCCGGCCCGTAATTGTCATGACGAGTTCATTATCCGCCAGAAGCGGTCTTTTTGAGATTTGTCCCTTGGCAAGGAACTGATAAGCCTCGTTGATCAACTTGAATTTCAATGTATCCCCACCCTTGGTGTCCGGATGATGGAGTTTGGCCAGATGTCGAAACGCCCGGTTGATCTCGGCGGGGGTTCTGCCGAGCGTCAAGAGAACCATCTGGGCGCGCTCCTTAAGTGTCACACCTTTGATGTTATCGGCGCTGTCGGCAGTCGGCGTCAAATTATCCGCCGCGGCATGGCCGGGTTTCCCGTCAATTATTTGCTCAGCTTGCATTGTTTAAGAATCCATCCGCAACCTTAACACCACAGCCTGTTATATCAACCACGAGCAGGAAACATCATAGCCTCCGCGAACACCGCTTGAAAATCAGGATCGCGCGAGAGGTCAACGTGCTGCGTCTGCCGGGCAAGCGCTTCAACGTGTTTTCGAGCCACAGTACTCAGGAGCGCCCATTTTGCGCCGCTGAGTGAAGCGTTGCCGACATACACGATCCGCTCGTGGTCAATTCCTTCGGGCAGCAGGCCGATGCGTTGGGCATGATTACGGCGGATGAAATTACCGAACCCACCCGCAAGCAGCACGGACCGGAGATCGCCTGCCCGGACTCCGGCTTTCTTAAGTAGAATCGAAATGCCGGCGCGAATGGCCCCGGAACCCAACTGAACTTCGCGAATGTCCCGCTGAGTCAGCACGATCGGTTCTTCGGTCTGCCCCCGACTGCGGCTGGCCACCAGAAACTCCGTTGCGCCGTCATCGGTTATGCGTACGCGCCGCGCCAACACATTGGAGAGCGAGCGTGGCAGTTCGGACGGCGAAAGCAGTTGCCCCTCCGGCGTCACGATGCCGTGGTTCAACAACTCCGCCACTAAGTCAATCAAGCCGCTGCCACAAATGCCGCTGGGCGGGGTATTGCCAATGACGGCCAGATGCACGTCGCCATCCAACACTATTTTCTCGATGGCGCCGCGCGCGGCGCGCATGCCGCAGGTGATCTTGGCCCCTTCGAAAGCCGGGCCGGCCGCCGTGGAGGCGCTCCAAAGCCGCCCTTCGTGGGACAGGACAATTTCCCCGTTGGTGCCGATATCCACCAACAGAACCGGCGCTTCGCGTTCCAGAATTCTTGCGGACAACATTCCCGCAGTGGTATCCCCGCCGACAAACCCGCCAACAATCGGAAACACATAGGCCATGCCGCAGTGCGCGATCGGTATGCCAAGGCGGCGCGCGGCCAGCATAAGTCCGCGCCCATGCGCCGGCACAAATGGAACCTCGCCCAAAAAGCGAGAATCGATCCCGCAAAGAATCTGCTGCATAACGGTGTTTCCGGCAAGAGCGACTTCGTAAATCTGTTGGCGATCCACCGCGGACTCCCGGCACAGACTTTCTATCATGGTCGCCAGTTCATGGGTTAAAACATCCTGAATGTCTTCCAGGCAGTCCGGGCACGAAGTGGAATGGCGGATGCGGGACAATACGTCGTCCCCAAAGCGTATTTGTGGATTCATTCGTGACGTCAACGCTTTTTCCTCACCCGTGCGCAGGTCAAGCAAGGCCGCGACGAGCGTCGTGGTCCCGACGTCAAACGCAACGCCGTAAGCTTGGGATGTTGTGTCGCCCGCCTCAAAGTCAATCAGCCAGTGGTCCGCGAGAACCGCCGTGCCCTTGAATCCGCACGCGCGAAGCAGGGCGGGCAGTTTGCGCAAGAGATCAATGTCGGTTTTGAAAGAACCGATGGCTTGTTCAAGCCGTAACAGGTCCGGAGTCTCATCATCCAGCGAGGGGACGGGCATTTCCACAAAAAGCTTGCGGATGGCGGGCGCAACTTCAATCTTTTCGCCGGTGGAAGTTTCAAGGATTTGGTGTTGATCGGCAAAGAGGGAAGATGCGGGAATGTGGATCGTGATGTCGTTACGAACGGGCGTCTGGCATGCCAGACGCCAGCCGTCTTGAATCTCGTCGTTGCTGAACACCTTGAGTTCCGACGCGGAGGGAGGGCATGCCCCCTGCATGATTTGAACCCGGCACTTCCCGCAAGTGCCGGCGCCGCCGCACGGCGTATCGATGGTGATGCCAATACTCGCGATCGCCTCAATCACGGTAGTGCCCGGCAAAACAGAAAGCATTTTCCCTTGAGGCTGGACTGTTACCCGACATTGTTTGTCATGCACGTTTTAGCTCTCCTTGTTTTGATGGATACACTCAGGGCAGGCATTGCCCGCTTTGAATACCAGAACGATATTTCCTTCGCTGCCGCAGGCATCAAACGCCCGTTCCACAGCCGAGAATACGCGATGACACTCACCGCTCACGACCGTGCTCATGGCGCCCACTTCCGGCTTCAGTCCGCCTGCCTCCAATTGTTCGACAAAACGGGAAATCAAGGCGTCCAGGCGCTCTGTTCTCAAGGGATACAGGCTCAGTTCGGCTTGAATATTCATGGTTTTATAACCCTCGCTACAATAAAAGCGCCTGATTCATTGCGGTCATCAAGTCCATGTTTCACCGGCGCCGGGCCATTCGATGTCTGGCGCTGAACAGCCTTTTCTTCCATTGTCACCCGGATCGCCACATCGCCAAACAACATCAGCAACCTGCGCAGTTCCTCCGGCGCGAACATCCGCGCCGACACGTAAGGCGCCGCCTGCTCGGCGACACGCCGCCGATTGACCTCGGCCAACCGATTCAGCGTGCCAAGGACAAGGCATCCCCCTGGTTTTAAACATCGGATCATCTCCGCGCAGGCCCGGCGAGCGTCCGAAATAAACTCCAACACGGCCATGGCGCTAACCACGTCAAAAGCATCATCCAGATATGGGAGTTTCATTACATCGGCCACGGCAAAACAACAATGGAGCGCTTTGCGCGCCTGCGCCACCGAAATCATCTTTGGAGAAATATCAATTCCGGTCACTTTAAATCCCTGTTCCGCAAAAAAGACGCTCCAATGCCCTGTTCCGCACCCAACGTCAAGGAGAGATCGTCGCCCTCCTGCCGCAGACGCCGGGAGCATTGAAAGAACGATCTGCTTCTGGGCCGCGTCGTGTAAACGGCCGACGTCCGTTTCATACCAGGCGTCATACCGAGAGGCCATCGCCCCAAAATCGAACCGGCGGTGATCATCGGCCACGGCGCGGGGCAACATGATCCGCTTTTCGGCAAAGTGGTTGATCAGCCCGGCAATCGCGGAAGCGTCGGCTATTACCGGTTTCCGGAATTTATATGCTGTCATAAGGATTCTCGCGTGTTTGCCAACTCTTGCGTTACCGGGAAACACAGTTCGCCGCCAAGCGTTCCATTATGCCCCATTTAAAACGTCATTATTTTGTCGGATTCTTTCACCCATTCCGCCAATTCGGGCATTTTTGCTTCCCTGGCTCCCTCAAAATAAGGCTCTCCTTTATGAAGGCCGCATCTAACCTTGCAAGTTCCGGATTTTCCGCCCCGGGATTGAAAATCACGCGTTTGGAACGCGCGGCCAGAATTTCATCCGCCAGTGCCGCGGAACGTTCGGGGGCAAGATAAACAGTTATCGTGTGGATTGGGACTGAAATATCCGCCAGGCGCTTGAACACCGGAATGCCGTCTATCTCGGAAATCGCCGGATGAACAGGGAAAACGGCATGGCTTTTTTCGGCCAGCAATTTAACCGCCTGGTAACTGTAGCGCTCCCGTTTATTGCTTGCGCCAAGCACAGCCGCATTCATTAACATTCTTTCGTTTGTCCCAGTTTCTCGGCGCCGGAATAAGCTTCTTCCGCCTTCAGCACCGCAGCGGCGTGGCCGGGATGCTGGGGCGGATTCCAGGATTTCATGTGCCTGAAAATTTCACCCTCCTTGTGGTATTCCATTGCGCCCTTGACCTGATAGGCCTTGCCGCTTTTATCGCGGAACAGGATTGCGCCCTTGCATCCCTGCAAAATATTTTGGCGGGTCTTATTGAAAAAATTATCCGCCACAACCAGCTGGTCATCGCCGAAGATTCCGACACAGGTTGCATAGATAATATTGGGCCGGCCGTCCCGGTTGACGGTTGCCAGGATTACGGGACCATCGCGGTTATCCCATGCTGCGCGGACGTTTTGCGGTAATGCGCTCATGTTTCAGTCCTCCTTTTTTTTATTTTTGCCAACGAACAACAGCGGAAAAACAATATCGCTCACGCAACAGGGGAGCCAGACGGCCAGGAACAAAAACAAGGCAATGATCAGAGCGGCCAACCAATTCAGCGGCGCGGTCATCGCCATGGTGATGTGAAATACGGAGGCCCAGGTGCTGAGAAAAACGTGGCCGAAATGGGTAAAATGCGTGCGCGGCCATAGATAGCCGATGGCAATGCCAAGCATGGCCATCGGATTAACCAGCCACCACTTCTCAATGAATCCAAGGTGCACACCCCTGCGAGGCATATCGAGCAGAAATTCGGCTACATAAGGAATCAGCGAGTCGCTTAGCGTGGCAATCCCCACGGAGCCAACGTAACCTATTGCGGTTAAAGCCCAGAAGTTGCATTGCCCTTTAATACACTCGATTCCAATACGGGGGCACGTATGGAGCTTGTACATTGCCGTGGTAACCAGAGCGCTCAACAGGACATGAATGGGATGCAGGGTCCAAAATAAAGTTTCAGAAATGCCGCGCGGCACATTTGCAACCGATATGAACAGGATAATAAGAATACCCGACACCGTCCCCATCGTCGTGAAGGGGGTATGTGCCTTAAGCTCGCTGATGATTTCGCGCATCATTACGGTCGTGTTCCTCGATAATTTTTACGGGTCTTCGGTTCGCGTCCTATTCACCCTGGATAGTCATTTTACGCATGGCGATGTGTCACAGCGCGCATCGCGCCCGCAACAAGTGCGGCCCGTCGTTGCCAGCGAACATGACGAGCGCTGTTCTTTTGCGTAGTCCGTGGCGTGAAAACCGCTTCCTTTAAAAATAATTCCGGAACCCTTTCCGATCAGGCGGCGCACCGACTTCCCGCATTGCGGACAAGTTTTCAACGGCGCAGCGGCCATGCTTTGATACTTTTCAAAATGGTTGCCGCAATGCGAGCATTCATATTTGTAAGTCGGCATGTATTTCCCCTATGTTATCCTGTTGTGTTTGTCAACCAAGACAACCTTTGGACGGCACGTCTGTGCTTCGCGCCGGCTCAAATGCGCAAAGGCCATGACGATCACGATGTCCCCGACTCGGCCCAAGCGCGCGGCGGCGCCGTTCAGACATATCTCGCCCCGCTTGCCCTTGATGGCGTAGGTTTCAAACCGCTTCCCATTGCGAAGATTTGCCACCAGCACCTTTTCGCCGGGCAGAATATCCGCCGCTTTCAACAGCAACGGATCGCACGTCAAACTGCCTTCATAATCAAGGTCAACGCGCGTTATCCTGGCCCGGTGAATTTTACTCTTCAGTATTTCACGCTGCATTGCCGTCCTCTCAGGTTGTCGTGATGCGTTTGTTATTTTACGCCCGCGTTTTACGCATCTGACCGATTGCGATTTCCGCTGCGTTTACAAGCGGATAGGCAATGGGCGAAGCGGTTAATGCCGGATGGGTGCCCATCTGGAACGTGGCGATGTCTTCGGCCAGCATGCGCTTCTGAATGCAGGCGGATACAATATTGATGATTTCGCCGGCCGATTCGTTGCCGCGCACCTGGCCGCCCAGCAACACCCCGGTGTTCTTCTCGAAAACAAGTTTCAGCTTGGTGGGCGCGCCTCCCGGCATACCGCCCGGATGCCGGTTCGGACCCTCGACGACAACCGCGACACAATTATAGCCGTTTTGCCTGGCTGTGGTTTCCGTCAATCCCGCCGTGGCCATGGCCAGATTTCCGACGGCAGTGGACCAGACGCCCACGGTGCCATCGTGTTCCCGACGAACACCGTATAGATTTGCGCCGGCGATACGCGCTTCCAGGGTGGCAATGGACGCAAGCCGTAACGGACTGGGCCGGCCCCCGAAGAAAGAAATCTTTTCCGCGCAATCGCCACAGGCAAAGACATGCTCAGCCGATGTCCGCATGGCGCGATCCACGGCAATGGCGCCGGTCGGGCCCAGTTTGATTCCGGCGGCTTTCGCAATCGCGACGTTGGGGATTGCCCCGACTCCGAAGATAACCACGTCTGCGGGAATTGTTGTGCCGTCAGACAATCGAACCGACTCAACCCGGTTATCCCCCTGGATCTCGGCAACCTTGGCATGGGTCCGGATGTGGATTCCCCGTGCTTGCAGTGCCGCTTCCATTTCCGCGCAAAACTCTTCGTCATAAGCCAGACTCAAACAGTGGGGAGCGATTTCCAGAACCGTGACCGTCTTTCCGCCGAGCTTTTGGATTTCATCGGCGAACTCGATCCCGATGAATCCGCCGCCGATCACGACCACCCGTGACGAGCTCTGGAGTCTCTTTTGCAGCGATTCCAGATGAGCGATATCCTTCAGAATCGGAAAAGCGCCATCCTTGTCAAATCCAGGAACAGGAAGCCGCCCGGGCAAGGATCCCGTCGCCAAAATCAGTCGTTCATACGCGATTGCGCCTTCCGTGGTGTTGATCGTTTGCCGCGGCGCATCCAATGCCTTGACCGTTTCAACCGCGATCTTGACACCTTCTTTTTCGAGCATCGCGTCCGCAATAATGTTCTTGCTCGCACTCCCGAGGGTCCCGAAAGTGTACGGAATTCCGCAAGGAATCGAAACTTGCTTTTCCTGGCGGACGACAAGGACTTCTTTCTCCGGATAATGACGCCGCGCCGTTATAGCGGCTGTAGCCCCCGCCGCGCTGCCTCCAACAATAATGACATCTGTATTTCGCATGTTGCGCTCCTTTTCCCGCCGTTATACGGCGTTCAATGCTTGATTCAGGTCTTCCAATATGCGGCGCCATAAATCCGAAAACATCGCCCGCCACTCCATCAGGACCCGCGCGAGGTTGGCCGCGACATTGGTCTTTCCTCTGCCGTCTTTTCCGCTAACAATCGCGATTTTCATGGTTGCAACAAATAGTTAGCAATGGCGCGGTAGAATGTGCTCACGGCCAGAATCGCACAATGCCGTCCCGATTCCGGATTGCACTCGCCGGATCGGATGATCTCGCCGGCGCTGATCGAAAGGGCATCGGTTACTTTTCTGCCCTTTGCGCGACGAGCGACCGCGTGTCCGCAACGGCGCGTATTTCCGCATCCGTCGGTGTAGTACTTCACATCTTCAATCACGCCACTGTGGACGTAAATATAAAATTCCATAGTGTCCCCGCAGGGGCCGCTGATCGTGCCCGAACCGGTCGGATCGTTCATCCGCCCGAAGTATTCGTCAACTTGCGCGTTTCCCATTGATATTCCCTTGCTTCAGTTTTGCGTAGGCTCTACATGCCGGACAGAACCCTTCGATTCCCCTGACTGCTTTCGCGAGCCGACTGGCTGGCCAGCGCCGCGCGCAAACGCAGAGCGGACGGACCCGGCAACCCGTTGCCAACATGTTTGTTATTATGGCGTTCGCGCTTTTCATTTAAGGTGCTTCTTAAGGGCGGAAATTAACTCCGCTTCTCTTCGAACACCGACAAATCTTCCAACTTCCCGGCCGTCTTTCAGGATGATTAAAGACGGGATGCTTCTGATGCCAAACCGTTCGGATATCTGGGGCGCATCATCCACGTTACACTTGCCGACTTTCGCCTTTCCGGCCATGGCGGCGGCTACTTTTTCGACAATCGGCCCCTGTATTTGACACGGCCCGCACCACGGGGCCCAGAAGTCAACGAGTACCACACCCCCGCTTGTTTCCGTCGTGAAATTGGCATCCGTCAATTTCAGTTCATGTGTCTTTGTCATTGTTCCTCCTTTTTTCGGACATATTATTTTTCGGTTCTCAGTACCCGCTGCAATTCTCGCCAAATTTCGCCGATGGCGTCCGCGGCGGCGCTCTTGCCGTATTCGACGACCGTTTTCCCGGCCATCAGGGCATCATTCACAACACGGTCAAATGGTATCCGCCCGATCACGCGCGAATGGCGTTTCTCGGCAATGCGAACAATGCGCTCAGCCTGTTCCTGATTGAGATCGGCCTTATTGATGATAACCAGCGCCGGCGCCCGAAAATGCGCCGCCAGTTCCAGGACGCGCTCCATGTCGTGCACACCGGAAACCGTGGGCTCCGTCACAATGAGCGCCAAGTCGGTTCCCGAAACTGACGCAATGACCGGACACCCGGTTCCTGGCGGTCCGTCGCCAAGTATTTTATCGAGGCGCAGTTCGTCGGCCATTTGCGCGGCGTGGTTGCGGACTTGGGTCACAAGTCGTCCGGAGTTTTCCTCGGCAATGCCCAGCCGCGCGTGAATCATGGGGCCGTGTTCTGTGGCCGAAACGAACCATTGCCCGGTAATCGCCGGTTCGGACCGGATTGCATCGATTGGGCACACGAGCCGGCAGAAGCCGCATCCTTCGCAGGCAAAAGGATCGATGCGATACGTCAAGCCGACAACGTCATTTCCCTTTCCGTCAAATCGGATGGCGTCGAAATGACAGGCGGCGGCGCATTTGCCGCAACCAATGCATTTGCCGGAATCAATTTCCGCCTTCTTACCGCCGACAAACGGATGGGCTTCTCTTATCCTGGGCGTAAGAAGCAAGTGCAGGTCCGCCGCATCCACATCATTATCCGCCAGCACGCTGTTTTTGGCCAGGACAGCAAAAGAGGCGGTTACGGTCGTCTTGCCCGTCCCGCCTTTGCCGCTGATGATGGTGATTTCCTTATAGCCGGCGGCGGCGCCGGATATAAACGGAACGGCCTTTTCGGCGCCGACGGAAAATTGATCGAGTGGCGGCGGCGGCGGAAGCTTGGCGCCTTTTAAATCTTTGACGTTGTCATAGATCTGAAGCAAATTTTCGGCAAGTTCCTTATGCCGTTCAACCAGAATAAGCCCGGCCGAGTAGTCTTCCGCGTACTCGCGCTTGAACGGAATCCGGCCGAGAATCGGAATGCCGGCGACTGAAGCATATTTGCCGATAATTTCGTCTCTGCCGTCGGACCGGTTGACAAGAATACCAGTCGGAATTCCCATTTTCAGCGTCATGGCCGCGGCCAGCTTCAGGTCGTTCAGTCCGAACGGCGTAGGTTCGGTCACAAGGACCGCCACATCCGCGCCTTCCAGCGCCTTGACAACGGGGCACGCCGTTCCCGGCGACGCATCAAGAATATTAATGGCGTCCGGGTCAATATGGCTTTTCACGGCGCTTACAACTTTCGGCGCCAGCGCTTCGCCGATCTTCAGCACACCATGCGCAAAGAAAAACGGGGTGCCTGCCCTGAGCGAAGTCGAAGGGCCGGTCCCGGACAATTTTGAAGGATTGGATGGCGCAGCCAGCGCTTGGCCAATTATAACCGGCGCCTCGCGCAATGCCTTCCGGGGGCAGACGTAGGAGCAAACGCCGCAGGAATGGCACAACTCATTAAATATCAAGACCTTCCCTTTGATCACGGCAAGGGCATTATAATGGCAGGCATCCGCACATTTACCGCATCCGTCGCATTGGCTTGCCTCGCAGACCGGTTTCATAACCGCGACATCTTCTTTCACGGTAAATTCCGGTTTGACAAACAAATGATCGTTTGGTTCTTCAACGTCACAGTCAAGCAAGCACACTCGTTCGCCGCGTTGCGCCAGAACATAAGCCAGGTTAACGGCAAAAGTAGTTTTGCCCGTTCCGCCCTTGCCGGAAGCAATCGTCAGTATCATGACGCCTCCGTTCCATACCCTCGTTTTCCGCGCTTTTGCGCGGTTTTTGCATCTACCATGTCCTGCCCGTCATTGCGCGTGGTGGTAATGCAGTCAATAACGCCGACTGGGCGGCAAGGGATAATGTCATCCGCCATAGTAAACCTCCTGACCTTTTTTGCAAACACGGGCAGCGCCGGTTCGCGTAAGCTTGCCCAGATACTTGGCGACTTCGTTTAAATGCATTCCAAAAACATCGGCGATCTGGTTGGCCGTACATGGGCGGCGCCGCAACATGGCCAGGATCGTCGTTTCATTAGCGGCAATCTCCGCCGTTTTATTGGACGAAAATTCCGCGATGATTTTAGCCCGTGGATGGAAAAGTCCGGCCATGGTTTCCATTTGCCTGCGCGGAACCGGCACGGCAAAATCCTCGGCCGGCGGACGCACGGCCGTGTTCAGATGAATCTCGTCCGGTCCAATGGTTTTCGCCAGTCGCGCAATTTTCTCGACGTCGCATGGAATAGAATTCATGCCCCATATCAGGAATACTTCGATCCACAGTTTACCCCGAAACTCATCCCGAAAAGCGCGATACCCATCCATTATCCGACGGAACTTCAAACAGGCATGCGGCCGGTTGATATGTTCAAATGAATCTTGATCCCAGGCGCTGAGCGACAATTTCACAATTTCAGCCTGACAAGCCGCTTTCCGGACTTCGGGCATCGTAAACAAGGAGCCATTGGAAAGAAGCACGGCGGGAAACGGCGTCCGCTCCCGGATAAATCCCAACACCTCACCGAAGCGCGTATGTAGCGTGGGTTCGCCCGACCCGGAAAGCGTGATATAGTCCGTTTGACCGCCGCCTTTGACCCATCGAGCAAGTTCCGCTTTCACGTTTTTTACCGGCACATATTCCTTGCGGGCGACTGTTTGGTGCGTGGTGCGTCCCAACTGACAGAACACACAATTGAGTGTGCAAGTCTTGAATGGCGTGAGGTCAACACCCAACGAACGACCCAGCCGCCGCGAAGGCACCGGTCCAAACAAGTATTTATACGCGCGCCGCATAACGTCTCCAACAATCTAAACACCAGACAGTCGCACCCTGAAAAATGGCCGCATTGCCGCTCCACGCTTGCCGCTCAACACGCCGAGTCCTTTACCGTTCCCGTGTCATGGCCGCACCGCAACCGGGACACTTTACCTGGGTGCAGGGCAGTCCTTGCTGATGCGGCGCGGTCTTGCCGCAGTTGGGACACACGCAATTACCGCCCGCGCCCAATCCAAAGCCGCCCATGCGTCCGCGCCCTTGCCCCTGTCCCATTCCGCCCATTCCACGACCGGTTCCCGGTCCGGCGCCCATTGGTCCCGTTCCATCTCCTTTTGGCATAACTCACCTCCATTTTCTTTCGTTGCATCTATCTGTGCGTTTCATAACAATTCTTTGGCGCCACGTCAGATTTTCTCCACGCGCAACGAAACGGCTGCTTTTTCGAGATTGGACTCCTGCATCCGTCTCTACCTTATTTGACTTTCTTCAACCTCCTGCGCCCCTTTTGCGTAGAATTTCTCTTCATCCGGGGCAAGCGCGCGAAGAAGCCGGAGGAACTCGCCAGCATGAACGCGCTCCTCGTCCGCTATGTCCTTGAGCACTTCGATGGCGAACTTGTTGTCCGTTGACTCGGCGAGCTGCATGTACAACTGAATCGCTTCATACTCCGCGGCCACCATGAAACGAATGGCTCTGATGAGTTCCGCCTCCGTTAATTTCCTGTCGTTTGCCATCCCTGAAAAGGGCGATTCAAATTTCGGCATTTTTATTTTCCTTTCTTCCTGTTTCGATCGTTCATCCGACAATGTTGCGGCCACCGGGTTCCCCCTGTTTCAGCCGCATGCCTACGGCATCCTGATCGCTTCGTTTGGACACTCCTCCACACATTGGCCGCAGTCCACACATTTCTCGGCAATTTGTTGGACAAATCCCGGCATTGGACAAGACCTCGGCATCCGCTTGGATGCCGAGGCTGTCTGTGCGGGCGTGTTCCTACTTCTCCGCCTTTTCCGTCTCCAGTTCCTGAAGGCGTTTGCGGATATCGCCCATCGCGTTCTCGAAGTACTCCGCTTGGCCTTTCAGCGCCTCCAGTTCCTGCTCCTTTGTCGGCGCAGAAGCATAGGGCGTTGCATACGGCGCCCCAGCAACGTACGGCATTGCATATGGCGCTCCGTATGGCATGCCTCCCCACGCCCAACCGCGACCACCGCCGCGGCCGCCGCCGCGACCAAAGAATCCCCGTCCGCGGCCCATTCCGAAACCGCGTCCGGGAATCGGATTCATGTATCCGGGCGTTCCGTATCCGGCGCAGAATCCTGCGGCGCGCCCTGTCATTGCCCCCATTCCAAGGGGTCCCGTTCCATCTCCTCCTGGCATCTTGCTCACCTCCTTTCCATTGTTAATCATATCCCGGCATAGTTTTCACTTCCTTTCTGCTTCAAGCCCAGTGTCCTTGAACATTGGCCAAGGCAACTTCTTTTAATTCGCCCGCCTTGAATTTCCGGACAGCCTCCGCCACGGTGGCTGGCGGGCACAAATACACTTTAATGCCGGCGGCATTCAGCGCTTGAAACGCATTGGGCCCCACATTGCCGCTAATAACCGCTTCTGCACCGAGCCGCACAACACCTTGCGCCGCCTGAATGCCGGCGCCCTGCGCCGCATTCAGATTCTGCGAGTTGTCATGCGTTGTTATTTCATTGGTGGTAGTATCCGCCAGGATAAAAAACTTTGCCCGACCAAAACGGGGATCCACTTCATCGTTTGTTTGCTTGCCCTTGGCTGTCACCAGAATCTTCATAATATCCCTCTCTCCAGAAACTTCCCGACGCTCGGGAATGGTTATTTATTGTTGGTTACTTATGCGAAATTAACGTTTTTTGATCTGTCATTCCCGCGAAAGCGGGAATCCAGATATTTTTTCGAAAAACTGGATTCCCGATCAGATCGGGAATGACAAATGTTCTCTGACAAGTTTCTCTCATAACGAAGCCTGGCATTGCCAAGTGGACGGATCTTAATTTGCAGGTTTTGCTTTATCCCCGGTTTCAGCGTCTTTTTCCGGGGAAGACTTCAACTTTCTGGCCAACGCCCGGAAAACAATCGAACCCAGCGCGATCACCAATGTTCCAACCGTGTTAACCAGCCAGTCCGAACTGCCGGAGCCTTGCGCCGACCGTTGTCCGCCGCCACGCATACCGTGTCCCGACCCCGGGCCTTGTCCAAGCGGTCCCGTTCCGTTTCCCCCCGGCATAACTTTTTTCTCCTTCACATGATCATTCTTCTTCCGCCGAAACACGCACTCATGCCGCGTCCACCGCCTGGTCCTCTGAACCTTCCCCGCCGCCCGCAGCAACCCGGCATGGCTAAAGCGGGATTCGGTAAAGCCCCCGCCAACCAAGCGGCGACGACTTCCTCAACAGCCCCGGCCGTAAAGGGGATAACCCGGATGTTCTTGGCCGCCAACAGATTGGCCATCGGCTGGGAGATGGCGCCGCAGATTAACGTATGTGGAGCGAGCGCCGCCAGTCGCCCCGCCTGAGCCTGTGGCTCCGTGCCGGGCAATGTTTCCTCATGCCGGGCAACCACTTGGTCGTCTTCAACATCAAGCATCAGAACCTGTCGGGCCACATCGAACACCGGCGAAATTCTTCCATTCCATGTTGCCAACGCTACTTTCATGATTCTCCATTCTTCAGTTTGATCTATGATACACAGCACGAAGCGTGCCAAGCATGGAAGAGAGAACGTCGTTGTTGCGCAACATGTTGTCGTGTAGTCTGATACAGATTACATGTTAACCCTGATTTTTGGAATCAGAGTCGCTGTATCGCGGCGGCGCTATAGATATAGAAGCGCATTACTGCGACTCTATGTGGCTTTCCGGCGGGAGCGGCCATCGTGTTCCGGCAGCGTGAGACCCAGGGCCTTGATCTTGCGGAAGAGCGTGCTTTTGTGAAGGCCAAGGGCGTGGGCGGCGGCCAGGCGATTGAACCCGTGGCGCTCCAGGGACGTGCGGATGGCCTGCGCTTCGGCGGCGCGGGTCTGATCGGCAATGGTATTTTCCGGCGGGATACGGGAAATAGCAGGGCGGCCGGTGAGTTCGGGTGGCAGATGAACCCGCTCGATCCTTCCCGCGCCGCAAAGCACGAAGGCGCGTTCCAGGATATTCTCCAACTCCCGCACATTTCCGGGATAGTCATGCGCCATCAGCAGCGCCAAGACATCCGGCGAGGCGCCCATGACGGCTTTGCCCTGCAAGCGATTGAAACGCGCAATGAAGTGATCGACAAGCAAGGGAATATCCTCCTTACGCTTCCGCAACGGCGGAAGATCCACCTTGACGACGTTCAAGCGATAGAAGAGGTCTTCGCGAAAAGCCCCTTTTCGAATCTGTGCCGCCAAGTCGCGATGCGTGGCCGTCACGATGCGCACGTCCGCGAGCAGCGTTTCTGTCCCGCCCAATGGCTCGTATCTCTTGTCTTGCAATACCCGTAGCAGCCGAATCTGCAGAGCCGGACTTATATCGCCGATCTCATCCAGGAACAATGTGCCTCCTTCGGCCAGCGCGAAGCGGCCCGGCTTATCTTTGGCCGCCCCCGTAAACGCGCCCTTCACGTAACCGAAGAGCTCGGATTCCAACAGCGTATCGGGCAAAGCGCCGCAGTTGACGGCCACAAAGGGTTTGGGTTTCCGAGGGCTGAGATTATGGATGGCGCGCGCCAAAAGTTCCTTGCCGGCGCCAGTTTCCCCGTAAATCAGCACCGATGCGTCGCTGGCCGCAATTTGCGGCAGAATGTCGAAAATACGCCGCATGGCGGCGCATCGGCTCACGATATCGCCCATCTGGAACCGCTCCTCCAATTCCTTGCGTAATTCCTCCACAAGGCTGAGGTCGCGAAACGTTTCCGCGCCGCCCACAACTCGGCCTTTTTCGTCCTTCAGGATCGCGGTCGAGACGCTGATCGGGATGCGGCGGCCCTCAGCATTCACGATGAACGTCGAGCGATTGATAATTGGCTTGCCGGTCTTGACGGTGTGCCGGAGCGCGCAATCGGCCTCACACATGCTGGCCCGAAACACCTCGGAACAAGGCTTGCCGATCGCGTCCTTTCTGCGGATACCGGTGATGGCCTCAGCGGCGCGGTTGAACGACGTGATGCGCCAGGTGTCATCCACAGTAAATACGCCATCCGATATGCTTTCCAGGATGGCATTCGTCCCGGCGCCCAAACTTCGATCTCTTCTATTCTTCATGGCAAAGCAATTCATTCCTCGTCGGTTTTCAGCTGTGGAATTTATCTTAACATTAATGCGTTTATCATTACAAGTTGCCTCCCTATGGCGCCGTCATGATTAGTCCTCGATACAGCCCGCTTCAAATCCCAGCGCTCTGATCGTCTCCAAATCCCTGGCATAGCCCTGGCCGGGGGTAGTGAGATAGCCCCCGGTAAAAATGGAATTGGCGGCAAACAAGGCCAGGGGCTGGAGCGCTCCCAGGCAGATTTCACGTCCACCAGCGGCGCAGATGTCCGTTCGCGGATTGACCAGCCGGAACATGGCCAGGGCGCGCAAGGCCTCCAAGGCGGTCAAGGGCGGCGTACTTTCCAGCGGTGTGCCGGGACGCGGATTAAAAAAATTGACCGGAATGGAATCAACGCCCAGTTCCCGCAGGGCCAAGGCAAGATCCACCCGATCTTCAAATGTTTCCCCCAAGCCGATGATACCTCCACAGCAAATTTCCAGTCCGGCATCCTTAGCCTTCCGCACGGTGGCTACGCGATCGTCGTAAGAATGGGTATTGCAGACATGCGGGAAATAATGGCGCGTGGTCTCCAAATTATGATGGTAACGGCTTACCCCCGACTCCGCCAGACGGCGCAACTGTTCGTCCGTCGCCAGTCCCAGGGAAACACAAATGCTCAGTTTGAGCCCTTCGGCGCGCATCCGGCGCGCGGCCTCACACATCGTTTCAACCATGTCCCCGGTGGGAGCGCGGCCGCTGGTGACAATACCATACTTCACTGCGCCCATTCCAACCGCTTGACGCGCGCCGGCAACCAACTCGTCCGCACTGCGCAATGGATAACGATCAATATCCGCATGGGATACGGCCGACTGACTGCAAAAACCGCAGTTTTCAGAGCAAGTTCCACTGCGGGCATTCTGGATGACGTGGAGGCTCACACGCCGTCCGAATGCTTCCTGACGCAAGCGGTACGCCACGGCTATAATTTCCAAAAGATCGCTTTCGTCTGCCCGCAGAACCGCCAGCGCGTCTTCCCGCGTGAGTCCAGTCTTTATCAGGGCCTTGTCCGCCACTGCCGACCAGTTTCGCCTTGCCGTCTCCGCATTATCCTGCATACAATCTCGCCTCCTTGGGCATTGAGATATTTGTAGAAGTCACACCTCCCGATTCCGGCCGTGAACTTGTCCGCCATTATGGCTCGCTCGGCACGACCGGACCGCCTTCGACCCGCAACGCCTTGCCGTGTATCAAGGCATCCGCCACTTTGCGCCGCGCCGCCTCCACGATCCGCGCGAAGGTCGGCCGGGAAATCTTCATCCTCTGCGCCGCCTGTTCCTGATACATCCCGTTCAGGTCTGCCAGCCGCAAGGCTTCCAGTTCGTCGAGCTTCAGATTGATCTCATCGAGGAGACGGAGCGGGACACCCGCCGGCTTGAAATAGTCGGCGCACGGTTTGAACCCGATTTGTCGCATGCAGCAAGGCCTGGGCATTGGAGTGCTCGATTCAAAGTCAAGTTAGGCCCCGCAGCGGGGCGACTTTTTCATGTAGCCGCGGCGGTAACGCCGTGGCTGCCGACCGACTCCACGCCCTTACGGGCGCGGCTACAAAACATTGAAATTCCTATGCATGAATTTAGTTATGAACATAGGTTCATTACCACGAACTGTCAAGAAATGTTTTTTTAGAAGTTTTCCGAAAAAGATGTTCGTTTTTTTGTGTATAAATTATTGGAGGGCGATGGGCCTCCATCGCCGCGCCCCCGGCGGCAGAGGCCTGCCGCCCTCCATATCCAGGTCGCAGTTTAGGTTGCCACGCCGCTTGCGGAGCGCAAGCGTAGTGACGCGGCGGGCGTCGGCCCGCCCTAATCTTCTTCGATCCCTTGATTTGCCGATAACCATCCGGATCGTCGTAACCCTCAGCGTTTGAGCATGGCGCCTGTGGTCCGGCCGATTCCGGCCAGCAACAGTGCAAGGCCCAACGCGCAAACGATCGCCGCACCCGTCGGCAAGTCCAGCTTATACGAAGCATATAGCCCTGCAACGCCGGATAGCGTCGCCACGGTCCACCCAACAACGAGTTGCGTTCTCAACAACGTCGCAAAGAGATTGGCGCACACAGCCGGGAATGATTAGGTACGAGAAGACCAATAGCACCCCTCCCATGCGGACAAAACTGGTCACGACGACACCGAACAGCACGTAGAACATAAAATCCCAGAACCACAGACGTAAGCCCTCGGAACGGCCGCGTTGCGGGTCGAACGAGAGCAGCCAGAATTGCCGGCGAAAAATCGCGTGTACTACGCCTACGACCGCAAACAAGGCGAACGTGCGAAGGACCTCCCCCGGACGCACTAACAGAATCTCGCCGACAAGTGTTCTTCGCAATTCTTCATTGCCCTCGGGGCTGCGGCTCAACAATAGAAACGATGCCGCCGCCGCCACTACGTACACAATGCCGATTAGCGCCTCTTGCGGGATCCTCCGTCCGCTGGGGCGGGTGAGTGTCAGAACGCCTGCGCCTACAAACGTAAGCGCCGCCGACCACGCGGTGGTCTGCCAATCGTGGGAATCATGGCCCAGTAGGATCGCCACGCAGATTCCAAACGCCGCCACTTGGGCAAGCAAGCGCAAGGTCAACGAAGATGATCTCGCGCCGCACAATGTGGAGTCCCATATGCACCAGAATCCCCGGGAGCAGCAGACAGGCCAGAAAAGGCCACAGCATGATTCCAAATGCCGCGCTCATTGTCGCGGCGTTTTCCCGCGCCGCTTCGGTTTCGGCTTGCGGCCGGGTTGCGCCGCCGGCTTTCGTTTCTTTTTGCGGCGCGGAGGTTTGGTTGCCGGCGCCGGATGCGGACGGCGAACCTTCGCCGGCTGGATGGGGGCATGTTTGGCCGGGGCATCTGTCTTCATTTCGATTCCAAACACGTCGCCGATTTCGTCCGCCGCCAAGGTTGGCGCCGCTGCGCCGGCTTTCGTCGCGGTTAGCGCCGCAACCGTATCCGCCTGGCTGACAAGTTCGTGATGATTGGCGTGGCGCAGCCGGAACAGCAGTTCCGGATTCTCGTCCAGACGCGCGCCCACGCCGTAGAGCGCCGCCGCCACGTGCTTGCACATGTCCGCCCAATCCGGGCACGTGCAATTTAAATCGATCTCCTGCGGCGCGGGAAACAACCCGCTCTCCCGCCGCGTCATAATGCCCATCACCCGATCCGAGAGTTTGCCCTGCAACAATTCCATCAACGAACCGATACTGCCCGCGCACTCGCGGCACAAACTTTGCCAGCGATTCGGCTTGAGCGGTTTGAACGCGACCGTTACCTTGTATAACTTCGAGCCGCTGACCAGCGCTTCCGCCATCCCCGGCCTTATTTCAAGATGCACAACCGATCCGTTGCGCACGTAGGACCGGCCGCGCGGCAGGCGGTACGCAAAGTCGCTGTAAGATTCCAGATTGTCGCACCAGGCCTTGCCCCAGAACGAACGGGCAATGGCGCGGCCTTCCAGCCTGACCGGCGCCAAAGTCTTTCCGCCCTTCGTCAATTTTGCGGCCGCTTTTTCGGCGCGGCGCCGTTTCTCGTCCGCGCTCACATAAGGCGCAAATCCCCAATATCGTCCCCATCCCATAACGGTTCCTCTTTCGGTTGTTTGGCCGGCGAATGTCTATTCCGCTTCACCGGCGCGATTTATATCCAAGGCGACGAATTTTAACAAGTCCTGATCGCTCATTTCGGTCAGCAATTTGTCGCCGCCTGCGGCGCCGATAATCTCGTCGGCCAGCCGCGATTTGCTCTCGATCATTTCGTCGATGCGCTCCTCCAGGGTGCCGCGGCAGACGAATTTATGCACAAGCACATTGCGCGTCTGTCCGATGCGGAAAGCCCGGTCGGTGGCCTGGTTCTCGACGGCCGGATTCCACCAGCGGTCAAAATGAATCACATGCGCCGCTTCGGTCAGATTCAGGCCGGAGCCGCCGGCCTTGGCCGTCAGCACAAAGAACGGCGGACCGTTTTCCGTCTGGAACGTTTCCACGAGCCGGCGTCTTTGCTTGACCGGCGTGCCGCCGTGCAGAATCAATCCCGGTCGTCCGAATATGCCGGCCAAAAACTCCTGAAGCGGCGCGGTCATTTCCTGGAACTGGGTGAAGATCAGCGCTTTTTCCTGGCGCGCGGCGATTTCTTCCGCGATTTGGCGCAACCGCTGGAATTTGCCGCTTTCCGCTTCCGCAAAACCGCCGTCTCTGAGCCAATGCGAGGGATGATTGCAGATTTGTTTGAACCGCATCAGGTACGCCAACACCAGTCCGCGGCGCTGGATGCCCTCGACGGCCGCCACCTGCGCGCCCAACTCGCGGACAGCCTGTTCGTAAAGCGCCGCCTGTTTCGACGCCAATCCGCAATAGGCCTTCACTTCGGTCTTTTCCGGCAGATCGGCGATGACCCGCTTGTCGGTTTTCATCCGGCGCAGGATATAGGGCTTGGCCAGCGCGCGCAAAGCCCCGAATCCGGCGCCGTCTTCCGAACGCGATTTGACGAACTGGCCGAACTGTTTGGCGGATCCGAGCAGGCCGGGGTTGAGAAAGTCGAAAATCGACCATAAATCCCCAAGCCGGTTTTCCACCGGTGTGCCGGTCAGCACTATGCGCTGGCGGGCGACCAGTTCCTTGACCGCGCGCGTCTGCCGCGCCGCCGGATTTTTAATGGCCTGGGCCTCGTCCAGCGCCACCATATCCCAGCGTTGACGACGCACGCTCTCCAGCCGCGCAACTAATCCGTAAGTTGTCATGACCAGATCGCATCCGACCACGGCCTTGTCCGCTTTTTTTTGGAACGCTTTCCATTCTTCCGCCGGCATTTCGGAGGGGTGCAGAATGCGGCAGCTTAACGTCGGCGCAAACCGCCCGATTTCCGCCCGCCAGTTGGCCAGCAACGAGGCCGGCGCCACGAGCAAACTTGGCACCGCTCCCCGGCGTTCCGCCTTGCGCGCCAGCAATAAGGCCAGCAATTGAATCGTCTTGCCCAACCCCATGTCGTCCGCCAGGCAGGCGCCCAATCCCAGCTCCGTCATAAAGCGCAGCCAGCTTACCCCCGTTTTCTGATAAGGCCGCAGGACGGCGCGCATCCCGGGAACGGCAACGGACGTCTCAAGACGCTCCGGATCCCGAAGGCGGGACAACGCGGCTTCCAGCCATGCGCCGGCCTTGATGCCGCTCCATTCCTTCACCGCGCCGGCGTCGTCCGCCTGGTTTTGTCCGCTGTCAATGGAAACGCCGGATAGCATCCGCATGGCCTCGGCCAAACTCACGCCCGCGCCGGCCGTCCGTTCGATTTTCTTCCAGTTTTCCAGCGCGGTTTTTAATTTTTCCGGATTCGCCTCGACCCAGCGCCCCCTGATCGACACCAACCCGTCGGACGAGCGCATCAGTGTGTTCCATTCAGCGTCCGTCAGCGGTTCGCCCTCCAGGCTTTTCTCAACCTGGAAATCCAGAAGCGCGTCCAATCCGAATCCCTTGCCGGCGGAGTTGCCGATGCGGACGCTGACCTGCGCCCGCGCCGGCCGTCCGCCGCGCCACCAATCCGGCAAGCGCACCACCACGCCGCCCGAGTCCATCACGGGCGCGTCTTTCAAGAAGCGATAGGCCTGGGAAGGCTTCCATGCCAGCGGCTGAAACAGCGCGCCGGATTCGACCAGTTCGCGGGTCAGCGCGCTTTTTTCCGCCGTCGCATGCACCGGCGCCAGCAGACGCAACAACGCCGCCTTGTTGCGTTCGCCGGCGTATTCTTTTAATGCCTCCGCCAGCGGCTGATACTTCACCCGTCCGTGGTCCGATATCCCGGCGGCATACGTCGCCAGAAAGGCGAACGGATAGTCCGCGTTCTTTTTGTTCTCCGCCAGATGGAAACACACCCGTCCCACCATGCGCCAGACGGGGTTTAGCGCTTTCAGGTATTCGGTTGTCCCGCCCGCATGCGCGGCGGCCTCCGTCCGCACCAACGAATCCAAGTCGTTCCAGATGCCTGTCAGCGCATTGAAATCGAGGTATTCGCCGCCTTTGATCGGGGGCAGACGTTCCAGCCATGCCCGCAGTTCGTGCTCCGGGACTTGCGGGCCGGCAGGAATTCCGTCCGAATTGGGGAGGATTGCATGGCAGAAACGGGAAAGATAGAGACGGCCCAGCTCGCGCCAGCAAGCGACGGCCGCCGGCAAAGGCGTATTCAACTCGCGCGCGATCAGATGCAGAAGCCCGCGCGCCATTCCGGCGGAAAAAGCCTTTTCCGCGCGTTCCGCCGCCGCCGTATCCGGCCACGACTCCTCGCCGCCGGTTGCGTCCCAGTATAAATGACCGCGCGGATTGACCGCGAGGGTGGATTGGCGCTCATTCATGAGCGGGCATTGTGCCCGCTTGACGCGCGATTATCAATCCGAATTGCCGGATCCGCACGTTTCTTTTTCCTTGCCAATCAACGCCCGAATGGCTTCCGCCTTCTTTCGGCCAATGCCCTCCACGCGCGCCAACGCATCCGCATCGGCGCAAAACGCGTTTTCAACGTTGCCAAATGCGCTCAATAACCGCTCGGCCAGCGCGGGACCTATTCCGGGCAGACCTTGAAGAACAAACAACTGCCGGTTCCGGCGGCGTCTGGGACGATAGCCGTGCCGACACACGGCCCGGCCGATATGCCGCCGGATTTGTTCGCCCGCGTACCGGATCAGATTTGCGGTTTCCCGCGCATCGAACGAGCGCAAACAGGGAATGTCCAGAAACAGCGCCAGCGTGACAATGGCGCCTTGAATCGCTTCCCGGCTCACAGTCGGGACGTTTTTTCCGTCCACGTGTCCTTCAATCACCAATAGGGGCCGATAAGGGCTTTTGGCCAGAAGACAGGCCTGACGGAAAAGGCGGCCATCCACGATGGAAACACCGAGATCCGCAACGGTTTTCCTTTCGATAAGAACACGCCGATCCACAAGATAATCGCCCAACTCCAGCCGGCGAACAGTCAGGCGGATGGATTCCAGCGCCTGGAGATGTTCAATCACGCCGGCATTGCGTTCGCGGTCATCCGCCGCCACTTCCAATGGCCCGGTTTTCTGGAAACGATCGTCTTCCTCCATCGTATCGTCCGGATTGGATTCCAGCCTGTTCATGATTCAACCCATCATGCTACCGCTCGTCGCAAGGCGGCGTTGAACAAAGTCGCGAAGTTGCGCGATCCTTGCGCGCAACGCGGCCCGGTCTGGCAGAATAAGTTCTTCGGCCTCTTCGTATCGAAAAGTTGTCGCGAAAGGCGTCAGGCAAAACAGGTCCGCAAGGGCATCCGGCAACGCATCGCCCCGCGCCGATAGAAGCTCCACCATGGTCAGAAGGTTGTGGACTTTGGGATAGTCCACATTGAGAGAGATCAGACGGGCCTTGAGCAACTTCTCGACCGCCTGCTGGGCATGAAACCCGAAGACCTCGTCACTGATCTTTGCTCCCGCAAGCGCGGCATCGAGAACATCTTCGTCCTCGGCCGCTTTTAACAGCAAAACTTCGCAACCGTTACGCGGCTTCATACAACGCCTTCCCCTCCAGTTTTGCTGCGCGATACACGTTGCCGGGGACATTCGACCAGTAGTCGAAATCCCGCTCGCCGATCACGAGGATTTCCACCGGCAGTATCAATCCGCGCAAGGTTTTCATCAAGCGCACGATTTCGGCGTAGCGATTGGGAACCTCGCGTTCCACGACTACAATATCCACGTCGCTGTCCCGTCCGGCGTCGCCGCGCGCCCGCGAACCAAAGAGAATCACCCGGACGGGGTGCGCGGCTTCGACGATCCGCCGCACAGCTTCGGTAATTTTCTCGGGAGTTACGGCCCACAGAGGTTGAGCATTCGCTTGCATTTTCGCATCTCCTTTTTTGTCCGTCGTGTCCATCCGGCTCGATTTTCAGGTTGCGGGCGTTAGCCTGCATTGGTATGACGCAAAGAATTATACGCTGACGCCGTCCGAAAAACCACGTTATAATTGGGTTAATAGCGAAAGCCGCCGGAACTACTCCGAATCAATCTTGAGCGTCACGTCCTTGGGCAAAGCCACGCCGGCCGCGACCTGCATGGCCTTGAAGGCGCCGACCGGCACGGCGCAGGCGGCGCAACATCCCTTCAGGGTTTCGCGCGCGGTGCTCAGGATTATGCCGTCAGCCCCCGCGCCGATCTCGGCATAGCTGTCCAGCACGATAACAGAACAATGCCCCACACCATAGAGCAAAAGCAGCAGAATCCATAAGGCGCAACGCGAAGGCAGGTTCGTGGCCGCCAGTTTGAACGTCACCGCCAACATCGGCGCCACCAACGCCGTCGCTCCCCGCTCACCCCGCCGTCTTTTGCGCTCTGGCCAAAATGACTCGCGTGAGGTATGGTATCGGAGTCTTGAAACAAGGAGTGAAACAGCAGTGATGCAACCGGTTGTCGAATGTCGAGACGTGTCTGCCAACCCAGCAGTTGCGAGAGCAGCCAGTTACATAGGACACGCGCTTTCTCCCGGCGCAATAAATGAGATTCTGGAATTTGAATCAGACAGGAGCAGCCGGATATGCCAGATAATGCAAACAGCACAGACTTGGCCCACGCCGAAATCCTCTGGAATCCGCAGATGCCGGCGGAACTGGAGGCGTGTTTTGCCGAAGGCGAACGGTTGATGGGAACCGTGCGGGGGCGGCTGGGGGGCTTGGGCAGTGGGAGCTAAACGCAAAGCTACGGAGAATCCTGCAACCGAAGGAGAAGCACTATCCCGTTTGGCGCGCGGTCGCGCCCGGGAGGGCGCGGCCTTCCCGGTACCGCCTTCGCATGTGGCGCTTCCGGGCGGATATGCGTCCACATTGAACGACCTCAAAGAACGGATTCGCACCGAACGTCTGCGGGTGGTGCTTTCCGCCAATGCGGCTATGACGTTGCTCTATTGGGACATCGGGCAGGTCATTCTCCAACGGCAGGAGCGCGAAGGCTGGGGCGCCAAGGTCATTGACAGGCTCTCCGCCGATCTGCGCGAGGCCTTTCCTGACATGCAGGGGTTGTCGTCGCGTAATCTCTTGTTCATGCGTGCATTCGCAGCCGCCTATCCGCATCCTGAAATAGTGAAACAGCTTGTTTCACAATTGCCTTGGGGACATATCGTCCACCTGCTCCAGCGCGTCAAGGATGCCGATGCGCGGCTTTGGTATGCCAAGGCCATCATTGCCAATGGTTGGTCGCGAAGCATCATGGATATGCAGGTAGCGTCACAGGCACACGCCCGTCAGGGCAAGGCGGTCCACAACTTTGCCGTCGCGCTGCCGCCTGCCGACTCCGACATGGCCGCGCAGGTATTCAAGGACCCCTATCTGTTCGACTTCATCGGCACCGCCGATCCCCGCCGCGAACGCGAGGTCGAGCAGGCGCTGGTGGAGCATGTGCAGAAATTCCTGCTCGAATTGGGGGCGGGCTTCGCCTTCGTCGGACGCCAGGTGCATCTCGAATTCTCCAGCGCCGATTACTACCTCGATCTCTTGTTCTATCATCTCAAGTTGCGCTGTTACGTGGTGGTAGAACTCAAGGCGGTCCCTTTCGCGCCTGAGTTCGTCGGCAAGCTCAACCTGTACATGTCCGCCGTGGATGACCTGCTTCGGCACGCCGACGACAAACCCACCATCGGCCTGCTGCTGTGCAAGGGCAAAGATCGTATCGTCGCGGAATATGCGCTTAGGGGGTTCAACCGTCCGATCGGTGTGGCTGACTGGAAGAAGCAACTCGCCGAAACACTGCCGACCGAACTCAAAGGAAGCCTTCCGACCGTAGAGGAAATCGAGGCCGAACTGGGCGAAGTCATCGGAACGGCAAAAGAGAAGCGGTCCAAGACTAAGAAGGCGGTGCGCCGTGAAGGGGGAGCGGTTGTTGGCCACGGGAGTGGAGAAACTGTCCGAGGCGGAGTTGCTGGCGATCATCCATTGGGTTGACCCGAATCCGTTTATCACGAATGATTGATCAAAGGCGGCATCTTGGGGTATGGTATAGGCGTTTTGAAACAAGGAGCGAAACAGTGGTGATGCAACCGATTATCAATGTCAGGATTTGTGTCTGCTGGTTTCGATAGGCATTTGGAGTGACAAGCGGATGAAGGAAACAACGCCAGTAACAAAACTCAAGTACATCGATGTCTTCGCCGGATGTGGCGGACAATCGGTGGGGTTCTTCAATTCCGGTCACTGGCAGGGGCTTTTCGCTGTCGAGGTTGATTCAGACGCTTTCTCAACCTTGAAATACAACCTTCTGGACAATCGAGCGCATTTTGCGACATGGCCGCAGTGGCTTCCACGGACATCCCATGACATCAACGCCGTTGTCTCCACGTGCGGCACAGCACTCCAGGCACTGAACGGCTGTGTGGATCTGGTGGCTGGTGGGCCTCCTTGCCAAGGGTTCTCCGTGGCCGGACGTCGACGAGAGCACGACGAGAGAAACGGGTTGGTCCATTCATACTTGCGGTTCATCAAGCTCGTGCGCCCACGCGCAATTTTATTCGAGAACGTGAAGGGGTTTGGCATCGGGTTTCTTCAAGCCGACAAATCCCGAGGGAAGCCTTACTCAGAAATCGTGCTGGATGGACTGCGCGGACTCGGTTACGCGGACGCGACCTTCAAGGTTGTTGACTTCTCAACTCTGGGCATACCCCAGCGCCGCGAGCGTTTCATAATCGTGGCCACGTTGGCGGGAAAAGCGGAATCCTTCTTCTCCAAACTTGATGCCCAGAGAGACCACTTCCTGCAAGAGCGCGGGTTGTGTTCTCCCGTCACAGTCCGACAGGCAATCTCTGACCTCGAACGCCGACACGGCACGGTCCAGTCTCCCGATTCCAGAGGATTCCTGGCCGGAACGTACAGAAGGGGGAATCTATCGCGCTATCAGCAACACCTGCGCCCCAAGCCTCTGGATGAAGCGGCCATTCCAGACAGTCACCGGTTCGCGCGGCATAGTGATCCGACCGTGCGCAAGTATCGTGATATTGTGACCCGCCGACTCTCGCCTTCCGCAATCCGTCAAGCCCACCCCACCAGAAAGAGTTGCACGATACTCCTCAAGGGTGATGCCGTCGGTCCCACTCTTACCATCCTGCCCGACGATTTCATCCATTATTCCGAGCCCCGGATACTCTCGCCGCGCGAGTACGCGCGGCTCCAGTCGTTCCCGGACTGGTTCGAACTTAAGGGCGCGTATACGACGGGCGGGAAAGAAAGGCGGCACTGCGTGCCCCGGTACTCCCAGATCGGCAACGCTATCCCGCCCCTTTTCGCAGAACAGGCCGCCAACGTACTCTCGGACATCCTCACCCAATCATGAGCAAGACTCAACATCTCAACTTCCGCGTCAGTTCTGGCCTCAAGACTATTATCGGCAAGGAACTGATCACCAACGACTTCATTGCCGTGTTTGAACTCGTGAAGAACTCATTTGACGCCCACGCGAAGCGCGTCGACATTACCTTTCAGGGTCTGACCACTGACACGCCGAAACTCATCATCACCGACAATGGAAAGGGCATGGACCACGATGACCTTCTCGATAAGTGGCTCTTCGTGGCCTATTCGGCCAAGAAGAACGGCACCGAGGACTACCGCGACAAGATCAAGTCAAGTCGCATCCATGCCGGCGCCAAGGGGATCGGACGATTCTCCTGCGACCGCCTTGGCAGTCAACTGACAATCTACAGCAGGAAACGTGGCGGGACAGCCGGTGTCCAGCGGTTGCAGGTCGATTGGAGCCAGTTCGAGCGCGACCTGAAGGATGAGTTCATCAGCATTCCGGTAACCTACACGGAAGTCGAAGCCTGCCCTTATGACCTTTGTACGGGGACCGTGCTGGAAATCGAGGGCCTTCGCGACGCATGGGACAGGTCCAAACTACTCGCTTTGAAGCACTCTCTTGAGCGGTTGATTAACCCAAACCAGGACAACGACCCTGACGGCTTCTCAATCTATCTCAACGTGCCAGATGAGACGTTGGCCGACAAAGAGGCACCGCCCTCTGAACCTTGGAATCGAGTCAACGGGAAGATAGACAACTTCCTCTTCGAGAACCTTGGTTTTCGAACCACCCAGATTACGACGCGAATCAACCCGGATGGCACCCAGATTCACACGCGACTCGAGGACCGTGGCGCCTTGATCTACGAACTGGTGGAGAAGAACGATCTCACCATTGGGAAGAACCCCATGGCGGATGTTGCCGTCCGTCTGTTCTTCCTGAACCAATCGGCGAAACTGTTCTTCACACGCGCGATGGGCGTCCGAACCCGGGACTATGGTTCGGTGTTTCTTTATAAGAACGGCTTCCGCATCCATCCATTTGGCGATGTTACCGATGATCGTCTCGGGATTGATCGGAGGAAACAGCAAGGTAGCGCGCGATACTTGGGAACGCGGGATCTCTCAGGTCGCATCGAGATACACGGCGAAAACATTGCATTTCAGGAAACAAGTAGTCGAGATGGCGGACTTGTTCAGAACGACGCTTTTACGACATTGCGGCAGTTTGTCGAAGAATACGCGCTTAAGCGCCTGGAACGTTTCGTCATTGATGTGGCGCGTTTCGGAGGGCCTGACGAACTTCTTAAGGGTAGCACGACCCTGTCACCCCGAGACTGCAAACGCCGTTCTAATTCTACCTGAAATGGCCGGTTTGAAAATGGATATAGTTCGGAACCTTTTTTAAAAGATATTCTTATCTGGTTTGCTCGGTATGGCTTTCTTATAGGATTGCCGAA
>Ga0172380_10000295_pt1 | contig 102351 bp, 152 predicted proteins | sample Leawe162metaG_FD_119747 | JGI IMG/M metagenome (GOLD analysis project Ga0172380, IMG submission 119747) | Leachate microbial communities from a municipal landfill in Southern Ontario, Canada - Leachate well 162 metaG | ecosystem: Engineered > Solid waste > Landfill > Unclassified | place...
CTTTGAGAAGTCATTTATTAATAACATCCATATGAGACGACCAGTAACACTACCTAGTGGGAAGGTAAGAATGGAGTGGAGTCCTTATGTAGTAGAACTACTTAAAGCCCGATGGCAGCTATATATAGACGCTGTACAAGGTAGTTATTCTCAGCAGGATTATACTGTATCAGTTCAAAACTGGTATGGAAGCCACGGTTACTATGATAGTTCAGGTAACTTCAGTATGGGGAAAGCTCTTGGAACTTTTGAAGATAGTTGGCGACTTCGTAATCCAAATAAGGAATGGAATAAGACACCAAATTATTACCAATCAAAGAAATCACATCATGGAGTTGGGCAACAGAGTAAAGATTTAGAAAAGGCAGATAAGAAACGATGGCGACAGAGTGAGAAGGGAATAGAAAGCACTCGACGTAGTAGAGAACTCGCTAAAATGAGAAGATTAGGTGGTACACATTGAGGAAACTTATCGCCATAGACATTCAACCGGAAGGGCTTCGTGATACTTTAGGAAGATCAATAGCCATTACTAAGTTAGAAGATATTCTAGACTTTATAATGATTGATACCAAGGATTCATTTATTGTTGTCTGGAATTTATATCAATTAGTAGACCTCATAAGCCATTTTATACCAGAAGCAAAGTACTTAGAACTTCTTGAGAGGGATAAGGTATGGGTCAACGATTACAAACTCTTTTCCAGTGCCGGAAAGAAGTTATCTATCGGTCACGAATATAAAACATTACTTCACGATAACTTCTATGAATCGACAAAGAAGGAAGTTGATATTTACAATCTAAACAGATACTTCCCCGACTATAGACCGATAGATTTAAACGATATCTATGGTAAGGGGATTGAATTATTAACGGCACTTGATGAAATGGGAATGGGTAATACCCCAACACTCGCCAGCGCTATCGCCATATACAGCAAGACGGTATTAGACCACACCACCATCCCACACCTTTACGATATGCCAGATGAGGCGTTAGATGCCTTGGAGTATGTAACTCCCTTACTTAGTAGGGAATGGCGTGCTGTGCATCAAATAGGGTGTTGGCAAAAGGGTACAGACAGGGAGGCGACGGATATCGACCTGCGTTCCGCTTATCCGTCGTTAGTTTCTAACTTCGGAGATTTAAGCGACTGTAAGATATGGCACGCCAAAAAGTACGAGCCATGTGATTGGGGAATATTTAAAGGAAAGGTAACAATCTTCGGAGACAGCCCAATAGTAAATAAGGATAAACAACCAGTTAAAGGTACTTATCCTGATTCACTTACTACCGACCAGTGGGCATACCTGAATAAATATAAGAGAGGACATTTTGAGCCGGAAGATGGTTGGCTCTTTAAATATGCGAGACTTGAACAACCAATAGATAAACCATTCTACGAGATAATGAAAACGTTGTATGAACAAAGACAAGGTGGTGGATTTAAATCCGACTTTGCAAAGTCTATTGCTGTAGGACTAATCGGGCAGTTGGCTCAAACCTATGAGAATAAACACGGAGAACACTATAATCCTTTCTATAATGTTATGGCAACATCGAGATGTTCTCTTAAGGTTGGAAGGTTCATTGAGGACAATGCACTTTGGGATCATCTTATCTCAGTTATTGTAGATGGACTTTTGATTGATGAGCATATGTTTATACCCGACACAGGGAAAATGGGTAGTTGGCATGGAGATGTAGTTAACGCCTTAGTCCTATCCATTCACCATAGTTATGTTGGAACCAAGCACCCTGATAACCGTTCCTTTGAAGATATGATGGCGGCGATTAAAACAAAACCAAATATGGGAGCGTTCAATAATGTAACGCTTATAGAAGAGATGCACACTAGCAACAGACAGTTCGATTCTTTTCCTAAGACCGGAGAGGAATGGATTAATAACATCTACAAATCTAAACCAATTGAGGTCAAATAAGTATGGAATATATTCCGATATCCGAAGATAATTACCAAATATTAATTGGCAATCAAGGTTCATACGAAACGCTTGAGGATTTCATCATGGCAATGTTCCAAGTATGGCGCGCTCATACTTACGAACAACATAAAGACGTTATAGAAGACGTACAGAACGAAATTACGGAAGAGAAGCAGCGAGGCATTAATAAGAGTAAGAAGAATACTGATGGTGCATTGTGGCAATTCGTTGCTTCAAGACTACCTGAATTTCCCTACAAATTCTTTGAATACTTTGAACTACATAGCCCAGCAGATAAACATCCACCTATTGATGCTATCGCTTTTCCCGGCTTACAAGAGGATAATATCGACAGAGTAGAACTAATTGACTTCCAACTCAGTAGTCCTTATGTTAAAAAACCAACTAATAAGTGGAAGGTAAGACAGTGTGTCATTGAAAACAAGGTCTCTTTTAGAATAATAAATCCTAAAGACATAAACCTGAACTTTATAAAACAGGAGGAAAGGAAGGAAGACCATTAACCCTATCCTAGCACAGCCTAGGAACGCACAGGGACGCTTTATTAAGGCAGAGATACCTTCTACTATACCCTGATACAAATGAAGGCACGTAAGATTAGTTTAAGGAGTGAATATGGAACATCTAAGAGATTGGTTTCTAGAATTAGACCCAAGCAAAGATATTAGTGAACCCAACTATTTTTCATCTAATCCCAAATATGGTAGCGAAATATATGCTAAAACAGACAGCGGTGAAATTGCTGGAGTAGCGTCTATTCCCCTAGTATTAACTGAGTCAGACAGCCATAGGTTAGACGAACTACGGGAACAATCATATAAGGCTGAGGCCGCGTATTTTAGGAAGTATAAGCATTGGTGGAACAAAGATAAGGATGATAAAGAATGGCGAGAGTTATTTAGTAAATACGACAGTACCGAATTAGTCTATAAACCAAGACATTCTCACGAGCTTTACTTAGCCCACTTACATCTAGTGCTTTCTTCACCTTATATGTATGACTTACTACTCAAATATAAAAACACTGGAGTTATTAACGCTGATGAAGTAGACAAGGTGCTTAATATAGCTGATGGTATTGAAACCCCGCATATTACACGGATACCTAAATGGAAGCGCGGGCTTTCTAAGTACGACGAGGCTTCTACTATACCTGACAGTGATAAGACAGCGTAGAATTGATTATAGGGAGCATATAATAATGAAAGCAGTAGTAAATGAAATTCAAGTAAATGGTGGCGTTATTGTCCACTCACTTGAGGAGGCAATAACTGAATACCATAAAAATCACGATAGTTTTAAACTCCATTTTCTCATTACTCTTCCCAATGGAGAAACGAAGTCTATTACTATTCGACAAGAACAGAGTTTAACAGTTGCGTATGGCGACTTTGAGGGACTCCCGAACTTTATAGAATATTCTCAAGACGTAGTTAAACAACAGTGAGTAGAATTAATTTAAGGTAGTATATATGACAATACAATCATCTAATAAGTTAATCACTCACTTTGAAGAAATAGAGACCGCTATACTTAATGGCGGTTGGAGTCGCAGTTGGAATGGAATAGACTTCCAGTGGAAATCGCTCGCGCTAAAGCACGGCGGTAAACAGAAACGCAAGGGTACATATGGTAATATTCACTACTTCTATCGTGATGATGAATTAACCCGCGAACAAGCGATAGTAGAGATTTCAAAACCAGTGGCATTACGCCAAGCAATCATAGACGCGACTACTACTATAGAGTGTAGTATGTGCGGATTAGTATTAGTGGGCAAGGATGCTTCAGAACCTTACACCTCAATAGCATACGACTATGACCGCGGAGTAATGATTCGTAAACGACAATGGGGATTGGTATTTATGCGGATGAACGATAACAACGAACCAATTACTCTAAATCTTTGCCCAAACTGTATGCAACGGATTGCTAATGGAGAATTCAGAGAGGGATAACTATGATATGTGTAATGTGCCACAAAGAATTAACACCAATTGAGGAATTACTGAGTTCCATAATCGGAGGTTATAAATTAGGGATAGGCATTTGCCAATCGTGCAGTAATAAATTAAAAGAGAAATCTAAGGATAGGGCTTCTACTATACCTGACACCACTAAGACCACGGAGAATTGATTGGAGGAAGGTAATCATGGAATTTATTAAAGGAACAACATTTACTATCATGGGTTTGATAATAGCGATTTATGGTATTACTTTATTCATTCAATACTCGGCATCTATATTCTCAATTGCTGGCGTGATGGTATTCTTCGGCATTATTTTCTTCATACCAATAGGAATTATGTATATAATTCTTGGCTTTCAGGATAGGAACCATAATGATAAGACTACCACCCCACCTATTTCAAGTGCTGTAGAACATAAATAGAGAGGAATAGAATGAGTTTACCGAGAATTATCCACTTAATCCTTGCAGTTATATTTATGGGTTTGGCTATATTCATAAATACACTAGAGATTAATACCATATGGGGGGACTTATCATTCGCTCTAGCCATTGGGTTTCTTATTGCCGCTGTTGCAAGTAACTGGAAATTCGTGTTCACCTCTATTTTAGCTTTCATACTACTTTGCTTCGCGGGAGTAGGAGTTCAACTACGTTTAGAGAATACTGCCCCGAGACATCAGGAACTATATAAATACTGTGACATCGTTGCAGTAAAAGACTCTACTAAATTAACAGGTAGTTTATCCGGTGGCATCTTTGTCGTTAATGGTGTTATCAATGAGCAGTCAGTCTACTACTTCTATGCGATAGAAAATGGTGGGTATGTCTTGAAGAATATACCCGCAGAGAACGTAACAGTCTATGAAGATACAGTAGACACTGGATACATTACTTCGGTTTATGACGTGATTGACACTGATTATTTTAATAAATATCAAAAGAAGGGCTTAATGAGCGACGATGTAAGAATGAAGTTAGTCGGATATCAAATACATATTCCACCGAATAGTATTACACGCCAGTTTAATTTGGACTTGAGTAAATAATAAAGGGGAATTGAAATGACACTAACTATCTGGTTAATCCTTATCATTGTCGGAGTTATCTGTGTGGCTCTTTACTTCAGGCAAAAACTCACTAAAGCGTATAGTGAGGCAACTATAAAGGAACGAAATCTTCAGTATCAGCACCAAGAGGAGGTAAAACAACTACAACTAAATTCCTTCCGGCGGTCAATGAACTATGCACTATACCAATCGCTTTCTCAGATGGATAAGACCTGCGACTTCTTTACTAACGAGGATGAAGCGAACCGTGAACTAACTACTTGTCTTAATCTTCTCGGTCACAATTCACAATACCACTATCCAATAAGTAGCGGGCGTACCGTTGATATCCTCGTAGACAACGCTATTATTGAAGGAAAACTTAATCCGAAGCAAAGCGATATAGACCGGCTTATTGGGCAAGTGGGTGACTATCTAACTTTTCCACATTTAATATACATCGTGCTTTATGGGAAGGTCGAGCAGAATTTCATTAACCGAATAAATACACAGATAATTATCCAAAATCCAACTAGAGTATCACTAGTCCACTTACCAAACGCCAAGAGAACTAAGAATGCAGTAGGAGAAGAATCCTACGAATCATCCAGAGTTGTATTCGCTTAGAGATACTATGAAGACAATAAGAATAACAATCCAAACTGAGCCAGTAGCTAAAGGCAGACCGCGAACTAAATTTATTAATGGTCATGCTCTTACTTATACTCCAACTGCAACGAAGGAAGCTGAGGACTTCATTAAGCTCCGGTTATTGCGACATCAAGAAGACGCTTTTCCCCCGCTTGTTCCAGTCCGATTATCATGCACATTCTATAGAACAAAATCTAAGTACCTTCCCAAGAGAGAGATACTACCGTTTCGTCGCCCGGACGCTGATAATCTACTCAAACTTTTACTTGATAGCCTAGATGGGATATTAGTTCCCGACGATAGCCAAATCACTACAATGAATGTACGTAAGAGGTGGAGTACTATCGGAGAAGGATATATCACAATAAAACTAGAAGAGGACAAACTACAAGGAGACGACAATGCCGACAACGTATAAGATTCAAACACAGTTAGTTAGCATATGGAATGACGATGGCTCGCGGATGCCACACAATAAAAGCAGGAGTAAGTCATGGCGGGATTGGGCTAAAAGACCGGATCGATTGGAGAACGTAAGAGATGCAATTAACTATGCGCTTAGGATCAGGAATAATGTAACACCCGCTAAATGGGGCTGTATCGTGGTTGTCCGCACAGTAGTTAATGGACGTTCTACTGCATACTATGACAAAATCTATGAAGCAAAGATAGGAACGGATGGAGTACCCTTTGATGAGTTCTGTGGAGTAGCAGGGGACTTTTGGAGGAGACAATTAGCGAAACAATAAGGAGCATATATGCCAATCGGACTGTTTGTGGGAATAATGTTATTCATCGGAATTGGAGTTATTGCCATCGTTAGTAAATCATATCTATTTATCACTCTTGCAGTTGTATTATTAATTATCTTCACTTTTGGTTCTATGAAAATAGACGGATGGCGGTTTGGAAACATTCGACATCCATTCCTTTGGAAATAGTAAAAATGATATACCATCCGCTAATTGAACTATTAGAGAAACTGATTAAGTGGTGGAAGAGCCATACTTTACCTTTCCATATATGGTATGTATCTTTTCTATCCGTGGCATTAGTGGCAGGTATTATTAATAAATACAATTGGGGTTTATCCGCGGGATTACTTGGTATCGCTATTTTAATTATCTGTGTCTTTGGTTTCCCTGTGGCTTGGTATGAGAAACGACACGCTAAGAAGGATGGGTTTAAATGAGTGATTTAAAGATTCCACAAGTCGGAGAATATATTAGGAATGTCGGTAAACTAATAAAGGTTGAGGATGAACTTCCGGCTCCGCCACCACCTACAAAGGATTACATATTTGAGGATATAGAAGCAAAATGCGAATTATACTTAAAATCAAACGGTGAACTATTAGATAAACTCGGAACGATAAATGATTTCTATGGACGTGAAACTAGTGTGACAACCGCTATCGAAGAAATGAAGGAGTACGCCAAAAAGCGGAATATAACCAAAGACAGCGAGTTAGAGGTTAGGGTAACAAAGGTAGTGTCTCTAACAAGGATGAAACCTATTAACCAAGAGGCTTTTTATGCCAAGGGATACCGTGACTTTCAATCAAGGGAATGGGGTTCTAAATACCAATTACCCGATCCCGTAGAGACTATCGTATGGAGTAGTAAAAATGAAGAATAAAGAGCCTATTGTAATCGAAGAGCCAATCCACGAATTCTTTGAGTTATCCTATGCTTCATATCTTGTGTTACCGCGTTCCGTATTACAGAGTATGCCCGTGAAATGGCAGAAACAGTTTGTGAAACTGATGAATGAGGCGGAGGAATTAATCGGGGAGTATCCACGAGAAGGATTACATTACGACGTATTCCTTAGAAACGCACTTGGACAAAGAGTTGAAGACCCACTACGGGATTATGAGCGAGGACGGCGACGCTTACCTTATAAACAAAACAAGGATATATAGATATGAAACGTAAGATTATCTATTCAATGATATGCCTTATCATAGGAATCGGTGGATATTTTGCAATATACTATTCAGTGCGTAGTATAGACATAAGTGCATTTCCTAAAGCCACTAGGTCTCTTATCTATTTTTATCCCACGTTTTTTGCTATTGCTGTTATCTATGGAATAATAAAAGGGTTAGGGAAAGACTCTAACCATGAGATCATTAATAGTGAATATAGAGTAGGTGATAAGATTGATTGGATAAGATACGGTGAACGGTTAAAACTTGCTTACGCCGCTAAATTCGGTGGTGATAATCTAGGATTTAACCAAGAAGTAGATTACCATATTAAGATATTAGTTAATACTGATAAAGGATATACCCGTCAACTTGCGAAGGATTGGGTAAAAAGAATGTCTGCCTTTGTAGAGATTAAATATCTCAAGATGGAGAATAGTAATGAGGTGGCATAAATGAGGACACGAATACTAGGTATATTCTTAATTTTCGCGGGGTTTATAATCGCTTGTTTTCTATTTCTAGTTTTACCTGAAGTTAATACGGGTTTTAAGATAGCGATTATCTTTTCTTTTATTCTTCCCGTATCTGCCTTTTATGAGGGGACTATGATGTTAATTTACAAAAAGGGAAGTAGGAATATTAATAAGGGAGGGTAATATGAAACAACTTGGAGTATTTATTTTCTTAGGTGTAGCATTTCTCGCTGGTGTACTTCTTATCGTTGCAAAAATAATCTGGAGCAAGGCTTCTAAGAAAGAACGAACCGATTACCAAGATGGGATTGATAAGGAACGGGATGATGAAACAAGAGGGAAGAAATGACAATCCACTGGAAAGATACACTAATAAAAGCTAAGAATATAAAATGGAAAGCAGGGAAGTTGAAGTGGAAGGATGATGGAAGTTGGGACTTAAATATTCATATTCCACTTGATATGGTTTTGAAACGTCAAGCAAAATATTCCTTTATGGCTGGAGTTGCAGAAACTATTTCTTGGTGGGGAAAATGTCAAGGGACGGGTACGAAACTTGATACCCCTGATATTCAAAAGTGGTTAATCGAGCGAGGTTGTAATGAACTCGCAGAGAAACTCGATAAAACAAACAAGGATGGGAAGAGTGAAACTAACGAATGAAGAGAAGCAGAATCGCAAGGACTTCGCTGAGATTTCAAAACAAGTAGACCATGAAGCAGGTAGGAACAGAATAAAAAGAGAGAATGGATTCCGCTCCTTTATTATCTTTGATGGGACTAAAGTCTCAGAAGGTGGTTGGCATAATGGGAAATGGATGACCGCCCGATTTATGAATAATATCTTAAAGAAATGGGTTGCTCAATCCTATTTTACACGGGCTGACAATCTACTAAAACGCCATAATGCCTTTCCTCTTATAACAAACATAAATTTTAAGAAGCTACAACAAATAGATGATGCCTATGACTTGACTGCCGGATGCGCTCAATGTGGTGGTTGTGATTGGTTTGCGGCTTTTGACGCTGACTATGGTTTATGTTTCAACCCAGAATCTCCTAACGAGGGGAGAGTAACGTTTGAACATGGTGGATGTATTCAGCATTCGTTTATTCAAGAACTACTTAAAAAGGATACAATTTAATGAATCCTGAAGTTAAGTCCTGTGCCGAATGTGACCGCTTAACCAAGAGCATAGATAGCCCCGATCATCTTGAAAGTGAATTGGCGCAGTCCTGTTACGTTATACATCTTGCCAAAGACCACAGATTATCAAGTCTTGAAGTGCTACAAAAGACAGGTGTATGGGTAGAACTATGAGGGTATTTCTATTAAAACTATTTCTACCAAAACTACTATCGTTCCTTTCAATTGTTGGTTTAGCCACCATGTTATTGATGGGATTACACAATATAAATCAAACTGATTTAATAATACATCCAACAACAATAGTGACTGGTTATATTTTCATTGTGGCGGTGATTGGAACAATTATACTATGGTTATTTTCTTTATGCGCTAGAAAACAGAAGGACAAATAAGAATTAATTATGACTAAAGGGAAAGTAGTCAGCCAAGAATACTTCAATGAAATAATGAATGGGGTAGTCCGCCAACTTCAACATCGTAACTATTATCTTGGGAATAGTGATGATTCAGTATCTTTAGATGATATTGCTGAAAATATAAACCTTATATTAGGCAAGAATTGGAGAGTTGAAGAAAAACGCCCGTGGTGGAAAGTTTGGAGATAATATGCCATTCTGTAAACTAAAAAATTGTCCAGTAAAAGAAGAATACGAAAGTGAACACTGCTTCTACGGTTATTATCCTGAACCACTATGTTGGAGAGGATGGTTCGATAGATTTATATTCGTAATACGTATGAGATTTTCCAAAGATTTCAATAAAATCGGCAAGGAGAAATAGATGACGACTTCAACTCCCGGTATGACACCCATCTATGACTGGGGAATTAACAATAAGAAGAACAGGGGGTTTTTGGTAATTTTAATCATCAGTATAATAATGCTAACGGCTATACCTATTGCTGTGACTCCGATGGTCTATCCTTTTATTTATAAAATAGGATTATGGGCTTACACTATAATGTGGGTTGCGCTCATAATATCTATAATAGTTATCCATGAAGGTCTACATGGTTTATTCTTCTACCTATATTCCAAACACGTTAATTTCGGTATCCGGTGGAAGACTAAAGTCGGGCCGACTCCATACGCAACCGCTAATGGACAACTATTCACGAAACGACAGTATCAGATGGTTGCTATTGCGCCGCAAATTATGACTCTCGCCGTAATCTTTGCTATACAATTACTAACCAATAACCTACCAGCCGTTGCCATTATTATAATGATAGCCGCGATTAATTTAGGTGGCGGGTGTGCTGATTTATGGTGTGTGTATCAACTACAAAGATTTCCTGATGATATCCTTGTCGAAGATACCAAAGATGGATTTAAAGTCTGGGCGAAGATACCCAAATTAAGCAGTAGACAATTGGGCGGTTAAGGGAATTTTACTAATTACGATGAACATATGGGCGGTTGGATAAGTTCTGCGAACATCTCTTATAAATTCACTTATACCGTAGGCGGGTTTCCGTAATTTTATCCTCTCCCCACCCTCTATTTCAAAACTAACAGTATAGTCAAATCCACTTCTCATTCTTAAAACACTCCGTAGCAATCATCTTCGTTCATTCGACTTCTTTTGTTTCCCGCGCTATGCAGTCGTGCTTTACTTCTTCGCAGTAAGGACAGTAGCAAACGTCTTCATTATCTGACGCAAGTTGAATAAGGATTCCTATTTTACAATCCAAGCAAAGTTTATCCATTTTGTGTCCCCCCTTTACTAAACTTATTTATATTAAGCAACCTCCAGTAGTTTTTTATATTAAGGGCTTCTTGTGGATAATATCCAAGTGCAGTTAGTAAATATATTATTCGATAAGCTCCACTTGTTTTTAGTCCAGCTACTATATAAGCCCAACAGTATGCTTGATTCTTCTTCTTTAAGATGGATTGGGGTAACGATTGCTCCTTGTAATAATCAACAACCAATCTAAGATGTTCATTCGCCATCGCCCTCCCTCGCTCATAACTTATCTGTCCACCCCATCGTCTCCAGTATGCGAGATTTTCCGGGATATGTAGCATGTCTCCGTACTTCCCAATCCGCATGAAATGTTCTAGGTCTCCCACATATTTATAAGATAAGTCTCGCGGCCCAGAATGTTCTAATACTTTATACCGAATAATGGAGCCGACACTTGGAAAACACCAATGGTGAGAAATCATATAACGATAGTCATATTCCCGTGTCTTCTTATGCTCAATAATCGTCCCATTCTCATTAATTATATCAAAATCAGGGTATCCTACGACGACTTTTGGATGATATTCCATAAATTCTACTAACTTACTTACCGAATTTATAGCAAGTAAGTCATCAGCACAAAGTACAATGACATATTCCCCGTTAGCTCGTTCAAACCCTCGATTTACCGCAGTTGATTCTCCCTTGTTCTCCGCATCAATTATTTTTATTAGACTCCCATAAGAAGTAAGAAACTCTCTAGTCCTATCTGTCGAGCCGTCGTTACTGACGATACACTCAATATTTGGGTATGTTTGCGCTAAAATGCTATTTATTGACTGCTTTATGTATCTCTCGCAGTTATAGACGGGGATGACGACACTAACGAGTGGATTCACTTTTACTCCTGTAGCCTAGTACTATTTTAGCAACCGTATCACTTACGTTAGGAACTAAATATTCTTGCGGAACTATCCAGTCACTCTTATTATTTAACACAGCATGAACGCATTGTTTAATTTCTTCCGGTTCGACTCCACTGAGTATATTGCTTCCGCATTCAATGGTCTCTGGTCTTTCGGTTACATCTCTGAGAGTTACATTCGGTACTTGGAATATACAACATTCTTCCTGCACAGTACCGGAGTCGCTAAGTATACAAAGCGCATTCTGCTCAAGTCTAACAAAATCGAAGAACCCGAATGGAGGATAAAGAATAATCTTCCCATTCACGCTACAACCATAACGTTCCATTCTATCCTTAGTACGCGGGTGTATACTACATATTATAGGGGTATGATATTCTTCTTCTAATATCTTTAATCCGCCGATTATTGACCGAAGTCTACTTTCGATATCAACATTCTCCTCACGGTGCATCGTTACCAGATAATATTTCCTTGATTCTATGTTTAAACGAGATAATATACTTGATTCGCTAATCTCTTTCTCATATTTACGAATAACTTCCAATATAGGATTCCCTGTAACATAGATACGATTTCCCTCTATCCCTTCGCGTAATAAATTAGTCCGGCTTCGTTCCGTGTAGGGCATTAACACATCACTACTATGATCGATAATGCGTCTGTTAACCTCTTCCGGGACTACATCGGAATAACAACGGTTGCCTGCTTCCATGTGATAAACTGGGATTCCTTGTCTCTTGGCAATGACAGAAACTAAAGCACTATTTGTATCCCCTAGAACAAGTAACCTATCTGGTTTTTCCTTAGCAATTACAGATTCAGTCTCTAATAATATCTTCCCGATTTGTCCTCCGAGCGTTTGACTCTTACACTCTAAAATATAATCGGGTTTTCTTATCTTCAGTTGGTCAAATATAATATCTTTCAAGTTTGGATCGTAGTTTTGCCCCGTATGAACTAGTATATGTTGGCAAAGCCTATCTAATTTCCCAATCACTTGACTCAGACGAATAATTTCAGGGCGAGTACCTAGAACAGTCATTATTTTCATAGACATCCCCGATACATTCGCTCAATCATCTCAGTCCAACTCGGAGCAACAAAACCTGTAACTTCGTGAAAGCGTGAACTATCCAAACTACGGTTATATACAACCGTTTCATCTGGCTTAATTTCTATTCTCAAATCATATATCTTTTTTATCAAAGTCAATAGGTCATACTTATTGATTGGTTCTGATGCGATATGCCATACCCCTGACAATTCTTTTTCCTTGTTAATAATCATGGTTAGCACATCGGCTAGACAATCGGTAGTTAATCCACTAAATATGGCTTGCGAGTAACCGGAAACCGACTTTCCTTTTTGTCTTATGAACCACTCAAGTAATCCGTGAGAAGTAGCGAGTTCCCGCCCTATCATTGAAGTACGTATTGTAAGACAACCTTCTTTATTCAACTCCCCCAGATATTTAGTTCTTCCATATATGTCGATAGCATCTGGAACATCATCTTCCTTATATTTTCCTTTATTACCGGAAAATACGCAGTCCGTACTGATATGGATAACACGAATTCCTTTGTCCAGACATAATTCGGCTAGTTGATGAGGAAACAATGAGTTGATTGAAATACTTGCGATGGGATTGTTCGCTAAATTAGACTGTTTTACAATTCCAATACAATTTACAACAACTTCCGGCTGTGATTTATTGATTGACTCAACAATACTGACATAATCCTCAACTCTTACATTTGTTATAGTATGTTTTGGATTAAATAAGTTATATCTCCCATAGTAACTTGCATTTTCCCGTACCGTCACGTAGGTATCAAATCTTCGAGAGAATATTTGATACAACTTATGTCCTAACATACCAGACCCGCCGAATATTAGTATCTTCATATCACCTCAACTAAACAAAATGTCCGATTATACTTGTAGTGATATAAAATCCTGTCAATACTACAGGTAAAATCCATTCCCTTAACCGAATCTTTTGTGATATCCAAACCAGCCCATATATAGCAAAGGGTAATAATAAAAAAGAGAAATGGAAATATATTCTTTGAATTCCATAAGAACTACTTAATACCGGAGATACTAATCCCAAACCTAATAATCCGAGACCAATAACTGCCGCTCCTGTAAATAGATAGTGTCTCTTAATATGCACTATAAAGCCTAAAATTAACGAAAGAATAACTAACCACGTTGCAATAACTTCCAATCTCGCAATAATACTATTTGTTAGGAAGTTAATTCCTAATACCGTATTTGACAGTAAACCAGAAGCAGAGCTTGTCGTTCCTGTAGTCCCCTTCAAGATAGCCTTACTAATCTCAACGGTATGCGCTCCAAGGAAACCGGCTACTAAACCAAACCAAATACTAGCGCAAATACAAAGCACAACTAAGAATATAGAGATATCACGAATTCTATATTTATTTATGGCAAACCAATGTCTTCTTAATACAAACGATAAAGTAATCCACCCAATTAGAAATGCAATAGAGGCTATGGCTGTCCCACAATGAGTTATTGACATTAAAATAGCGAGCAATGATAAATATATCACCTTAGTTCTTGTTTTCATTACCTCTTTTAGAATAATCCATACACCTAACGCTAAAAATGTAGTAGCGATGATGATACGGCTAACTCCAACAGCTATCATATAATATGGCTGGCTAACAAATAAGATACTAACCAAAAACGATTGGTATGGTTTTAAGTAACGCTTAGTAATAAAGTAAATAATTAGAGGAAGCCAGATAATAAGGGGTATTGCATAATATCGGAATAATATTGATGGTTCAATATGAGTAACTCGCTGAATTAAGGCAGGAAGCCAAGTCGTAGTGACTGCTCCAATCAACGTATTATCCACTTCAAAGGATAATCTCTGACCGTCTACAATAGACCTATAGAGGTTATATTCCAGAGAAGCGTCATTTTGACTGGGACTTTTACCACTAAAATCATACAAAGCCACGGCATAATAACATACAATGCCAATAGTAACGATTAATATTAAACTAGGATAAAGGAATTTTTTCATCACTTAATCTAGCTTCAACTAATACGCCAGTCTTCTTCCATCGTTCTTCATCCCATTCATTACTAGTAATCTTAGTTAGCGATATTTGTTTCTCATTAATAAATTGCTTTAGTATACCAACATAATCCCTTTCCCAACAACCATAGCGATATACTCCAAGTAAATTAGTATCATATCTCTCAAGCATAATTACAGAGCGTTTCGCTATGCGAATCATTTGTTTGATTGTTTCTCTTATTTCCTTTGGGTGTACATAAATAAGAACAGAATCCGTAAATACTACGTCAAAGTATTTACTTGGACACTTCGCTAATTCCTTCAAGTTATAAACTTGTAATCTTACGTTGTATACCTTTTCCGAATGTAGATAATCCAGCCCTCTATCAATTACCATCGGGTTTATATCTATTCCGGTTATCTCAATATCAGGAAACTTCTTGGCAAGTAGGTATAGATTTGGAGCACAATTACAACCTATTTCAAGTATGCTTTCAGGTTTGTATGTTGAAATTCTATTTACTAAAAACTTACGGTGAGAATGATTTCGAGATTCCCAATAACTGTCTATCCAGTCGGTAGACTTACCCCCCCAATCATTTCCTTTATGGAGTGTTTTTGTCTCCCAATCTTTGTCTCTAGCCCTTGAACCTAATACCAGTTCCTTAATGTGTATTGGCTGGATAAAATAATAGATTTGAATGACAATATTAAAAATAGGTGGGGAATTTCGTAAGAACGATACGAACAGATGTTTCATTACTTTCTTTTAAATAACAAGTCTAAATTATCGTCGCCCTCTATTCTACTTAGTCTGTCCAAATTAAGATCAGGTAATAACCCATTATCAGAATCAAGAATACCAAATAATTCTAATCCACATTGATTGGCTATATCAATAAATTTTAAGGGATTATCCATATACCTTTTTAGGTTTGTAGGATGATATTCAACCAATATTTTTATATTAGGGCTACGACTAATCAAATTAACCATACTCTCAATGGCAAGTAGTTCCGAACCATCCATGTCCATCTTAATGAAGTCTACGCTAATAGTAGGAAAGTACTCATCTAAGGTGGTCACGGGAACCGTCACAATTGATTTATGAATATCCTTTGACAATGTATTCGCCGTCCATGACTCCGTTTGGTAGAATTGACATATTCCACTTTTATTAGATATTGCTTTCTGGTTTACAATCACATTATTCCATCTATTCTTTTCAACGGTTTGGCATAGTAAATTAACACTTCGCAGGTCTGGTTCAAAAGCATATACATTACCTTTCTTCCCCACTAGATTTACCATTAAGGTAGTAAAGTATCCTATATTAGCACCGATATCCACAACAGTATTCCCGCTTTTAACTAATTCTCGTATTATCGAAACTCTTCCGTTAGCGTAGGAACCTTTTAAAAATAACAATGTTCCTATCCCGTTGTCATGGATATTAGTCAATAACAGAGAATTATGTATTCTTACCCACCGTGATGATTTTGGCGTTAAAGTATCGTACAATTTCTTAGCTATTCTCCGCCCTCCGATACGGTCAGTGATAAATTTACCCAATGGATAGGCTGTACGAACCAAAAAACGATTCATCAAATTTACTCCTTATCGTAAAATTCACGGATAGTTTGTATCACATATTCCACTTGTTGTTCGCTTATCTCTGGAATTAACGGAATCGAAATTACTTCTCGTGCAAGTGCCTCGGTAATAGGAAGTTTATATCCCTTCAAGTGGAGTCCGATTTGTTGGTGCATCGCTTTCGGCCAAGAAATAATTGTTTCGATACCCGCATTAAGAAGATATTTAGCGAGTTCATCCCGCCGTTCCGCTTGAATAACATAGTTTTGATAGGTGTCAAAATAAATTCCCTTTGAGGGTGCTGGAGGCAACTTAATTTGAGGGATATCATATAGTCCTTCTTGATAAACTTTGGCTAGTTTGCGTCTTTTCTCTATCCACTGTGAAACATACTTCAATTTTACATTTAATATTGTCGCCTGAATATTATCAAGACGACTGTTATATCCATAACAGGCGATATCTTCTTTATTCAACCTCCCGTGGTCACGTAATAATCTAATTTCATCAGCAACATCTTCGTTATCGGTTACTACGATTCCCCCATCGCCTGCCGCTCCAAGAATTTTGGCTGGATAAAGACTAAAACATCCAGCGATGCCAAACGAACCTGCCTTTTTACCTTTAAAGGTAGCCCCAAATGCTTGAGCCGCATCCTCAACGACTAATAAATCATATTTCTCTGCCAGTTTCATTATCTTATCCATATTACAAACCCGTCCGTTAAGGTGAACAGGCATAAGCATCTTCGTCCGTTCTGTAATAACCTTTTCAATAAGGTCAGTATTCATATTGTAATCACTACCAACATCCACTAACACAGGAGTTCCCCCACAATGCACAATCGCTTCTACGGTGGCTACAAAGGTATGGGCGACTGTTATTACTTCTTTCCCTTTTTCTATACCACAAACTAACAATGCAAGGTGCATAGCATCGGTACAACTATTAGTTCCTACCGCGTACTTGACTCCTAAGTAATCAGCGATAGACTTCTCAAACTTCGTTACATCTGCCCTTAGTATAAAATCCCCACCAGCCATTACACGTAATATTTCACTGGATAATTCCTTCTCCATCGTCTTATATTGTTTCGGATAATCAACAAATCTCACTTTATATTCCACGTGTAGGTCTCCTTAATAAAATTTTGGCTGATTCAGCAATATTATCCACTGACAACCCGCAACGCTCACGTAAATATATTTGGTCGCCAACTTCTGAACAAAAACAATCTTCTATACCTAGTCTACGGAATCGCACTTGCAAGCCTAAAGTTACCAGTACTTCTGCGGTTGCGCTACCTAATCCACCAATAATACTATGTTCCTCAACTGTTAATATGTGTTTCGTTTTTATGGCAGTTTCTCTTATTGCCATAACATCCAAAGGTTTTAGCGTGTGCATATCAAGAACGCTTACACTTATCCCCTCATGTTCTAATATCTTAGATGCCTCTATTGCATTATTAACAATGCCTCCTATTGCAATTAAGGTAATATCAGAACCAATGGTTTTAATTGCCTTTCCTAATTCATATTCAAAACGTGGTTCATGAACTACTGGCTCATCATCCCTTTCTAATCTTAAATAACATGCGCCTTCTTTATTTATAATTGCTTTAGTTGCAAAGGTTGTTTCCACTCCATCACAGGGGACTACTATAGTCATATTCGGTAGACATCTCATTATTGCTAAGTCCTGAATTGTATGATGTGTCATTCCTAGAGAACCATAACTTAAACCTCCACCAGAACATACTATCTTTACGTTAGCATGATGGTAACAAACATCGTTCCTTATTTGTTCCAAGCATCTAAAGGTTGGGAAGTTAGCCAAGGAATACACAAACACGGTTTTACCCGACATCGCCAATCCTGTCGCGACTCCTATCATGTTTTGTTCTGCAATTCCACAATTGATAAATCGGTCTGGAAACTCTTGAGCGAAAGGTTCTACTAAACCATAGCCAACATCCCCAGCTAATAAGTAGAGATTGGGCTTAATTCTCGCCTGTTCTATTAAAGTTTTAATCCATTCTTGTCTCATTTTAATTTCTATACTGGTAGATTATTTTTCTCTCGATATTCTCTACAAAGTTTCTCTAGCGAACCCCTACAAGGCGCTAATTCTGGTGTCTGTTTAATTACATCATCCACTTCATCCGTGGTGTTTTTGAACTTTACGCCAAGATTAACATCGTATTTTAAATCTCTTCTTAATTTTGCTATAACTAAATCGCAATTTAAACGGGCAATTCTTTTTGGCTTACTCATTTTACCCCTTCAATCTTTTTAACCCATTTAATGTTAAGTAACAAAAACAATACAATTTGATAACCTTCCCCCCATAAATATGAACCAAGTTTGGCTTGACAATTATTTGCTGCCACATTGCCCTTGTTAGTTATATTTATCACTCTGGACATACCTTTATTACTAAGATAATCAAAGATTGCAGAATAAACAAAACTGGCAAAGCCAAATCTACGTGAATCGGGGTTAGTCCAAACACAATCTATATATGCGGTATGCCCGTCATCAACTAAAGAAGGGCAGAAATAAGAATAAACCCCACTTCTATCGTATAAAACGCGGATTCCACATTTAACTTCCTTCTCTATAAAAGCAAGGAATAATGTTTGCCCACTACAAAAAGATAATCGCGTGGCTTTCATATATTCCAATAAATTAAATCCTTCGGACAATAGTTGATTAAATTCTTCTGGGCTATTTATTACCATTAATATTGGATTCCCTACTATGGGAGAATATCTAGAGCCATCCAAATTATTCCAATAAATCAAAAACACTCCGCGCCTGAAAAGGACTGACATAACGAGGGATGCTAACCCATCTTCATGCAGGATTAAGTTTGCATTTCTGATTAATTCACTTAGTTTATCTACCAAATGGATTATCCTAATTCAGACAACGCCTGATTATATTGTGCCCCGTTAAAACATATGTAATGAGATAATAGAGAGTTCTCTATGAAACTAATGCCTTTACCTTTGACTGTATGGGCGATAACAACACTTGGTTTACTATCCTCAAATGGGACACTTTCCAAAACATTTCTGATTTGTTCTTCGTTATGTCCATCTATTTCCCTAGTTGACCATCCGAACGACTGCCACTTATCCACGAATGGTTCTAACCTGAGTACATCATTAACTTTACCTAAACTCTGTATTTTGTTATAGTCCACAATCGCGATAAGATTATCCAACTTATGATGAGCGGCGAATAGTATCGCTTCCCATACCGAACCTTCATCACATTCACCATCGCCAAGTAAAACAAAAACACGGCTATCTTTATTAGCTAATGCCATCCCACAAGCAATTGATAATCCATGTCCTAACGCGCCAGTAGATATTTCTATTCCCGGCACGCCATAACTTGAATGTCCGGCTAATTTACCACCGTTTTGACAATAAGTATCCAACCATTCTTCTGGAATAATTCCATTGTCCGCTAGTATTACATAGAGTCCCGCTACACAATGTCCTTTGCTTAAAATAAAGTGATCTTCCGGTTTCACAACACTGTCGTAGAGGGCAAAAAGGATATCAATCTCAGAGAGGATACCACCAATATGAGAACTACGTGAGCGGTAGCACATCTCTAAACAATGAATTTTAATCTTGTTTATTTTTTCCAATGCAAACCTCGTATAGAGATTCATATTCTTTAACTTTTGCTTTCATGGATAAGTTAGTCCTTATATATGTTTGTGCTTTTATGGTTTTGCCTTTAGTTTCAAATGGGTGTGTCAAGATGAATTCTATTTGTTTCTTAAATCCACTAATATCCCCAAAATCAGTTAAATAACCTGCATCCATTCTGGCAACATCTTCCCCTGATCCTGTATCCCTTGTAACAATAATCGGCGTTCCGCAAAGGACTGCCTCTATCGGCGCTCCTACTCCACTTTCAAACCTCGAAGTTTGCACAAACACATCCGCGTCCATTAACGCAGATAGTTTATCATTGCCGCCCAAGTAACCCGTAAATAATACCTTCCCTATTAGTCTTAATCTATCAATCATCCCTTCAAGAACAAGTTTATAGCCATCGTCATTCCCTACGATTACTAGCACCACATCATTTCTATCTTTTGTTAGTTCACTGAAAGTATCAACTAAGAAACGCAATCCTTTTATCCAATGTATTCTACCGAGGAATATGACTATCCGCCTATCTTCCAGATGATACTTTCTCCTGAATAATCCTTTTTCTGGAAGTTTGTCAAAATCCTCTACGTTACAAGGTGGTGGAGGAAGTAACACAATCTTTTCTTGGGGAATGCTACCTTTTAAATAGTCTTTGATATTCACATTGGTTTCAGCAACGACTTTACACGAATCTCTGACCACTGAATTTCCAATACTGGTATCGAATATCCATTTTAGTTGCTCTTTACCTATGCGCGGGAATGAACCGTGAGTATCTAATATATAGGGAATATGATACTTAACCGCATAGTGACGTATGATAATATTGGCGAAATTTCGGTATGAATGTTGATGTATGATGTCAAACTTATTCAGGTTATCTCTTACCCAACTAACCATTGAAGGCATGATTGGAAAACCAAACGGTTTACATTGGATATGAAATGGTAAAACCTCAACCCCTTTCAATGAATCTATATATGATTGGTCTATTTTCCAATCTCCACAAATTATTGTAACCTTATGCCCTCTTTCAGCGAGTGCTTTTGATAATTGATATAGTAGAACTCCAGTCCCGCTTTCATAAGGGGAAAATACATCAAATACTTGAAGAATATTCATAACTCTCGCCTTTTAAATACTCTCCCCACGTAGTTAGTACCTTCGCTCCCCATATTTGATAAGTTCTTACATGAGAATTCTTCTACTTGTATCCAATTACCAATTGGCTCAAATACTCTTTTGTAATTACGTGGGAAAATTCTCCTGTGGATAGAATGTTCATCTTCCATTGTTACAATCATAGTTTTAGCGACTCTCGCGATTTCAATGAATACCCACTCGCTTTCCTTATGAATATGCTCCCAAGACCCCATTCCAAATACTACGTCATAAGAATCTGTTGAAATATCCTTAATTACGTTTTCTACCGCGTCATTATAAACGGTCATATCCTTTGCTAATTCAGGGAAATGCTTTTTTAGGGCTATTATAGCGGTTTCATTTATCTCTACACCGCCAATATGCCCGAAACCATGCTGTCGGATACATTCAAGATTTCTACCGACATTACAGCCTATTTCCAGAACGCTAGTGGTCGGCTTAACCATTCCATATATGTATTTCTCAAGCGTTGTTGCTAGATATTCGCTTCTATCCCATCCTTCAACTGCATAGACATCTGGATTATTCATTCCGTCATAAGGATTACGCCAATATTCCAATACTTTATCATGGCTTAAGTTTCTATACCTTAATCTTAAACCAATATCATAGATTGGTGTTAATAAACGTTTCACTGGTTTTGGTATATTATTTACAATAGTTCTATACATCTATCTGGAGTCCTTCTTATCAGCCATTTTTAATATTAAGTCAGCGACCCTCTCAGATGCTTCCCCGTCTTGTAAATACGCATATTGATAAACAAATTGTTTCCTAGCTAATCCGAGTCTTTCCTTAGTTGTAGAGTCATACAACCCTTCCTTAATTGTCGGGATAATATCTTCGTAGGTCTTAACATCTAACGCAACGTCGGATGATACATAGACTGGTATATCCGAACGGTTAATACTCAAACAAACTAACAGTTTGTTCATTATTAACGCTTCAATACCCACTGTTGAGTTTTCCATCACTACGATATCCGACTGCTCAATAAGCGGCGCTATATCATCGCTACTAGCACGTAAGACTACATTTTTATATTTTCTAACTAATGGCTGATAGATTTTATGACTCTCATATGGGTGTGGTTTAACAACCAACTTTAATTCGCTATCTTTAATCCAATCTCCTATCATCTCAATGATAGATAAATTCATCTTAGCGCTCGTAGGATTGGTCGCGAATAATATCGTGTTTGTTGGTTTATTTCTATCCAATGAGGAGTAGATGTCATTCTTTGGAAAGCCTGTAATAATTACGTTCTTTCCAGGAACTCCAGCGCTGACATAAACCGCCTTACCACTTTCTCCACCAGACGCGAACATATCTGAAATAGGGTTAGCGTATAAACTCATCGTGCTTAAAAGTCCATGCTGTACTTCAAGTGTTGGAATCCCTAATTGTTTTGCCAATAATACATGTCCTCTCATCGAAGGCGACTCATCGAACGCAACGACAAGAACATCAGGGTTACAATATTTCAATACGGATTGAAAGTAGGATAAGTCAGCGACTATATCAATTAATGTTTTATTCAAGATATAACTCATATCTTGTTGTACGGCATCCCATATGGGAATGTTTTTATAGGTAAATAAGCGGTGAAATTCATTATCCCTTTCCAGTTTAGCGTAATAATCAATTATTTCGTCTGTAAAATAGTTAATATAACTATTGATTGGTATCCGAACACTATTTTTAAACTTATTGCATACATGCAATTGTTCGCCATAGACATAACAATTGTTTTGACTTGTCATTTGTTTTACAACCGGATAAAGTGCATTGAAATAATTTGTGTAATGCGGAGCATCAAACAGTATTTTACGCCCTGATTTTCCATCAGATACATTAAATAAACTAGAGGGAATAAGTGTTTCTTTCCTCATTCGGGAATGCCAATATGCTTTAGTCTGATTCTTAATCTCTCGATACCATAGAGGCTCGAAAAACTGGTATTCAATTCCTTTGGCATTTGCGACTGATTCGACTGCCTTACCCAATGGAGTGAAATCGCTCTCTGCATATACTATGTCAGCTTTTGAAACTACATCTTCTACAGCGTCAATTTGCTGTAATAACGGATACAAGAGAAACCATATATAACCTTCTAAAACTGTACCCATATTAACTTGTAAATATTGGAGTAGACGTGGCAATTCACCATACCTATACCAATTCTGACATAATTTAAGACATTGCTCGTGGGCATATTGCGGATTTTTAGTTGAAACTTCTTGAATAATTTCCGCGTCTGGGATATCTCTTATCCAACAACGCTCAATATAGTTACGCAACCGATTTATTTGATGCAAAGTTGCATTCGTATTTAGTTCTATTCTTGGCTCTAGGGCTACTAAAGTCTTTGTCATTATTGCACCAAATCAGAATTTCCGTGAGCTAATATTTGAATAGATTTATTAACATCTCTTAACTTACCATAAACCATACTAACTTCAGCCTCAACTTGGTCTAATTTTATTTTTGACTCGGTTTGTTCGCTCTTTAAAGCATTAAGTTCTTTTAATATAGGATTATCATGCCGGAAAAATTGGCGGTTACTGAATGCAACTCTTGCCGACATAATCAATTTATAGTCCAATAGCCCAACAAAGCCAAACGAGAGGAGGATAAACAAAATAAACACAGGTAATGATAACCATGATAACCATTCAGGTCTCGCCGGTATAAATGTCGTATGCCAGAAAGTTAATAGATTTATCCCTGCCATGAAGATATTGATATATGCCATTGTATTGAACGTCTGCGAATATCCAAATCCTAACCACTTGCCAAGGTTATACTGTTTTAATAATTTAGTTGCTTTCATCTTTTTATCTGCTCAAATGCTCTCGCATAGTGAACTATAGTTTTAAGGTCTTCAGGATTCATACTTAATTGGTGATCCCAACCATCAAGTATTTTATCGAGGGTGAAATGCTTCTCAATAATATTTGCCCCTCGTGCCATTGCCATAATTGACGCTTCAATACCTATTGTATGGTCGCTAAAACCAGAGAATATTTTAAAATTTACACTAGAAAAGTTTATATCGGATAACTCAGCCGGATATTTCGATACACAATATAGATAATATATCTTCCCCTTTCCATATATATCGGGAATTCCCCTTGTATCGACCATTCCTAAAGACACAATAATATCCTTACCAGTTTGTAAAACGGCTCTAATTAAAGGGTAGTTGTAAATATCGTAAGATGATATTTTGTATCTTCTCATACTTACTGTTTCACACCAAGATATTCGTTCCTCATCAAAGACTGAGGCGATGAATTCTATGCCAACATTATTACACTCATCAACGGCTAACTCCCACTGTCCTCGTGATAATTCGCCACGCTTTAGAGTAGGATAATATTTTGGGTCTCGGATAAGCGACTCGGTATTATATAATTGGAACTTAGCGATATCCGCACCGGCATTCTTAGCCTCACGTATCATCTTTATCATTCGTCCCATATCACCATTATGATTAGATGACATTTCGGCAATTATAGTTATTCTATCCATAGTTCAACTTCCGTTTCCCCTTCTCTCGCTTCTCCCATGACTTTGAATCCTAGTCCCTTCGCCAATCGTAATGCTCTTTCATTATTATTCGATATACTCGTGTGAACTCGCTTATAACCGTGATCTTTGAGCCACGCTATACCGAGTAACAAGGCTTGTTTAGCGATTCCTTGCCCCCATAAGTTAGCCTCTCCAATAGAAATACCGAATTCCGGTCTCCAGTGTTCGCATTGAGCAATATTTAGATATCCAACATCTCTAGTTGTCTCCCCATCATTAACTTGAATAATGAAAATCTTCCAGTTGGTTCTCGTTTTCCACCATCGCCAGTGTTCATCCCAAGTTGGTACATGATTTGTCCGGCTTTGGGAATACAAACCAGCATATACTTGAGGAATAGACCTCCATGATAGAACTAACGTAGCGTCAGAATCACGAGCCTCTCGAATCAATACTGTATTCATCTAAATCTGTCCTTAATATCCCGAACGGTAACAATCATCAAATTTCTTTAATATACCTTTTGGCATTTCCAATACATAAAGTAACACTTCAGTGTATGTAGGATAAAGAGCGTTATAGACCTCTACTTCGGTATGACAACCATCAACTTCTACAAATATTTCCTTTAACGTCTCACCCTCATCGACCTTTGAAGTCATACGATGTACTCCAACACTAGCATGAGGATACTTATCGGAAACAAGAAACCGTTTTATTGGATTCATCCCCTTAAAATTAGATAGACAAGGGTGAACATTTATACCTCCATATTTAGCGAGTTTCAATATGTCATCGGATACAATCTCTCTGCCATGCACAGAGACAATTAAATCAATTCCTTTCCACGATTTAATATCATGGATACTACTGTAGCATGACAACCAATGTCCAAGATTAATACATGAATAGGCAAACTTTTTTACAATATCATCATAAGCCACAACTGCGACAACGTTATCATCATGCGCTAACACGGTCAATAGACCTATTACTCCTGCTTGTTTCCCGCCTAAATATACGATATTCATATAGTCTTTTGCTCCACATCAACATTTAACTTTGCCCACGAAGGATTTTCTTCCAACACTTTCAATACATCCCGCCAACTAAAGGTATCATTCTTAAAATAGTTGAAGATATGCCATACAAACGCATAATCCTCAATAGTATCCACTGTCCAACGTAAGTTTGAGTAGTCTATGTCATTAGTTACATATTTTATTTTGAATTTATCAGGATTTTTATAGATATAAGGAGTGACATGTTCTCGCCATTCACTATGATCTTCAAAATAAGCCCTCTGCAATGCGTCAATTTTAATTACTTCACAGTCTAATCCACGAGGATAAGTTCTATAAGGTACGACAGTATTGGTAGCATAATCCACATCATCTACCGAATAATACGATGTCACTACTTTATCTATGATAGACGGGTCAATTAGTGGGCAATCCTGTGTGAGACGTACTGCGACTTTAACCTTAAATGTCATCGCCGCTTCGTAATAACGCCGTAACACATCATCCTCATCGCCCCTATATAATAACCAACCCTCTTTCTTACAGAACGATGCAAGATCATCGTCTTTACTTTTATTCGGGATAGCCACTATCACTCTATCAATAGTTTTTGCCTGACTAGCCCGATGGATTACCCTAGCCAACATTGGCTCTCCAGCCAAATCCATCATAACCTTATTTGGTAATCTAGTTGAATTAACTCTAGCAGGTATAATAATTGTTGCATTGTTAGACATATTTCCTTATCACCTTTTTAACAGATTCAATTACATAGTTAACATCTTCATTAGTCATTTTAGCGAATAAAGGTAAGGTAATTGCCCTTTCATAGTATGTTTCCGTTTTAGGATAGTCACCGTGCTTATATCCAAACTTATGCTGAAAATATGGTTGTAAATGAAGTGGAGTATAATGTACCGTCGCTCCAATATTATTGTGTCTTAAATCATCTATTATAGAGTCCCTCTTAGTTACGAGTTCACTACACAACTGGATAATGTAAATATGATAGGCATGTTTAACATCAGGACTTTCATAAGGTATAGTTATTTCAGAAATTTTCTTGAACGTCTCGTTATATTTATTAACTATATCTCTTCTTCTCGCTACGAAGCCATCCAATTTCTTTAATTGGCTAATCCCTAAAGCACATTGAACATCAGTAAGCCGAAAGTTATACCCAATTTGAGGAATTTCGTAATACCAAGAACTTGGATTCTGCTTAATTATTCCATGATGTCTCAAGGTTTTGAGTTTTTGATAATATACTTCATTGTTAGTTAATACTAGCCCGCCCTCCGCGGTGGTTATGTGTTTTACAGGGTGTAGACTAAATACCGTCATGTCTGCAATACTACCTATTCTCTCTCCTTTATACTCAGCACCTAGGGCATGACAAGCATCCTCAATAACTATTAATCCTCTATTCCGAGCAAAAATCATAATCTGGTCTAAGTCTACCGGATGACCTGCAAAATCAACTGGTAATATAAATTTTTTATTCGGAGTCCACTGTCTCTTCATCTCTTTAATATCAATATTGAAAGTATCAGGATTTATATCTGCAAATACTGGAATTCCACCACAATGTATTATTGAACTAGCAGATGCTACAAAGGTTAGGGGAGTTGTGATAACCTCATCACCTTTACCGACACCCGCGACTTTACAAGCTAACTGTAACCCCGCTGTCCCACTAGAAACTGCAACTGCATATTTAGTATCACAATAAGCAGCTACTTTTTCTTCAAACTCCGAGACTTTAGAACCCTGTGTAATGAAATCACTTCTTAAAACATCACAGACAGCCTTAATATCATCTTCATCTATCCAATGATGTCCGTAAGGAAGCATTGTGTCTCTCATTTAAATTTCTTCAACTTTACGTTTTAGTTCTTCAACCGTTATAAATTGCTTCAGATTGTCACTGACATATTGAAATCCATAGGGTAATGGGTTGCCACCTTCTATCGGTTTGTATCCCCAATAAGGTAATTCAGGGTCAATTATATAGAATGAGTCGAATTCCCTCGTGTGTCTTGATTCTTCCTCCGTAATCAGAACTTCGCAAAGTTTTTCACCTGGTCGAACACCAATGATTTTTATGGCACATTCTGGAGCGATAGTTTTAACCATATCCATAATTCCAGAACAGCGAATTTTAGGAACGAATATTTCTCCGCCGTGCATTATATCAAGGCAATCAACTACAAATTTAACTCCCTCTTGCTGAGTAATCCAAAAGCGAGTCATACGTTCATCGGTGACAGTAATTACCCCTGACTTCTTTTGCTCTTGGAATAAAGGTACTATGCTACCACGGCTCCCAATGACGTTCCCATATCTCACACAACTAAAATGAGTGCGTTGAGAGTAACTATTTCCTTGTATCATTAATTTCTCAGCGACCAATTTTGTTGCTCCATATAGGTTTGACGCGTGAACAGCTTTGTCCGTCGAGATTTCAATTACATTAGGAACCCCAGTGTCAATAGCGGCATTTATAACATTGGCAGTACCATCAATATTTGACTTACACGCCTCTAACGGATTATATTCACAAGCAGGAACTTGTTTTAAGGCGGCGGCATGGATTACTATATCTACTCCAGTCATTGCTCTCAGTAATCTATCTTTGTCTCTTACATCCCCGATAAAGAACCTCAACCTTTGATCGTCATTGAACGTGCGCCTCATTTGTTCTTGTAGGTCTTCATGACGGGATAATATTCGGATTGAGCGTGGAATTTCCTTCCCATTCAAAGCATATCTCACAAAGGCATGACCAAAAGTTCCCGATCCACCTGTAAGTAATATAGTCTGGTTCTCTAACGACACGTTTAATTCTCCTTCTTCAACAAAAACATCTTATCTTGATTATCATTGTCTTTATATTTAAACAACTGTTTTTTGATTATCTCCAAGGTAGAAAAACGATCCATAAATAACTGACAGTAATCTGCTTTCCAAAGTAAGTCATCCTTCTCTCTATAATTAATAACCAACCAATCTTTAGAATAGTATTCAAATCCCCAAATATATTTCTTAGAACAACGGTATATCTCATCTAAAACATTATCAATATCCTTTGGAGATATGTGAATCAACAAACCGGAAGTGAACACCAAGTCAAAAGATTCATTCTCAAAAGGGATATCGAATGCCGAACCTTCAATAATATTTATATCCTTCGTTAGTTCCTTAGATAATCCGACTGCATAAGGTTGGAGTTCAATACCATGCAGATTTTTAAGCCCAATTTGTTGTAGACACTTTAACTGTGTCCCTACATTACAGCCAACTTCTAATATCTTTATGTCTTTTGGTAAACCACCAAGAAAATCAGCATTCATCGCAGTACGAGTAACCCCGTATCTATTTTTATAGATAAAGTTTAACGATTCAACAGTCTGAGGATTTCTATCGGTATATTCTTTCCCGAATTCCCCATTCCAAACTTTCATCTGCTGTGTTAAGTCCATTTCACCACCCACTCATTTATTTTTAACATAAAACTGAACAACCATTTATCTATAGGAAACTTAAAATTCATACTCTCTATTCTCCGTTGAGCTAAAAGCACAAAAATGATACCCCTATATCTGAATGGACGGTTTACAATATTTTTCCACTTTATTTCTCCCGAAGAATACAACGCGTAAGCAGTTCTCGCATAAAATACTACGTTATCAATGAATTTTTTATCTTCGTGCCAAGGTTTACTTGAGAAGCGGTCATAATATAAACTTCTCACATCGTTTTTCAGCCAATCCCTTAGTAATTTGGGTTGCTTGATTTGTCCATTATCAATTAATTTATCTGTTATCGCAGTCTTAGGATAAGGAGTATAGGTTACAAAGTGACACAGACTAGACGGGCATATTTTGTATACAGTTCTAGCCAAATCAACTGTCATTATCTGTTCGCCTTTTGTTTCGTCCGGCAAACCAACAATAAAACTATAGTTTGGCACTATATTAAAATGACTCAATTCTTCAGCAGAATGTAATATCTGTTCAATAGTGATATCCTTACCTATGGAATCAAGCATTCTCTGAGAACCTGACTCTGCCCCTAAAGTTAACTGGGATAATCCAGATGATTGACAGAATTTTAATAATTTTATATCTACTAAATCATCATGGAAATAATCTACACGACATTCTGCAAACCATTGAATATTAAGGCGTTTTATCAGTTTCGAAATTCCAGTAACTCTTTGTATATTCACAAAAAAGTTATCATCGTAGAAGTTAATATAATTCACCCCATACTTATCAATTAATCCCACTATTTCAGTAGCGACTTTCTCAGGACTTTTCACTCGATATTTTTGATTGCGAATGGCTAAATTTATACAAAATCCACAATGATGAGGACATCCCCTACTTGATTGATAAGGTATCGATCTAATTCCGCCGCGCGACTTTATATATTGAGACATATCAATTAAGTCGTAATTGATAGGGGGTAATTCTTCTAAATCTACGTATGATGTTTGAGGATTAATTATAACTTTATCTATAGTTTTATAACCTAACCCACATATACCTGTAGCAGAAGACCCATTTTCAATCGCCTGTGCCAGTTCCACGATAGTCTTATCACCTTCACCAATACAGACATAATCAACGGATTTATCAGCACAGGTTTCTTCTGGGAATAAGGTTGGATGGCACCCACCCCATACTACAGGAACATCGGATATCCTCTTAATGAAATCACTGATTTGAATTGCACTCGCTATTTCGCTTGTAAGACAGGATATACCTACAAACAAAACATCGTGGGATAATTCGTGATATAAACATAATTGTGCGTCATCTTCCATACTGTAATCAATGATTTTAACTTGATATCCAGCAGCTTCCAGCATGGTTCCGATACGTAATAAGCCGAGGGGAATACCTAGCGCAGAAACATCATTCTGAGGTCGAACTAGTATAATGTGTCTCATTCGCTTTTATAAATCTATTTTGTAATAATTAATATAATCCCGATTCCCTGAATGGTCTAAATGTAGCCAAGCCTTAATTGGAATTAATTTTGGTTCCTCACAGCGACAAACACCCTTAATGTGCGGAGGAACACAACGAACACAAATCTTGTCTGTATCCATTACGGGTTTTAATAAGTTTACTTGAGCCATCTATCCTACTTCTTATTCTTACTCCTATTCCGCATCCAAAGGAATAGACCTATAAGTATAATAGCCCACAACCATATGGGGATATTCGGAAGTTGAAATCCGCCCATTTATTATTCTCCCTCTATACTAGCAAGTTATTTTTAACCCGATATTCAGTACAAAGTTTAACTAGTGATCCTCTACAGGCGGCTAATTCTGGGGTTCTTTTAATGACATCATCCACTTCATCCTCTGCATTTTTAAACTTTACGCCAAGGTTAACATCGTATTTTAATTCTCTTCTGAGTTTAGCGATTACTAAATCACAGTTGACCTTAGCAATCCTTTTTGGCTTAGTCAACTATTCTTCTCCCAAACGAAGATTTTTAACCGGACTGCCTTTCGCCAACTGCCTCTTGAATGCTTTTTGTTTACGGCTATAAAGTACTGCCAATCCGCCACCAACAATAATAACACCAACGTAATAAACCACAGGTGGGAAAGCCGGTATGTACTTTACCATTGCGAGTAAAGCAAGAATAATAATAATCGCTCCCATGAGTAATTTCTGTCCTGTTACTTTGAAGAATCGGTTATTCATCGCGGCGTTAATATCATCTTTGGTTAGTTTGAAGTGAACCACAATAGCCGAATCCTTAGAGTTAAGGCGATTAGTCAATTCATTTAACAGAACATTTACAGGAACTCCAGTAAATTCTTCGCCCTTTGCATCTGCGAGTTTTTCCCGTTCTTCAATTACTTTTTGAGAGATATTCGCGACATCTTCTGGCGTAATTGTATTCATTATGATTGCTCCTGTTTTTTTGTAAGTTCTGCCTGCCGTTTTATTTCCTTCTTATTCTCTGATTCTTGAGCATAATCAAGCATTTTGAAAGTAATATATATCATAATCCCACCTAAGACTGTTACGTAAGTTCTTTGGTCATATGACATACTTTTATTTGTACCGGCGATGATTGCCATAACCCCAATTATCATAAATGGAATAACAAATCCATACTTCTTGAGTTCACTTAATAGTTTTTTCATTCCGTTTGATTCCGTTTTTCCGCTAATTCCTTCTGCCACTCAGCCACACATCTTTGTTTTTCAATAGCCTGTTTCTTGGAAATTTTATTATTGTAGTACATGAACACTGCAACGCCAGCAATCATACAAGCAAAACCACCCGCGACGCTTACCCTTAATACGAATACGCCCACGGCAATAATGACGAGCGCTACCATTAAATAAGTATTAGTGTTTTTACTTTCGGCGCGGTTAACCCGACCTTTAGCGATAGTTTCCACGTCCTTGATGTTTAACGAATCGGTAAATTTCATTCTACTTCCTTCCCCTTTGTAGTAATTTCAGGATAATTTCTTTTACATCATCAGGTTTGATATCTAACACGGAGAACGCGGGCTGTTCTGTCTGTTGACTTGCTTGAGCATCCATTTTACTCCAAAGGTGCGCGGATAATTCATCTATCGAGTAGAGTTGTTTTGAACCGTCCTTCTCGGTATACTCCAATTGTTCAGTTGGTTTAAAGACTAATCTATGATCATCATAAATCTTCTGGATAGACCGTTGAACAACTCGGAGAGCACCATGTCGCGCCATCGACTTCATTATCCCCGCCATTTAATCTTCCTTTCTTGCTTGCCGAATAATATCTTCCGCATCAACCATATTACCCGACAATCGCATTTGCTCGGCTTCAGTCATTTCACGTTCTTCCACAATTTCGCCCGTATCTTTATCTGCAAATTTTATAATGTTACCTTCATAGGATATGACACATTCTCTCTGGACTTCTTCATAACCGTTCCGTAATTTAAGAGCAGCATCACGTAAGTCGGAATGAAATCCACTGATAGTATCTTTGATTTTATCTCCGGCTTCTTTATATTCTTCTTTTAAGGCTTCAAGTTCGGCTTCTTTACCTATTATCATCTTGACAGCCTCAGCCATAAGATTCCCAAGTGTCAATTTTTGTTCATCGGTATACTGTTTCTTAATCCAGATAGTTTGGGTTAAAGTTTGTTCCATTTATTATTCTCCTTTATTATTGCGTATATCCGCTATAGACTACACTAGTTACTCTAAATTGAGTACCTGTGGGTGGTGGATTGATATCCACGGTTATTATCTTGGATTGTCCGTTAAGAATATATAATCCAGTTGCTGTACCAACACGGGTTAGAGTAATCCCTGATATACTACCAGTTGATCCCCAAGCTATTCCCGTAGAAGATAACTCAACCATATTACTTATACTTGGTGTTGCATCAATATATTGAATAGTTAAAGTTAATTGTCCACCAAAGATATCACTCCCAGAGTTATTTGTTATAGTAATATTTACAGCATTGGGAACTTGGAATATTGAGGTGGGGATATATGATGTGGTAACACCCGTAGTAGTGGTTGTTGTTCCTGTATAATCAAAAGTAGCGATAGACGACACAGTACCAGCGGACGTAGTTACACTAATTACACCGTCATTACCATTCCCCACAATAGCAGTGATTTGAGTCGCTGAATTAACAGTATAACCACTAGCAGAGACTCCACCAAAAGAAACCGCAGTTACCCCATTAAAGTTTGTTCCAGTGATTACAACTGATGCGCCTGTAACCCCTGACGTTGGGGTAAATCCCGTAATAGTAGCCGCTACGGGGTTTGCCATATTATCAATGCTTTCCTGTAACTCTTCTATTTCGGCAGTGTAATCTTCTTTAATGGTATCCGGTAATGATTCTACTTTATTGGATAGTGCGCTCAGGCTTGTTTGTATGGCAGTTATATCGGATTGACTCGGTAAATTTGAAAGTTTATTATTATATCCATTTACGGTTGTTTGAATATTATTAAGGGAAGTCTGTATTTCCTGAATCTGTTTTGAAGTGCCTGTGACTTGAGACGATAAGGTGGCGATTGTTCCCTCATCACCCTTCAACCTATCCGATAAGGCAGAGATGGTAGTTATCATTGAATTCACCCGTTTGTCGGATTCTTTTAAGGTAGTGTATTGAGGCAGCACTACCATATATAGTATGAGACCAACGAGAACAGCGGGAAGTGCTATTTTTGCCAGTTCCTTCCACCCGCCACCATTTACGCTTGACGGTTTAATATCTTGGGGTGGCCGGATTATTTCTTCTCTTTGTTCTGACATTCAGATTCTCCTTCTTTACCAGCGGGTAGTACAAAAATATAACCGCAGCCTTCTTTACTACATCTGCGTCTATGAACGTTCTTACTACCGTTGCGCCATTGCCAGCCAGAGAACGTCCATTCTGTTGACCCACATTTAGGACATTTTATAATATTTGTTATATCAAAGTCTTTGTTACAGCGATAGCAATAATAAACATTCTTACTTGCTGTCTGCATCATTGTCCCTACGGAATCACATTTAGGACACTTAATTTGTTCTGTCATATTTTTTTTTAAATGAATAACTGCTCTCAGTAGTAGCCGGAGGTGCTTTGTTTCCTGTGAGTTTGGAAGCACCACTTCCGGGTTTTTCCGGTATCTTACATCTTCTGTCTTTTGTCGTATAATGCCGTTTCTATTTATTCTCGCACGACATTCGAGTTAGTCTTAACACGTTAGCCATCAGCCTTAATTTTTATATGAACTTCATCCGCGTAAAAGCAGATATTGTTCAAGTTCGATTTCAAGTCGAACTGTAACACAATAGAATCTACAATCACCCTGTAGAGGGGACTCACAATTCTCTATTTTTTACACTACCAAAGCAGTTTATTCAATTATTAAAGTACAATAGTTAACTTATATCTGAATGAGTTCAGTCGTAGCATTAATAACTTCTAGGCGTTGTTCAATTTCATCGGATAATGTTTGTAATTCTTGCATTGACTCAAACTTATGAGTCTCATCATAAAATCGAACAACGGAAGGGGCTTTCTCTCCGGGTTGGAGAGCAATGTTTCTTCCAAGTTGCTGTAAACGCGCTTCGGCATAACTTGTATTAAGTGACTGATAAGTAACCATCATCTTTTTTGCCAAGCCACGTCTCAGCACTAATAAATCAATAAGTTTATACTCATTCTTACCTATGGTTACGACAGTCTGAAGATTAGTGGTATCTACCCGACGCTTCAAATGAAGATACTCAGTAACTAAATCTTTATTTGATTGAATAAGACCCTTTACCTGATTTACCTGTTCAGAATTATCACCAAATGTCGGTTTTTCATTTGAAGGAGCCGAGGCATACATTTGGATACGCTGTGCATTTTGCTCGATTCTCTTCTCGAAAATCTTTAGTTTCTTCATGCCTTCAATTAATTTCATATTTTCATTCATTATTATTACTCCATCAAACGACTACCTTCTTACTTACGTAGTAGAATAACACAAGAATAGAGCTTTGTCAATCTATTTCTACGTCAAGTTTAGGTTCTTGAGTTCTCCTAACTTCCAAAGTATCGGTTAGCTCGAATTCTTCTTCTCTCTCCATTTCGATAGCTATTGGTTTCTGGTCGAGATTCAGGTAATTGATATTACTTAGATAAGGGATTGTATCAACTTTCCGGCATTCCTTTACCGTTCCGAATCTCTGCCCGAATCTAAGAGCCGCTTTATAATCTTTAAAACGTTGTACAATAGTCCGACATGGAATTTCAGGCAAAGTATCTACGGTTTTCCTTATTATCCCATTTTCATCTTTGAACATCCGCCTATCATAACTATCATAACCTTGTTTGCGCGCGGAGAAGTCGAGTACCTCTATCTGGAATAAAGGTAGACCTCGACCTCCGCTACTACCACCATGTCTGCCCATTAAGCCATGACCTTTAAAATTTCCCGCACTTGGCGATTCTTATGCCGGAAAAAGATATGTCGATGCTTCTGTTTTTTGTTTGGTTTCACTGGATTAGAATGACGATTGGGACGCTTAATTTCATCTACCATAACTTCTCCTTGCATCAGGTTTATTTAGCCTTTTCTCATAGGCTAACTCACGTTTTATTCTATCGTTATCCGCCGATGGTTCGACCTTCTTTGGTTTCGGACTACTTGTTTTCTTCGGATTTAGGAAAGGTATCTTCGGGATACGCATCTCCCCTCCTTATTAATTCGGTAATTTTTCTTCTCATATAGTAGACTAAGATAATTATCGAACCTATAATAAATACTACAAAAACCGACAGCATTATGTATCCATTAGAGCCTGCTGTAAATCCAATAAAATTTGTTGAGGCTTGATAATTCCCATCAACAATAGTTAGTGTCATAGTAGCATGGTTTAGAGACACAACGGCAAATAAATATAAAAATATTACACCGATTCCCATAACAAACCATTTACTAATAGCGTAAACCCATTTAAGAACTTTAGGTATTGTTAGGTTCACTCTTTACCTCCGCCTTTTTACGTCGTGGCATTCCATCCATAAACCATTTGCCTATCAACCAAATAATGAATAAAACGAAGAAAAATTTAAAGTCCCACGTTGATTGTAGTGTCCATTTCCATTGAGTTAGTTCTAATTTCCCTGTTAAGATGTCGTAAGGATTTGACGGTTTAAAATGCCACACGGTTTGTATCTTATATCCCGCCCACTGAGTCAATTCATTCATGTTTTCCGCGGCGGGGACTAATACTGCTCCATAGTCATAAAGGCTAGTTGGTTTCGTAACCATAACATCAGGGTTAAGTTCCACGATAGATTTTGCAATTTCTACTTCCGCATCCGTTCCATTCTTTAAATCACTACCTAATAAATTTACCCCTAAACCTCGTAACTGTTCTTGGTATGCCGGATTCGGGAGCATCCCCATGCAAATAGGTATTATATTCCTTCCTTCCTTCTTATTATAGTAGAAGGTCATTTCCCATTCACCACCGGGTAACATATTAAGGAATATCTGTCCATCTTTTAATTTTGGGTATTCCTCATTATAGAATTTGGTTGCAGTTAATTGGGGATCGAGAGTACGTCCGAAATCAAAATAATTACCGTTTATACCTAGCATTATTGCAGACGATATTCCAACTGCCCATACCCATTGCATCTTTAATTTAGTAATGGCTAACGCAATGATTACAGAACCAAATCCTACTCCGGCTAAAGCATAACGGGAAACGTGTGGATCAAGGTCTGTACAATTATGGACTAAAATGCCATAAGCAAAATAATTATGATTATCTTCGGTTTCTAAGTTATACACTGTTTGATTATCTTGGTATTGAATTATATCAGTTACCGTAATAACCTCAGCGTCAGGATTATACAGAAAATTCTTAACCTTTTGAATAGTGGCTTCTATATTTTTATTTTTTGTTTCATGTTCCCAAATTACTAAAGTCTTATAACCCAACTTTTCATAATTTCGTAACTTTTCGGCATCTAAATTACGTCTCATTTCAGGAGTAACATGATGAATAGTCATTTCATTTTTACATTGAGGACAATTATGAAAATAGCAACCAAACATCTCAACTATTTGTTTTTTCCCATTAATATTTATAAAGTCAGGTGCATATCTCCCAATAAATCCATATTCACCCCGACCATTATAACCAAATTCATTTGGACAAACGGAATCTAAGATATTTTGTACTATTTTTTCTCCACGAGTCGGTAACTTATTGTGAGTGTGCGAATTCGCCAACCTAGCCATTGTCTCACTCGCAAATTTCTTATCATGTTTCCATTTCCTTGCTTGCTTAATACTTGATTTCAGTACCCCCCAAGCAATTCGCACTTGTGCTTCTGCTCTATGTTTTCCATCCTCCTGACTTAATGTTAATTTATCTATAAATTCTGGATTTTGCCGTAGTTTTCGTTGAGCTAACGACATATTACGCCGTGCTTCATCTGTCGGTTTCTTGCCCAAATGAGATAGACGAGACCTCTCTTTGCGTTCTGGCGAAGCTTTATGAGGATTCCCTATTCCCCCAAGATGAGCTATACGAGTGTGTTCTCGATGTCTAGCACCTCCCTCATCACCAAACAATTCCTCAACTGTTTTCCCTCTTTGAGATATAGCACGTAATCGGTTCTGAAAATTATGATAGTATGCCTGAATTACTTCATCCCTAACTTTAAGTTGAGATGCTTCTATCCATTGGATAGCACCTTGTCGGTTAACGGCAATAGGATGATTATCAGTACAACGAAGTTCATTACCATTAGAGAACTTCAATAATACAAACTTATCATATTCCTTAGAATATGTTCGTGTAACTGTTTTCCATTCCTTGATTCCCTTCCGTTCGTTATAACTAAATACGATATCACCTACTCTAATTTCCTCAATAGATTTAGATTTTCTTGATATATGCGTATCATCATAGGCAATTCTACTAGGATTTCTTTTCCCCATTGTAATAATTTTCGTTCCGGCAGGGAAACACGCATAAACCCACGGTAATCCAAACAACCAAAACAACGGCTGTTTCCAATATTTTTGTTTCCAAATAAACCATCCAAGCGGTATCAACCCGATGGTAAAACAAACACCCCAAAATCCAAATAATTCAAGAATTCTTTTAGGTAAATCCCAAATCGCTACCCCGCCCGCTAAACCGGATAGTGTAAAGATATTATCCTGTAAGAATCCCCTGACATTAGTATTCAGCCACATATCCGGCTGATCGCTAAAGGCTTTGGATAAGGGTATATAAAGGTAGAATAAAACAAAGGCAAGAGTAATTAAAATCCGTTTCCAATTTCGCATTTCCTTGAAAAAGAGAATCAAGACTATCCAAGTAATCAGTATTAAATGATGCGTGGCTAATCCCAAACCAAGCATTACCGCAACCCACGCCCACTTCTTTTTTAAGGTAAAGTAGAACGCGGCGAGCGAGAACATCGTTACCATCGTGAAAGGCACAACTACTACTGCCTGTGAAATCAACATCATGGAACTACCGAAGACTGCGACTGCAATAAGAGCGTATAACCTGTTTCTCGGATTATCTTTTAGGAGTTGTCGCACGATAAGGTAAGTAAATATCAGACACCCTAAAGCAAATACCGCTGACATCATCGCTAATCGCCAATATTCTGTACCTATCGGCGGCATCATAAAGAAGTGTCCAGTAAGTAAATAAAGAGGAGCACTTGTCTTATGAGCCGGATAAAGATACTTTGCTGACATTACATATGCAGTGCCATCGACTGCCATATTATACCAAGTGAGTGAAGGGCTTGCACAAATAGCATATACCACAAAGAGAACTCCGAATACTATAAATTCCGGCCAATATTTGAGGATACGCTTCATTTCTTCCCTCGAAACATTACTATGGCAATACCAAATAATGCTACTAAAAATAGGATAGCCTGAAGGTCATTAACTGATACATGGACAGCCGATTTCATTTAGTCTTCTTGCGCTTCTTCTGACTATGTTTTACAACTTTCGGAGACCTAATTCTTTTACGCTTCACTAGCTTTCTTCTCCCTGTTAATTTATCAACTACGTACATAGTCCCGCCGACTACAATGGCGGTTTCAGCTAATTCACTTAATCCCATGATTCACTTCCTTTATGTATATAATTCATCTATACGCGCTTCCCCGTCTATTGTGATAGATAGATATTGTTGGAGTCTTGCGACTGCTTCAGTTACAGATAACCCTTCCTTACGGATTATCTCTTTCACACATATTGTAAATATGGAACCACTTACATCTGGGAAAACCCTAGATACTAATAGAGAATTAAGTAATTGCGAGGGGATACTAGGAAATAGTTTGACTGCAATAACATTCCAAATATGCTTGCAGTTTAAGCATTCACGATATCCTTGCGATTTTAGTATTAAATGCTCAGACTTACATTTAGGGCAACTTAATTTAATCTTTTTCATAATGTTCTACCTATGATGCTTCTTATGTTTCACATGATATACCGGAGTATGAGGAATTGGAGGAGGTTCCTTCCCCGTTTTGTCTGTCAACTTCATAATAACACTAGTAATTATCCCTAGGCTTGACAATACAATAATAAATTTAGCCGCCGTCTTAGCCCCCTGATAGGGGCCAGTACTTTTGGGGTCTGGTTTAATATTATATATCGCAGTTCCAACTAATACTGTTAAAGTTATGGCAATCACTACCATAATCCAGAATACTCTTGATTGCGTTTTACTCATTTGATTCTGAGACATAAATCGTGACTCCGTTTTCCTCAAATGTTTTTGTATTCTTAACATTTAGCGGAGGCTTAATGTTAATTTCTTCCGGTTCCCACCAACCTATATAATCAGGTGAAGTCATAGCGGTCATTGGTTCAGACCGCCAAATATAAATTGCAGAGTTTGGTTCATAATTTTTATTAATATAAGGCTGGTAAACCCACGAAGCAAGATACTCATTCCCATAGAACTCAGATTCGGGTAAAGTTTTAATATACTCTATCGCTAATTTATCCACGGGCTGTATTGCATTTATGTATCTAAACCACACGGGAAGTATGTAAATCCCGCCGACTATTCCTAAACCTAACACGATTGGAATTAACGCTTTTCCAACAGCGAGTTTCCATCCGACTAATACCATTAAGGTAAGGATAAGTAGACCGATTCCGTCTATTCCCTGTCTGCCGGGGTCGGGGCTAATACCCCATTTAGTTAAGGAAAAAAGTAGAAGTATTAAAGCCAAAGAACCCATTATATAAAGAACAAACATCCCCTCGTTTTTAATCCGCTTTTTCTGCCAGTATGCAATTCCCATTAAAGGAACGATTACAAAAAGATAGTATCCTGAAGCGTGGAATACGCTGAATAAACTCATTAATAAAAACCCGACAACTAAATTTCGCCAACTGTTTTTTATCAAGGCTTTAGACATAAAGTAAAGCATCCAAGGTAAGATAATCCCAACGTTTACGATGTTAAAGATTTGCCCCGCTAAAAATAACTCAATATTAGTTCTCACGATTAAAATACTGGCGATTCCCACAAGTAAACCAACACCCTTATTAAATAGAAGTGAGAACACCAGAAAGTTGCTCCAAACAAGGACAATTAACACAAGGTAATTAAACCACAAAAAGGAAGTAGTTAGGGAGATATGTAAGTAGTCTTTAATAAGAATCAAAGGATATCCTACCATCCACTGTCCGGCATAAATTGTGTGAGAAGGTATGAGATGTGTCGGCGTAATCTCTTGCATGACTTGAAGATGAAACGCGGCATCGTCACCGCCGTTCGGATAAATGTATCCGTGAATGAGCGGGGGTAATACGATAACTATGGATAGTAAAATGAGAATCGTAATAATGTAGCGAAGTTTTACCACAGCCCTTTGCCTTTGAGCCATGATTTTACAGACGACCATGTTCCACCCACTGAAGATTTTGACAAACCCGCCTCTCTTAATTTTTGTAAGGCATATTGTTTTTGGGCAACTGTAAGTTCTAAGTCAGCATTTTTCGCTTTAACCTGAAGTTTCTCTTGTGTTTCCTGTAGTTCTTCGAGGCTGGATTCGTTATTTCCTATCCCAAATGGCATAAGTCACACTCCTTTTAGTGACTCCCCAATTCAACTATAGAAGGGGTTTCACCCCTCATTAACTCATTGGCGACTAATCGCGCCTGCATTTGCCCGCCCAAAAAATCCGAGAGTTGTTCTGACGTACAACTACCGCCCCTTCTTCGTAACCAATAGAGTACTCTTCTCGATGGACTATTATCTGACGAAGGATTCGAGGCCAATGAATAACCTATTTGTGTAAGCCTATATACTCTAATACTCTCTCCTCCTCACGCCATTTCGGGCTAATCTTAATCTCTCTTCATAATTAGCAACCCTATCTTGTCTACTCTGATTATGGCTTGGAGGAGGTTCTTCTCGACCAAATAATCTATCCAAACTGATATGGAAACTCGCACCTTCTTCATTCCCATGCTTATGAGTATTCAACCACGGCCATAGGATAAATGAAAGACTTGCAACCCCAAATAACATGATAGCAACGACATCTACAGGTTGACCTTTAGTAATAGATGATGGCGGTGTTTGCATCCAAAAGAGCATAACACCTATCCAAGCTACACCTGCTAATAATTTCATGGCATAATAAATACTTCTATACGCTAGAAAACTAAGGATGGCGGCTACTGCGATTAATGTTCCTAGTGTCATTTTATTTCTCCAAGTTCCCTAATTCGTATTCCTCGTTAAGATAGTAGATTCTCATGTCAACCTCTAGTCGATATATCCGTAAGAAGCGGCGGTCGCAGATTCATTGGCGGCATTACCGGAATATTGGTTACCGGAAGTATTTACAGCTTGTCCACCCTGTAACGCTGCTACCCCTATATCACAATCCCTGATTTTGTTGTATTGTCCTTCAAATGTGACAAACCCATTTTGTACATATACTCCGGCAGTTGCCTCATTGGCACCTGCCGTACCATCTATAGAACATGGCATAGACCAATCAACAGGAAGCCAACAGGATGAACTTGACGATAAATATACGCCTATTCCACTATTAGATGCAGGGGTTATTTTGCAACCAGCTAATTCTATAGTGGCACTTGCTCGACCATAAACACAGTAGTTAACAGAAGTGGTTACATTACATTGGAACAAAGACGATGTCGAACTTGTAAATAAAGCAGCTATAGATACAGTTGAATCTATCTTACAACGATAATAGGTCGATGAGCTACCGGTATCGCATTCTAATGATACTGCTTGAGTATTGCCTATATTTATATTATTGACAATAATGCCTTGCTGAATAGCACTAATTTTAATATTTTGTATGGTTGTTCCCCACTGATATATCGTGTAATCCCCAGTCGGGGCAGCACTCCAGTAACCAACTATCGTAGCCACCTCAGTGGTTACACTATCAATTACCCTGTATTGGGCATTATTGGAGGAATAAAGTAAGTCCCCCTCATGTCCGGCGAATGGGTCATTCGTGGTATCTGATATCGTGCCAAAGTTAGTAGTAGCACCTTGTAACGAAGCCGTTTGCGCATGTGTTTCATGGGCAGTTAGTGTCCCTTGTAAAGTGATTGTATAAGATCCTGTAAACTGCTTTCCTTGTATCGTTACCGTCTCGGCATAGCTTTCGGCATTGATATTGATGATTACATTCCCACCAACACTTCCCGGTATCAGGTTGACGGCATATTGGACAGTAGCTACGGCATCGGCATCAACGCCCGTTCCATAGTTAATGTCATCTGTTCCGTCCGTAGCATCAACATAAACTGTCATGGAACCAGTAGATATAATCGGACTCCATGTAGTTCCGTTATACATCATTAGGATGTTACGTCCTGTGGGAGTATGATAGAACCACTGTCCGGCAACTGGCGTAACAGGAACAGTAGCCCCTTTATCACACACCATTGCAATAGCGGTATATTGATTAAAGTCTAAATTGGCAGATAGTCCACCTGTGATATTGGCAGTCCCTACTAATTCTAAATTCCCGCCAACAAACGCATCATCCGTAACTTCTAAATCATTAGTTACGTTAACATCGTTGTCTGCATTAATATCAAATCCGGTAACATCTCCACCGTTAGTATTTAAGTTATCCGAGTCATCTATTGTTACTCCTGAATCTTGGACTCCTAATGCTCCACCATCGCCACGTATAATAGTATGGTCTGTTAAGTTAGCTGAAGCTGTGACATTTCCGCCTGCTCCGCCTGCTGGTACAGAAAACGCTCCTAGCCCATTTAAGTATTCCAGTGGATTCCCAGAATAAGAAATAGCAGGTTCAAATCCTGTATGTCCAGCGCTTACGTAATCAAGATGTGAAAGTGTAGCATGGTCGCTTGAACCGCCGCCGAATGATATCGGATTTCCTGCAAAGTCTAACAGGCTTGTATTATCCGTAATGTATAATTTCTTAAAAGCGCCTATATCAAATGGGCTGGCATTATCCCCAATAGTATTGTTACTAGTGGAACTACCCGGCATAAGTCCTTCAGAATACCACTTTTCCACAGGGTCTTGAGCGGAACATCCCACAAGAGATATAAGAGTAATAATTATAAATAAGGGACTAAGCCATTTTATATATTTCATCTTTAACCTACTGCCGCTGTTTGTTTATATATCTGTTGCAAAGCTCTGTCAATCCTATATTGAGGTGTCTCAATTATCTCTTCCGTATCAAAGAAAGGCCAATAATCAGGGGCATAGACCTCAAAGGAGATATCTTCCCCTTCTCGTGTACCATCGCAACTGATTAGTTTAGAATATTTATCGTAAGTACAGTTTATCCGTGTCGTGGCAAAGAGACGTATCCATAAATCTGTCATTCTTGTATACTGGGTCATTACTAGAAAATTTGCGTTCCGCTTACGAATACTAGTCGAAAATTCAGCGCCAAGTTTTCCAACTGTTTCCATACTCCTGCGGGCGCTTGTAGAACCTGATTCATCGAATAATATCCACGCCTCATAAAAAAGATTCGTGTTCATATACTCAATGATGTAAGACATATCCGCATAGATATACTTAATACCATATAGATGATAGTTACTAAAGATGTGAACGGGCGAAACTACTTTACACTCTGGCGGAATTTTTATCAATTTGGATTGCTTCCCATCTTTCGAATAGATACGAGCATATTTTAAAACATTCGGTTTAATGCCTGATTTTTTAAGGGTATCATAATCAGATTTATTAACCGATTCTGCGACAGATTTAGCCTTAATTAATGAACCATTCGGATAAATAAGCCCATTTAATTTAGTGAAGTAATCAGTAACGGCAAAAGCTGTGCCTACGGTGGATTTTCCACCACCCTGATCGCCCGTGATAATGGAAATTTTTGCTAAATCTGAAGGCATTTTAACCTATCCCCATACCTATTTTATTCTTGGAGTCATCAGATTCGCTTGCCCCACCCTTGATAATATGGATACCATCTATCCGTCCTTCACCATCTATAGCGATAGTAAGAACGGCTTCAACATAAGCGATAGCCTCTCCCATTGTCATCTTGGTTGTTCTCAATAATTCCTTTACACATAAGGAAAGCATATGATTGAAAGCATCGGGAAATACCCTTGAAACCATGAGTATGTCTAACCATTTAACAGGGAATTGGGGAAACATCTTTTCGATAACGATTTGTATATCACTCTTCTTGCGTGAGTGTTCAATTACATCCGAAATATCTCCATGATTATCAGAATCATCATCTGTTTTTTCTTTATCGTCCCCACTCCCGCGCTTTTCAACGAACATTAAACCAACTTCCGCTTCAAACATTACATCAGCTTCGGACTTTTTCTCAGATTCTTGCGGTTTCCCTTCTTCTACCATTTATTCACGTCCTATGGGAGATTAGCTAATATCTTCGCTAGTTGTGCTTCTATCAGATTAGTGGCTGCACCTAACATATCCATGCGATGTTGCATTTGGAATACAAGGTAGCCAACAATCGCAAATCCCGCGATCATAATGAAGGGCATATATTGTTGCAGTAACCCTTGTTTCATTTTACTGCCTTGCTGGACACTCTCTTTATTCGCGACCATCAATCCCTTCAAGTCGTCTGTTCTATCCAATTGTTTACGTTCTTCAGCGGAGAAGGTATTACTAAATGTTGAAGGGTCTAAGGCTCTTGCGCTACCTTGAACGTAGTCAGACTCTCTCACTGGAAATGGTAAAAATCCCAGTAACATTCTCCAGCCGATGACGGTACGTGCAGGTTCAACGTGATATAACCCCCCGTCAAATTCGACATCTCCCCACGTTCCGTCTTTGTTTCTAGCATTTGCCCATTTCCCCGCTTTACTTTTATCATATCGGCGGAAAGTACACCAGATTCTATTGCGATATGTATAAGCAATGTAGGTAAAATAACCGAGGATTAACCAAGGGAGGTATTGAAACATCATTGATGTCGTTATCGGCGGCATAATAAATTACTCCTTATTATATGATATCGGCGGCATACACACCCGTTCCATAAGTCTTATAGTCATTATAAACTTGCTTACTTCCTGCTTCGACGTGATCTGCCTCCAAAATCGGAGGACTTACACCCACTCCACAGGCTTTAATTCCCGAAGAACTTTCGGTATTTAATATTGATATTCCACAGTTACGAATATTAATTGAAGCGTTTTGATCCCGATCATGGATAGCACCACAAGCATTGCAGACCCATTCTCTATCGCTAAGTTCAAGAGATTGGTTGATCTCTCCACATGATGAGCATCGTTTACTAGATGGCTCAAACCGTGGTATTAATACTAGACGCGAGCCGTACCATGTTGTTTTGTAGTTGAGTTGTCTGCGGAAATCGCCCCAACCGACATCTGAAATCGACCTTGCCAAATGTCTATTCCGTTTCATATTGCTAACTGCTAAGTCTTCAATAATTACCACTGACTTGTTTTTTGCCAGTGAGGTAGTCAACTTATTTAAAAAGTCTTTACGAGTATTTTTAATATGATGATGCAATATTGCCAATGCAAGATTGCACTTTTTACGATTATGAGAACCTCTTTTCTTTCTAGATTGTTTTTGGGAAAGACGTTGTAGCCTCCTGAGTTTAATTTTAAGCGGCTTCGGAGCATATACCTTATTAAATTTATTACCATTATATATAACAGCGAAACTATCTAATCCTAAATCTATTCCCACTACATCACCAATTATCTGTATTGGATTGGGGATATCTACTTCAACACATAATGAGCAATACCACCTATCCGCTTCACGTTTAACGGTGGCAGATAATATTCTACCCTTAAATTTATAAGAGGATTCTTTAATTCGTATTAAACCTAATTTGGGAAATTTAATTGAGTTTTCATTAATTTTAATACGCCCATTTAAGGTAAATTTATCATGTTTACCTTTTTTCTTAAATTTAGGTCTCCCAATCTTCTTTTCACGATTTTTAATACGTTTAAACATATCATCATAGGCCTTATCTAAGTCTCTAAGAGACTCTTGCGGAACGCTTTTTGATACTTCATACATCCAAGAAAATTCTGTCTTTTTTAACACAACTAATTCACGATGCTGATCCATAGCAAAAGTAAATTGTTGTTTTCCCGTATTATTATTATATAATTCTATCCTACGAGCTAATGCCCAATTCCATGCAAATCTAGATACTCCACAATATCGGATTAGTAATCCGATTTGTTTATTATTAGGTTTTAACTCGTATTTATAGGCCCGCTTAATCAACATCATCTTATGGAAGTAGTTTGGTTGGTACTTATTTTATATCCACAATACATTGTTGTCAACGTCTCATAAACTTAAAAATAGCGTATCCAATCATAAATAAAAAGAAGTAGGGAACGAACGTTACGCCCGCAGCTTTAGTCAAAGGAAGAAATCCAGTAGTATCTACCCGTGAAGTCATTAGGTTTAATGACGGGTATAATAACATTCCGCACACTACAAGCAATATAATGATTATCCCTGTATAATATGTTCTCATTGGGTTCCCCCCTTAACTCGCATGAACACCTCTCAATATGGTTGCGATTACCACTATAAAACTGATGGCGATAGGTAAACAGATAAATTCCCAGAACCAAATCCAGTTACCCGCGAATACAGTTGGCGACCATAAAAATATAATCTGAACAAAACTAACAAAGAATGTCGCAATTCCATTCATTATTGCAGACGCCGCGGCAACAACTCCGCTTTGATTAACAAATGCAGGACTGGCTAACACATTTAAATCATTCTGGTTACTAAACGCCGTTCCACCAGTCGCTATCATTTCAGATGTAAATATTACTAACCACAAAGAGATTATTCCTATGACCCAAGATTGCTTCATACTTTTCCTCTATTGGAGATAATGCTCCACCGCCCAGACACCCATACCTATAACTATTTCAATACCGAGCAACCATCCTTGAACTAGGTGTAGTCCAACACAAAAGAAGGTAACAAGGAATATCACAGCGTAGGCCACGAAGAAGTTCCTTATCTTGGTATAGGTCATAAATCCGCTTCCTACTATACCTACAATAGCAATCGACTCCCATGCGTTATCGACTGGCATACCTAAACCGCCCGGCGAATTATTGAACCAAGCGATAATACTAGTGAAAGGCTCTAATTGAAACGCTCCGACGTTTGGGTCTTGGTTCATTCCAGTAGGTAGAGTGGGGATAGGTAAAGTATTTGCAGGTTGGTCTTGCGCTCCACTCGGAATTGCTACCGCAAGTGTGGACATAACTATATGAAATGGAGTTGCACTATATTCACCACTATCTTCCCCCCATACTGAGAAATAGTACGCCTGACCGGGAGTTAATGCAGTTATGTTATCTCCAGCATCAATGTGTTCTCCCGTAGTATTATTCCCAACAGTTGCCTGAAACTTAGTCCCGAAATAGGCTTGGGTTCCGTCTGTATTATCTGTGGGGAAGGCATCTGTACGATACATTATAAGCGTATTGGTAGACCCAGTAACCTTAATCCAAGTTAATATAATAGAAGTATTAGACGGGTTGGCAGTTACGTCCGTAATATCACTTAATACTGCAAGTGCGGAAGTAAAAGGTAACAATATTAAGACTAAGATTCCGATTGTCGCCAATACCGCTAAAATCTTCTTCATATTTCTGCCTACGTTGTCTTAATCCAGAATTGCCTTATTGCTAATAAACCGAAGATTATCGTTAGTATTATTATCCACTGCACACCCACGATTTTGAAATAAGTTGCAAGCCATAAGAATGGTATCGATATTAAGAATAATCCTAACGCTCCAAATCCGCCCATTGCCGCTGTTCCTGTCGCGACTACTCCAAGCATCGCTAACGCCATCCCGCCCGCTAACATGTCCCGCCCTGTTAACCCAAAGGGAACTGCAAATACTGCGGCATCATTCGAGATGGTCGTCCCTACATACGCTGTATATGCTGTTGTATTGTCTACGGGAAGTAAGGATACTCCTGCATTAAAAGCCGGACTCTGCTGTGAAGTCGTAAAAAGATTCGGCCTCCGTTGCCCGATTCCGGGGATTCCTGTCGTAAAATATCCACCTACCGCATCCGTTATAGCGAGCTTTCTGTCCGTCAATACCGTGACATACCCACTTCCCCCATAGTATGTCTGCATATCTAAGGCTACATAAACGCACCAGTCGTCCAGTTTTGTAAGGTCATATCCTTTCCAGTCACTTGGTTGTAGTGTATATTGTGCAGTTACATTCGATGCAAAGTTAGCCTGTAAACGAATTGAATACGCGGCTCTTGGAGTTATCGTTACCGCCTGTGTCGGATTTAGATAAATCGATACCGGCTTATCTCCCCAGTCCTGTTGCGGAGTCGCCGCTAAAACTGTCGTGTTGTCCGTATCAATTAACTGAATCGTGAAGTATTCCTTCGGAGATTGTGTCGGGTAATATGGAGTATACGTATTTACTATCTCAGCCGTGAATAACATATCCCCTGAAACAATGTAATTGTAGAAGACTCTAGCATTACCGCCACCCATCTGCAATATCCCACCACTTTCTGTCGGCGTAAAGGTTAAATCTTCTCCGTAATAAGTTACATTAGAAGTCGCGGCTACCGCTCGAAAATGATATAGCACATTTACAGACAAACCCGTAATATCAGCGTCAAATATTCCTGTAGCTGATTGGGCTACAAGTGGAGTGGTATATCCATATGATGTTGAAATCCCATACTCAAAGAAGACATTGAGAGAAGAGACATTATCCATGCTTAATAAATTACCATTTAAGGTCGCTGATGTTGATGCGATGTTTGTTGCTGGCAATGTTTCAACAACACTACCAGAGGTTTCAGACTCGATATGTAGTACTACAGAATCAGTAGTAATGGCCATCGCTGTTTCAGTTTCGTCTGTTGGAGCTATAGTATCCATATCATCATATGTTCTTAGCGCAAATAATGTCATTCCTTCTTCATCTATCTGTGCTATACCGAATTCATCTAAATCTATAGTATAATCGTCTGTCTGATTAACACTAACAGAACCATAGGATTCAGTTTCAAGCATGTCAAAAAATGAAGTATTATCGGTAGGCCATGAATATGTGCCTAGACATAAATGAACATCAGCATCATTATTAAAAGAAGCTGTGGTAAAAGAAAGGTACGCTGATGTAATAGTTCCGGTTACGTTACTAGTATCAAACGCTATTGCCAAACGATTAACAGAATAAGTACCTAAGATGTTAATACTTTGCCCCACACCAAATCCCTCAGCAGTCAATCCTGTCGGGCTATTATGTGCGTTTAAATAACTCACGTTATCAGTTGCATATTGGCATTCAGACCCTATTGCTCTATCTATATTATAGTAATTTATATCGTATTTAAGATTATTATTAATTGCAGATGGGATTATACTCCTTGCTATAACTAAATTAGCAGGTAATAAAACCACTAGCGCAATCCCTAGACTAAGAATGGAATATAAGATTCGCCTAAAATACTTCATATTAGCCGTCTCCAAATCTTACGTGCTATCTTCTTATGCTTTCGCATAGACCTTGCTTTTGCTTTCTGATAAGCACGAGCGTGTTTTTCCTGCGCTCTTTGCTCGGCGCGGAGTTGTTTCATTTTTAACTTTTCAGCCGCGTTCCATTCTTTTTGTAACTGTTTACCTACTGCTAAATCTCTCCTACGCTCTGCCTTTTCGCTATTCTGCGCTAGTGATTCTAAATTAGGGTCGTATACTGCGGGTAGCATTGATTTTTGCTTTCTTGCTCTTGGTTTCCGTTGTTTTGGAGGTTTTGGTGGTTTTGGAGTGCTATCATATGCACGATAAGTTCCTCCAGATGAACGTTTTCTCGGAGTATAGATAGTTACATTCGGTTGAGGTTGATATACTGTCGGTAAATAATCTCCGTTAGCCATGACTTTACCCTCCGTGATTCGTTGCCCACCAGACTTGATATCCATCTTTAGTTGGAATAATTTTCGCCTTTTTATCCTCAGTATGTTTCAAATGTTGCGCTAAACCTTCCGCGTGAGATTTCATTTTTACGGTATCTTCCAAATGCCATAGTTTCCCGCCTTCTCTTTTTGTTTGTTTAGGGTGTGGCATTTTTATCCTCCTATGCAAGCGATGTAGGTCTGAGCTTTCTTCCGAGGTAATACCTACTAGGAATGAAAACTCCGTTATTTGTTTGTGTCTGTCTTACTCGTAAATTATTACCGTTATTATACACCCTTGGCGTAACTTTTTTTGGAGGCTCTTCCACATTATATTCTTCATGATATTTTTTTATAGCGCTGGCTATCATAGATTCAATTTCTTGTGGATTTTGTCTACCCGCAATTTCTACTTTGTTTGCGAAGTCATTATGAGCCTCGGAATAGTCCATTCCCTTCGACATTTGTTCTCGTTCTTCTATTTCATGGAGAATAACAGCATCCCTATCTTCACCTTCAAGTGTATTGTCAACCCATATTTCGTTTTTGGGGATAATGTTCCAGTACACAAATTCGTGACCGCCCGATACCCAGTCCACACCCTTTCTGTCACCAATCATTTTATTGGCATATTTATTTCTAATATATGCTGGATTAATAGAGTAGACTTTTACGCCATCGGTACTATATTCCGGTATTTCCTGCTTATTTAACGTCATTGGCTGTCTATATCTAGGTATCCTTTCCTGATATGTTTCTTGAGGTAAGTTAGCATATGATTGTCTTTCTAACTCATTCATATACTGTTGTTCCATTGTCCATCTATCATTAGCCGCGTCTTGACCGCCCGCGAATGTCATCTCTAACTCTTTCCCCTTTGAAGATATGTGAATCTTAGCCCAACCCATATCAACATCAGCATCGGATGGTGGCGTTCCTATACAATTATGTACGAGAATTCCTTCAGCAAAATAATTATTATTATCTTCCACTTCTAAATTATGGACATTTTGTGGTTTTGTTTTGTACCTTTCAACAGATACTACCGACGCTAATTCCACTTTAGGATTATGAGTAAAGGTAAGTATTCTATTTTTAATAGCGTCTATATCTTGCATTTCATAATCCCAAATAACTAAGCAGTCAATACCTAATTTATTATATTTTGCGATTTTTTGCTTTTCATCTCCGGGTTTATGCCAATATGAACCGAAGTATTCGATCACTTTTTTCTTTCCATTTACATTCCAAAAATCAGGTATCATGCCATTAATTGCAATACCTAAACGTCCATCCCCGTTATATTTATATTCGCCTGATACCACCTTTCTTATAAGATACGAAAGACGTGTTTCACCTCTATTTGGTTTAAGCCCTGTTCGTTCTATTCTACGTTTCGCAACTTCTTTATTTAAAAATCCTTCACCTTCAACTTCCCATCTACTTTTAGTTTTTACCATGAGTATTCGTTTGGTTTCTTCACTGTGATGTTTCCCCCAAAATGGATTTTTCTTACCTTTCCCATTAATACTCTTATCTTTTGCGATTTTAGCTAATCTTGAATCTGTCTCTTTGGTTAATCCTTTACACCAAACTGGGCTATACTGAATTCCTCTTTTTATAGCAGATATACTTTCTTTTGATTTAATTGCTAGTGCCTTTTCATCGCCATAAAATTCTTCTAATGTCTTACCAAGAGGACAAATAGGGACACCTCTATGAGCATTACCAACTGAATCACGGATTCTAGTTGCTATGCTTTCTCCAAATATCTCTTCTAATGTCTTACCCGAACGTTGATTTTTAATAATTTCACTTCTCTTTTTTTGTTTATCCTTATCAAGACACTCAATTCTTGCATTTAATCCACTATATATGTATTGGATAATTCTATTATCACTTTTTAATTTTTTAGCGGGCACCCACCTAATACCACCTTCATAGACTACCGCGATTGGATGTTCAGGTGTGCATACTATCTGATTCCCATTTGAGAATCTAATTAAGCATAGTTCAGTTGTGTCTCTACGGAATGTATTAGTAACCTTTTTAAACTGTTTTTCAGCGGTTATTTCGTTATACGACAATATCAAATCCCCAACACTGATATTCTCTATTTTCTCATTATGACAAGACCTAAATGGATACAGTTTCAGCATCCGTAATCCTTCTCTAGATTTTGGTTTAGGATTCGCGACTAATACCTTAGTTCCGCTTGGAAAACATTGGAGAGTTTTATAAGCACTCCCACGTCCTGTTGCAAATTTGTAGGTTCCTGGAATGGGGTGATCGAGGTACATCTTACTTTCATCATTATAGGGCGGAGGTAATACTACCCATTTTCTACCTTGTCTCCATTCGATTGTACCTTTCGGAACGCCAGTCTTAGACCAATCATCAGGCATCTTAGTCGTTATAACAGGTGGTCTTATTACAGTCTCCCTCGTTTGTATCGGTACAGGATACGGTCTTTCCGGCTGTGGTTCGGGTTGAGGGACTGGTTGAGGTGTTGGCTCTGGAGCAGGTTCAGGTTGTGGTTCTGGAGTCGGAGTAGGAGTTGGTTGAGGTTCCGGCTCTGGAGTCGGCTGAGGTTGAGGACTAGGTTGGGGTTGGGGCTGAGGTGTCGGCTGTGGAGAGGGTTGAGGAGTTGGATAAGGGCTTACATAAGGTGCAATCCTTTCCGCTTCTTTAATATCCGTATATAATCTTTGTACTTGTTCTGGAGTCATACGGTTATATTCTTCTTGCGGAATTAGTGCCTCTTGACCAGCAGTTTCTATTCTTACATAACCTTGCTCTAATGGTGATACATGAACCCAAGCCCAGTGTAACCGACCATCTTCCCAAACTAACGTATAAAAATCTCCAGCACCCGAAGGACTAGGGGTTATAAATACTTGTTCCTCAGCGCCAGTTCGTGTCCTAGTTTCCTCTTTTACCGATGGTTTTTGCTCTGTTTTAGTTTCAGGTTTTTCCTCAGTCTTTTTTTCTTTCATCAGCCTATCTAACTCTTCTTTAGTCATAGGCTTTGTTTCTGGTTTAACTTCAGTCTTGGTTTCTACTTTTTCCTTTACCCCTACTCCACCTCCATCTGGTTTTTCAGGTTCAATTTGTTTACCCGTAGATTTACTTTCAGGGGGGATATCGTTAGCTACTTTATTTAATTTTTCCTTATCGCTCATACGGAGGATATCGTCATTGCTATACCCTAATTCTCTAAGACGTTCATCAATCAATTTATTAAATGGTTCAGCATCTACCTTAATTTCTCTTAATTTAGATAATTCTGATATGTTCTTATTTATACGATCTGTCACCCGTTGTATATCTAGAGGGTCTCCGCCTTGATTTTTTAATTCTGTTAATGTCTTAGTATCCCTACTAATTTCTTGCATCAACTTAAATTCTTCGGGATTAAATTTAGATTCAGGGATAGCACTCTCGCTCGGTTGTATTTCACCCGCTTTATATTCTCTAGACCCTTTCCCTAATATTCTCTCAGCCGATGTCTCTGGAATTGCTTTAGTAATATCCTTACTTGTCAATTCGCGAGTTTCACCAAATAAATCATTGAGAGTCTTAACTACAGTTTTATCATTGACTTCAATTGTTTTTGCCCCACTTTCCAATGGTATTTCTTTTACATTTTCTGTAAATTTAGATGTATTATTCTGGATATCTTTAGCGTATCGTCTTATAGTATCCGCTACATTTTTATCTATGAGACCATCAGCCAAGTCCTCTAATTGTTTAGATTTGATTAGTATCTCGGAGTTATTTTTACTTCTTATCGCGTTATAGACATCAAGGATGTTATCTCCAACAACCTTATACATTTCAGGTTGTTTATCTTTCAATCCAGCTACAGAATCCTTAATAGTATTGGCTAATTTATTTAACTCCTCATTTATTTCCTTAATTCTAGTTGAATCTTTCCCCAATATTTCACTTTTTAACTGGTCTGCGTATTTTCGGTTATCCAAAAATTCCTCAATTTCTTTAATTGTATTTTCGGCGGAAATCTTATCTCTTATTTCCAAACCCTTAGCATGTTGGCGAAGAGATTCAAGGTATGATTCAACATCTACCCCTATTGTGGTTTTATATCCTTTGATGGAACTAGGGATTGACCTATTATTAGGCATCCGTAATCCTGCTCCATCTTCTTTAAAAACAAAACCAAATTTTTTATACCAATTTACCAATTGGGCAGTATTCATAGTTCCTTTTGGAGCATTAATAAATTCAGATGCCCGTATAAATAACGGAGTATCATACTTATCAGCCATTTTAATCAGTATTTCCATCGCCTTAGTTCCAGCACCAGTTTGGGGTACTTTAGCTAAAATACTATCTAATGAAACCGTATATTCTGGATTTTCAGCAGGAAATCTATTAGTCCCTTCTCTTATCGCTTCTCGGAAAGATGGAAATGCTTCGTCTAAATTAGTAAGGCTAATTTCTACATCACCTATTTTACCTTCTCCCTTAATTTTACCGATTCCATATTTATCATGAAATTCACTTAATAATTCAGATGGCTTGGAATTTATAGGATTTTCATTAACAACAGGCTCATTAATCTTAATTGGCTTCTCTAATGATTTAAGGAACTCTTTTATTGTTTCAGTCTTTAGCTCAGGGACATTTTTAATACCCAACTTTTCTAAGGCTTGGCGTTTAGATTCTACATACGTTTTGATATCCTCTAGTGGATAACCCTCTGTCGTTATTTCTCCAGATACAGTTTGCCCTTCAGGATATTTTTCAAGTGTATCAACATAATCCTTTAATGATTCACGATAATTTCTAATATTAATTCGAGCGTCTTTCGTATAATAAGTATCACCTAACTCTGAAGCTAACGAATCTAGATATTCTGACTTCGATTTTATAGTTACAGAATCCCTATTTTTAATGGCATCAGTAATTTCATTAATTGTGTTCGTTACTTCTCGCTTAATCCATTTCATATTGTAATCAGCGGCGGCTCTATTTAATTCAATGGATTTTGAGATAGCCTTATTGATATCCTTATTCTGCATTGCCGTTTTTATTTCTTTTACTGAATCGCTGATTGAACTCAAGGTATCACCAATATCTGCACCTTGTGTTATATTTTCAGCAAGCGATTCTATTCCTGCCCGTATATTAGCCAAACCTTTGTTAAGAGCATCCTTCGATGCCATAGACATTTCCCACGCTTTGCCTTTTGTTTTTACCCATTCCCATTCTGCGAGTGCTTTTAAACCACGTATGTCTTGATTAATTTTGTCTACTAATTTATTAAATGATTCGCCAGATATCCCTTCTTTGGTAAAATTCTCAAGTGTATCAACTATTTTATCCAGACTTTTATTAAAAGCCGATGCCGTTTCCTTACTGGTATTTCGAATGAACTCTTTAGAGTGGAATAAGGCATCTTGATAAAGCCTGTCTACGGCTTGATAGGATTCTTCCACTCGCTTTGCGATTTTATTACCTTCCAGCAATTCAGTAGTTACTTCTTTCAGTGCATTAACGGCTTTATCCATAGATACATCTATGGCACGTTCCGCATTTGATTTAATCTTTGTCCCATAATCTTTAATATTTTCAGCAATATCGCTACGAATACTATTTATCTTATCTATCGTAGCAAAGGTTTTATCCCCTGTACGCAATTCATTTATAATTGCAGTTACACTGGATTTAAATTTGTTTAATGATTCAACCAATGCCATTTTAGTATTAAAATCTGCTTTAGCCCCGAATCTCTGAATATTAGTTTCTAATTTATCTAAAGCATTGATTGTTTTATAAATAGAATCATAACCCTTAGTATTAATAGTCTCTATAGCAGTACGAACACTATTAAAACTATTCGTTATCGTTTTTCCTGCATTAGATGGAAGTTGCTTAACAAATTCAGTTACGTTTATCTTAACTTCACCAAGAGAATGTCCCATATTATCAATGGCTTTTAAAGTTCTTTCACCACTTAATATTTCCTTGGTTACAGTATCAATTAATATTCGGCTCTTATCCAAACCACTATTTATCTTAGTTGGAATATCCTTGATTCCTGATTTAATATCACTAATTGCTTCCCCTAATTTTACTGTTGTAGGGATATCCGGTTTGAAGGCTTTTTCAGCACTTGTCGATATCCTTGAAGATGATTCTCCAGCGACTCCTTTTACGCCAGTTTTAAACTCCAAACCAGCGCCAGTGAGAAGCATAATAGGAGTAGCAATCGCCATTCCTTTTTCAAATCCCGTAGTTGTAGGGCTTTTTAAGGTAGCAATTTGACTGGGTAAAAATACCCCTTCTGCGCCAATAAGAATACCACTAGTAGCATATCTACCAGCCGCTCCAAGTCCACTTAATAATGAACCTCCACCTAACGATAGAACATCGATTGCGCCAACAGCACCAGCAGTTGCCCATTCCCCACCTGTTACCCTTATTCCACTATTATAATTATCAAGATTCTTTACTAAGTCAGATGTATTAGTATATCCAGTTTCCTCAAGTACTTGCTTACTAAAACTAGGATTACTGGCTAATTGCTCTTTAAGGTTATTTATATCAACAGTTCCATTCTTATTAATGTAAGAACTAACAGCCTTGAGTTCGGTGGCGTAGGTTTTATCAAGAATTACCTTTGCTTCTTGAATCGTCATCTGTTTAGCAATGATATTGGTTATTGGCGTAAGACCTGAAGTTACCAATTGAGGAATTATGCCACCTTTTTCAATATCGATATTAACAGCCCTATTCAAAGTTGCAAAATAATTACCTTTATTAGGGTCTTTGGCTATCGTGTCAATAACGGATTCCTTTTGTTCAACTGACAAACTTCCCCATATCCTCTGAAACGCCTCTTTAGCTGTGACTGTTTCGCCAGTCTTATTATCAACAAGAAGACCCGCCTTATTAAAACTGGTTCCTTCAATGGGAGTATTGGTTAAATTATGTTCTGCGAAGGCATTGGCAATAGTTTGCCCTTGAGCATCTAATGTCCATTTACTTCCGCTAGTAAAATATGATTCTATTTCACTCCGACCATCTTCGTAATTTTTATTATATTCATTGACCTTATCTTGAACTTCCTTACTAGTAAATACGGTAGATATAGATTGTGAATCACCAGTCTGTCTCTGATATCTGGCTAATTCTGCAATGGTTACATTACCCGTAAGGTCTATACCCGCATTTTTAAGATTATTAGCAGCGGAAATGTAGTTATTATAGGTTGCATTAATAGAATCAACTGCCGCTTTTACTTTTTCAAAATCCTGACCTTGAACTACTAAGGCTTGAGGGTCTACCCCAGCCTTAATTAACGCTACCATCTCATCTTGATTCATGTTTTGTTGGTTGGATATCTGGATATTATTATCTTTAGCAACTTGAGATACTTTGTCCCTAATCGCAGTAGTGTATTCTTTTTGTTGTGTAATTAATTGTCCAACTCTCTGATTCCATAAACCAACCATCTGATTCCGAAGCACGGCTTCAGGAGTAAAGTAAAGAACTTGTCCGTTAGCATCCTTTCCTTGATATACGGAACCTTTCGGGATATAGCCTTTCTCCATAAGAATTTTAAATTGTTCTTCAGGTGTACTGGATTGATATCTTTCATATTCCGACTGGGTTAATTGTTGGGGTTCACGTTGGTGAGTATCCCTTACTAATTTAGCGTTTGGGTTACTTTGAAGATATGAAAGGCTCGGCGGTAATGGATTCGATGCAGTCGGGATAAACCCTCTCATTTCTAATTGATAATAAGATAGCGGAGCACCTTCATATGGATTCTCTTTAGTGAAATCCGGCTTGAATTGCGTTGTAATCCCCGTAGTTTGTAAAGAAACTTGGGGTACCCCACTGACATTAATACCAGTAGGTGTGGATGGAGGTATATATCCTGTTTTTAAAGAATCTATTTGAGAAGTAGTTAATTGATTTAGATTAGTTACACCCAATAATTGCTGTTGCGTAGGGGATAAATTAGTTATCGTCGAGTCAGTCCCCGATACTTGATCGTTAAGTACGGCTACTTGGACAGGGTTAAGTGGATTAGTCGAAGTCGGAACAAAACCATCTGCTACCCTTGAGGCATAATCTGAAGGCATACCAGCGTAAGGATTCGGCAGGCTGAAATCAGGCTTCCAAACGGTAGGAGTAGCCACTGTTGGTTGAGTAATCGTTGTCGCCGTTGTTGTTGTCGGTGAGGGGGTTCCGATTAATACTTTAGTAGTCTCATTTCCAGCGGGCGAACCAGCATCTCTCCATGCTTGAACAGTCGGATAATAGGTTGTGCTCCCAGCCACAACTGGAGCAGGTGTTACAGTAGCAGTTTTAATCGTGGGACTTACTGTTGTTGATAAAGGAACAGAGACGGTTTGGTTGGCTTGGTTGGACAGTCCCATACTTTCCGAAACAGTTCCAGTAGGTTGCGTATACTGTGTGGTTGTATTAGCAGGGATTTGAGTTGAAACAACGGTTTGCTGTACTGTTCCGGGGTCTTGAATAAATACACCACCCGGAACCCATAATTCATTATCATTATGGGCTACCACGATTGCTTTATATCCACCGTCATGGTCTCTTTCTTTTAAAATAACCCGTGGAGCTTCCATCCCGCTTTTTTGTGCGAATGAAACCATGTTGGATATTAATACATCTAATTCCTCAATAGTATTAGCTTGTAAGGTTGAGGTTATTTCTTTACCTTGATAATTTTTGCCAACCGATACTGGAGTTTTAGGAATATTTCCACCTTGCGGCATTTGTGGAGGTAATCCTATTACAACTTTATTTGAATCACTATCTTTTGGAGAACCCGCGATTTTCCACGCATCTACCGTAGGATAATAAGTTGTATTACCTATTGTAGTGGGTATTAATTGTTGTGCAGCCGCACCCTCTATTTCGAGTTGCGCTCCCGATGACGCTGAGGATGACATTAGTTTAAGAGCCATTATCTTGTCCTATATTCCACATTCTTTCTAATCGAACTAAGGTATTACTCTTTTCCCATTTAACTTTCCAAGATATTTCTTCAGTTTCACATTGCGAACAATTATACCTGAATTCACAGTATTCTGACATCTCACAGTTTTCGCTATTATGTTTCATTTTTATAACCTGTCTAACATCGGTACGATTACAGGTAAGAAAGCCACTATGAGGAACATAATTATCATTAGAATAAACAAACCACTTAAAGGTTTTTCACCCTTTTCAAACCACTTTAATCCAATAAGAATTGGAGCAAGTATCATCGCAAACGGATACATACTTTGAGAAAATGTTGTTCCCGATGTAATTCCCAAAGAACCAGCGGTTAACACAGTCAAGATTACACTTGGACTGGTTATACCAGCCAACGACGCATTGATAAATGTCGTACCAGTTGCCTGTCCGGTAACTAGACCAACGATAGATATCGTTGCCCTGCTTGCATCGGAACTTGTCCATACTACACTGGCGGTGATAATCGCAGTGGAATTATCGTTATAAGTTCCAATAGCTACAAATTGTTGAGTATCCCCTACAGCTAAAGTAGGCGGTAAAGTCGGAGTTACTGATATATTAGTCAATATAGCTGACGGGGTAAGAACAGTTAAGGTTACGTTGGAACTAAAGATTCCAGACATATTAGCCGATATATTAGTTATACCAAGGTCTATTCCGGTTGCTAACCCTCCAGATGAAATAGTCGCCACACTGGAATTTGATGTATTCCACGTTACACTGGAAGTAAGATTGGCTTCCGAACTATCTGTATAAATTCCCGTTGCGGTAAATTGTTCATGAGAACCTATACCAAGATTAGTTGAAGGATCGGGTGTAACCGCAATCGAAACAAGTGCCTTTACCGTTAAGGTTACATTGGAACTAAAGATTCCTGACATATTGGCACTGATTAACGTATCTCCAGCAGCTACTCCAGTAGCTAACCCGCCCACTGATATAGTAGCTACGCTTTCATTAGAACTCACCCATGTTACATTATTAGTAATATTTGACTGAGAGCTATTGGAATATGTCCCCGTTGCAGTAAATTGTCTAGTACTATCAACTTTTAAATTAGGCGGCGGTGACGGGGTGACGGCGATAGAAACCAGTGTCGGGGCTTCGCCACTAGTTAGATATATGACAGCATAATCAGTGAAACTGGCTACAATTTTTGTGCCATTGAAGTTATAACTTTCTCCATCAGCGGCTACATATGTATCTCCGAGTTCTATTTCCTGATTTACTACTGCGCTCCCATTATTAGAAAATAAAGCAAGGTATTTATACTCACCATTAGTGAATATACTTCCTGAACAGTTACCTACACTTACCCTTGTTGGAGCAAGATAATCAGTAGTTTCGGGGAATATTACATTCTGGAATAGAGTTGAGGTTGTATCTACTGTGGGATGAATTTGCAGATATGCCCACTGTTTGCTATTTCCCGATTTACCTGTTTTGGTTTCTTCCGTTCTACTCGCGTCTACGGGGTCAACCATTGCGATTTTACTGGTTATATCTATATCAGCAGGAATTGAACCGCCGTCTTTAGTAATAGTGACAACATCACCAACTATTGAAATTGCCTCAGTTTCGCTGTAGCATGTATCCGTTACATGGTACTGCCAGTTTATTTGACTACTCCCCGATGCTACAACTCGGTCAAAGACTACCAGCGCATTTATATCAACAATCCATGCCGTATGACGTATCCATGTTGTAAGCCCTCCGGTGTCCCATTCATTACCCATTGGATTGTCGTAACCATCGTAGGGATTCCCCGGCGCGCCGTCAGGAGTTAGATTCATCCTAGTATAAAACTTATAGGCGTTCGATACTGATTCCTCGACTTCTCCGTAAAGGTCAGTATATCGAGCAGAACCAAGGTCTCCAATTCCTTTCCCTTGTCCAGCACCCGGTAAAGTAAGTCCCCAAGTTTCTCCGATAAAATCATCACCCACTGTCAATGTATTGCTAGGCCAACTGAAATTATACTCGCTGTCTACCGTATATCCCGATGCGTCTACCGTCACGGGTTTACCTTTATAATAGATTTGAAATTCGCCCGAAGATGGGTGTTTATGTCCTACCGATTCTCCAACCCTTGTTAGTATCAAATATCCAACATCACTCCAATCGCGCCAGATTGAGATACCAGCATTTGCGAATAGTTTATAATTACCCATTCCTGAAAGTGCTGTAGGAGATAAAGTGGAGTCTCGGAAAACAAAAGCCGACATTACACTGTTAGTCGCCATCGTGTCACAGTACTGTTGGGCATAACTATCGCTATATTCTTTAGCAATTAAGTATAAGAATCCTAACGGGGCATCATCTTCAGGAGGGGTTGACCATGCGTTACAGTTTACCTGTAGATAGTAGGAGTTGTAAGTCCCCCATGCAAACCACTGCCCCATCTCCTCAATCGTTGTCTGGTAAGTATCGTAATAATTTGTTCCGCCCATGTTTCTGAGCGCTTCAATGTAATAAATTAGTCCGTCCCCGCCATACTCTGCGTATCCAAGCCCTTCGTCTACCGAACCATCTCCGGGTAACAAATCTAGAGACTCAACCAACCACGCTTCCGCTTGCGCCGCCCAACCAGCAGGACAGTCTACACCTAAAGCCAAAGCAGGAATACCAACGCCAGCGGATAAAGTTGCTCTTGCATTAAAAAACGGTTCGGAAAAAGGAGCCGCGTCATAAGTATCATATAAATGTCCAACAAACGTAGTTATGGCATTTTTAATCGTGGTTTTATTATCTGCTGGCATATAAGAAGAAAATGCGTCATAACCAACCGCCATTAATCTTCCTACTGCGCTAGGCATTTGCCAGCGATATCTTCTTCCTGCTTCGTAGGGCTGTTCGCACCATTCCCCCCACGCGGCAACTGACAGCATCCAGTCTATTGCTGCATCTGCATAATCGGTATCATCCTCAATGTAGGCGCACAGAGCAAAACGCTCAATAGTTTCACGGATTGACCTAACTTCGTCGGCATAATATCCGAAGAGATAAACGACTCGCGCATCTTCAGCCGTAGTGTAAGAATTTGTAAGGTTAGATACAGTAGTTAATTCGTTTCCGTCTTTACTCGCTATTCTAATGGACTCGTAAGTAAAGGAAGCTCCGGCTTTATCCTGTATCTGATACCATGAATTTACGACAAATTTAGAACCGTCAATTACATTGATTATTTTTTGTCCGGCATCAGCATCGCCCGTTAAATATGAGGCAGGTTCAGGTACTATATCAGCAATTAAATCAGCATCAGCTTGCGCTTTAATCGCAATATATCTGGAGTCAGTGGCTTTTATTGCTTGTAACGCTGTAATTCGAGCATCGTTCCAGTATAGATGAGTCCCGGTAAAAGTAACATTAGCCCGTGCGTTGGAAAAGGGCAATATAAACGACAGTAATATCGCTAAGACAATCAGTATGTTTAAGATATTCTTAATATTCAATTCACGACTTCCGGTATTAAATTCAAAGTGCGTCAATTAACGCATTTATTGATGTTTGGTCGGAGTTTACGGGAGGTTCAAAATCAATCTCAATACCATCAAGCCCATATGTATCTAGGAAACTATGGATACTGCTAACAAGGTCTGTTAATTCACCATTAGCAATAAGTGTGGTCAGATTAACTGCCCCCACTAAGTCAGAACCGACGCAACCATATATATATGTCATGGCTTTTACGCCGGTGTGGGAATGAACCTCATTAACAAATACAGGATAATGATCCAGACTTTCTCCATACATAGGAATAACCGTACCATCATTAACAGATGTCGGTTGGATAGGGATACCTATAACATGTGTAAACATATCAAACGAACTATCGGAGGATATATCTGCACCATCGTCCCAAACATTAAGGAAACCATTCCAAGTAACAAACCCAATAAATTTATAAGTAGTATCGGCGTGGACTAACTGATTCGAAATAAGGGAGGAGACCAAAGACAATAAGAATATAGAAGCGATGATAATATTCTTCGCTTTCAACTTAAACCATAATAAAGATTTACAATTTAAAACCATCTTCTCTATTCTTACTCAGTTACTTATCCCTTCTCTTACCTATCTTATCCCTCGTTGTTATGGGGACTAGTTACCCATGACTGTGACCACATAAGTCGCTACCATTCCAGTAGCCGCCGCACCTTTGATTGAGTGGTTGAGATATCTGTTACCTGCACCGGATTGCCACAAAACAGGAACTGTCTGAGTACCTGGAGTTGCAATAGTTGACTTGTAGAAGCCGATTGTTTCACCGGGTAGGTCGTCAAACATAGTGGCGTAGTCAGTGGTTGCGCTTGAACCGATACCACAATCTATATTCGGACTGGTTGCGGTGGCCGCTGTTGAAACGTAAACCTGTAAGTCTAATACTCGAACCGCTTGTCCGAAGGGATTATCCAGTGAGTTGAAGGCGTTTTCTGTGAGCGTGGCGATTGTACCTGTGTAGGTACGGACTTTACCTGGAGGGATAAATTCGGAGATAGTGCTTAAGTTAATCAGATATGTATTACTATCGCCATACGGCAAACGAGCAGCATAATTTGCATAAGTCCCTCCATTCATTGAAAATACACAGTTGAAAAAGGGACTTTGAGTGAATGTTATCTCTGAATAGGCAGGGGCGAAATTGCCTAATGTTTGTATTCGGCAATTTTCAAACCTGACCTTATGTGTTGTGGGAGTATTATCAAAATACACACCAATATCATTCCCAGCCATTGCACCTGATATGGTGGAGTTTTTGAATGTAATTTTAGCTAATTTAACCCCACTAGTAAAATAAGCTCCCCAACAGGCATAATTATACGTAGCTGTCCAGCCAACATATATATAGCCAGTGTAGTTTGCCGAGGGGGTAATATACATATAGGCGCCAGCGGCAAATTCCACAGGGACTGTTACCGAAAGTCCCACCAATGCTCCAGTCCCACCAGCCGATATATCAACGCCACTGGCTATTTCGCCACCCCCTACTGTATAGCCGATTTTCAACGTAACTCCCGGGTTATTGCCCGTAAAAAATAAATTCATAATTCCAGACAGACCCCAATTAAAAGTTGTAAAATCTGGTCTGAATCTCCCATTATCTGCGGGGAGTGAGTTAACCAATGACCAACCAGATATTTGGTCATACCGTTGGGGGCCAAAATATCCGCCCGTAATAGTCGTCTCACTATCAGCAACTGCTATAAATGCGTTACTATGGTTTACTGGGTAACTATACCCATTTGTATTGTTTATTCTCCCGCTACCCGAATTTCCTAATCTGATACCTGCACTGTTACTACCCCCTGCACCAGCGTAGAAATTGCTGTTATCTAAAGTATATCCTCCGCCGTCTGTGGAAAATCCATTTACGTATCCCTTTCCAGTCATATTTGTTAGTAGTGCGTTTCCTATCCATTCTGTGACGTATACTGCTGAACCCGACGCCGTAGTGGTAGCCCTTGTATTAGTTATTTCTGGCTCTCCGTTGCCATGATAGATGGATATACCATAAGCTCCACCCGTGTTTGAGTTTGTAACCGTTATAGTACCTGCATCAATAAATGGCTCAGTTACATAATAAGTACCAGAACCATTACCTATCATCAACCCAGCCGAATAACAATCTGCACCTGTGGAATCTATTGAATTAGTTATTGTAGGACTTAAAAGTTGAACTGTATGGTTTATTGTTCCTGTAAAATGAATACCATAAATCTGTGACCCATTAGTTGTTCCAGAACGTACTAGATTTATATTTCTCCAAATCGAATTAGTAATTGGATTGACAGTACCATCAAATTCTATTCCGTGAATATTACTATCTGACGCTACCGTGATTATCCCCACAAGTTCTACATCTACATTTGATACTGCATTTATCTGACCATCGCAAGTAAATGAACCGAATAATACAAGTGACTGATGTATACCAGTGACATTTAGAGCTGTCAAGACGGCATTTATTCGAGTCTGCATTCCCGCACCAGTCAGAACTTCATCCGCCTGTGCCTTAACGTGTGCTGGGGCATCATTGGCGGCGACGACATAGGTGGCTGTACGCCCGGTGGGGACTTCGAGTGTAGTATTACTACTGGCAATCCATGCCATTTGATTATTAGTTTTATTTGCTATAGCCCAAGCATGAGCGTCTGCCCAAGTAACCGATGTATAGACCACCTGCCCCGTTGCCCCACTCTTGACCCAGTAGCCAGTAGCATACGTCGCATTATCACCGAATATAAATACGTCATCATATATAGTATTTACACCAACGACATAATCCGGCGTTCCAGAAGCAGTCGGAACTTGGAAGCCATTCTGGTATAGAGATGTAAAGTTTCCAGTAGTGAATGTCCCCTGTGTTCCATTTACGGTATCTATATTCCCAGTTGTAGCGGTTATAATTCCTGTAACATTCGCAGTTCCAATAGTTGCCGTACCTGCAATAGAAGCGTTTCTACCTAAGAATAAATCACGGTATGCTAAACTAGACGAACCTATATCATAGGTATTATCTGAATTAGGGAGTAAGGTATTAGAATAGAAGTTACCAGACGGGTCTGCGTAAACGGTATATCCATTACCTTCTAAGTAAGTTAATGCGCCGGATATAGTCCAGTCTCCACCTTTTGCCGCGGTATTAATAACGGGGAGATAAGCAAGTAAGATTGTAATAACAATAAGAGCGGTAACTAATGATTTAGCCCCGCCTTCAAGTTCACCTTTTTGACCTCTTAATTTCTTAATTAGTCCACGAAAGATATTCATTAACTTAACCCTCGCTTTCTTGTAGCAATACCTTTCTTTAAAGACTTACGGAACGCGGACGGATGTTCTGCCTTCCGATGTTCGCGAATCTTCTTCATTTGGTCAGCGAAATTCTTGACATGAATGCGTTTCCCGCAGATTCCACAGTGGATAACTTCAGGCATCAAATCTCCTGATATTTTAATAAGGAAATTACTTACATTTAGTCCGGGAGGTCTTTCTCTTTTTCTTAGGTTTAATCCCCAAAAACTTATTCATCCGGCTCTGATTCATCTGGAATATTCCCTTCCCCTTTTTAGCCACAAATTTCTCCTTTTTATTAATCTAATAGACCATGCGGTTTCCGATTCTTCTTCCATTTACTCCGCGACCCCATCAGATTAACCTTCCCCAATCCCCTTTTGCCGCTCTTCTTCAACTTCCTCGCCGGTATCTCGAATAATCCCTTTGTATCCATTGTCTCTCTCCTTACTTAGTTTTTATCGTAGTGCGCCTGCACTTTGGACACTTCCATCGCTGCGTCTGCTCATGCCTGTTCTTCCAGACAAACCCATCTTTATACATCTGATTCCGACATTCTGGGCATTTAACTATTTTCAACTTGTGAATCCCCACAATACATTACATTAGATTTAGGACACAAAAGAAGGGTAGCCCGGTCTTAAGCCGCTTCTACCCTTCTATAATTTCTATTTTATTTGCTCTCAACTATCCTACCTTGCCTTCTTGGGATATAGGGGAGTGACCTTTTGAGCCACTCCCCCGAATTCCACCTGTGATCGTACTACGGTTTCTTCGCCTTCGTCAAGTCTAGATATCAAAAAGCTTAAAGAAAGCAAAAAAGCCCATCAGCGCGAAGAACAGGGTATATAACTGGGTAAATGATGCGACACTGGAACTGTAGGTCGGGGTTGTGATTATGGCCACGCCATTATTCACGCTTGGGAGAAGGTTAACTGCAAGTAATATGATGATCAAACCCCACACGAGGTTCTTAACTGTGTTCCCACCACCCATTTCTTATTAAATTAAAGACCTCAGTACTACCTATTTGTCACTAATTACGCCACTTTCGTGACGATTGTAACCTATCTGCGAGATTTAGCGCGTACCTGTTCACCAAGACGAACAAGGTGGGAATGTTCTTTTCTTGCCTTTTCCAAGGACTCCTTACGTCTCTTTGTGAATATCCACCGCTTCGGTGTAGCCATCTAAACCACGCTTCATCTCTTATTAGTACAAAGTATAGTCCTCTTAACTAAAGAGTCAAGGATAATGTCGATTTGACTCGCTATGCTACAGTATCTACAATGTAAGGAATATGACAGACAGAACTATCATAGACTTCCCCCAACTTATCTATGAGATACGTCATATGACTCCACGACAAAAACTATATAAAATCCTCAGAAAAGAACTCAAGAAACTAAACCACTGGAAAGATAATCCACGTGGGCGGCCTTTCCCCAAGAAATAATATATTACCTATATTGACAATCTATTATCCTTGTAGTATACTGTTACTATACATTATTACGGAGGTAGTTCATTAAATGTCTAAAGTCAATGTTAAAAGTATGCCAGTTCTAACCATACACATAAGGTTAGAAGACAAACAAGCACTTCAATCCCAAGCTGAAAAAAGGGGACTTCAATTAATTCCATATTGTCGGATGGTTTTACTGGATAGTATTAATAGGGAAGGTAAATAAGAGAATATTTATGCCATACAAAACACCAGAAGCACAACGCGAACGCAATATAAGATACCATAAGGAACATAGAACTGAGATTATTATCAAACAGCACGAATATTATCAATTACATAAAGACGAACTCAATGCAAATAATCGAGAGTACCAAAGAGTTCATAGAGAAGAAATAGCAAAGCGTTCTCATCAATATCGTCAAGAGCATCTTACTCAAGAAGCAGAACATCACAGAACTTATTATGTCACTCATAAGAAAGAGATTGCAGAACAACATAGACAGTATAAAGAAGAGCATAAGGAAATGTATCGTTTATTATCTGCTGAATATCGTCGTACTCACCGAGAAGAAGTATTGGCATCACAGAAAAGATGTAAAGACCGTCTTAAGAACGAGGTAATGACACACTATGGTAATGGGAAAGCCGCTTGCGTTAGATGTGGATATGATAATATCGGAGCTTTAGATATTGACCATATCAATGGGGACGGAGCCGAGCATCGGAAAAGAGAGGATGTAAAAACTCGTAGTTTTTATGCTTGGTTAAAACAAAATAACTTTCCTGAAGGATTCCAAACCCTTTGCTCAAACTGTAATCAAATAAAAGCGATAGAAAATAAAGAGCATAAAAATGCTCACACTAAAAATAAGGAGAATAAATAGAATGGCAGACGTAATCAGTTTCACAATCAAAACAGATATCGCGACTCAAAATCCAGAACCGGACTTAAATCAACTTATTATTGATATCAGTGATACTATCGAAAAGTGGGCGAAAACTAATAAATCAAAGGATGTTTACTTTGATTCTAATTTGAAATTCTATCATCTCAGTGATAAGAGATACGAAAAAATGGAGACTCACTGCGAAGCCGAGAAAAGAATAAAAGCCGAGATAGCCGAGACGGTTGCATCTTAACAGGAGCGAACCCAAAAATACCAGAGAAACTAACTAAAGCAGTATGACTATTATCTCCGTCTCGTCAGCCGCAAGCCGGTAGACAATCTAGTATTACGAGCGGACATTGACTTTCGGCTTCTTCCGTTTCTACGCATGAAAGTCTGAGTATCCTTCAGGTCTCGCCAGTCTTTTACTCCTCTGGGGTTAGCAGCGTCGTAACTCCGTCCGTTATACTGTAGGAAAACATGTACTGTATCGTCACAGACTTTAGGTTGTACTTTCTTCAGTCCTTTTTTCTTAGCTCGGTTAAGTACTCTTCTGGCAAACGTGTCGCAATCGTTATTGTGAACTTGGCGAGGTTTCATACCCCAGATATCTAGCTGTTTTTTAATTATACCAGGCATTTCATCGCCACGTTTTTCAGTTGCCATAAGAAAAGATATACCCGTTTTAAATTAAAATGTCAAGTAGGTGGTTGTGTATACTCTTATCAGGAGAGCCTTGCAGAATTCCGTAAAATTCACCGACTTTTCGCAGGAAACAAGCCATAATCATAACTGTCGGTTTTATGTCATTTTAGTTATTATGCCACATACGGCGCAAGCGTAAAATATGACTTAACATAATGCGGCGCACCTATAATGCGGCGCATTTTACATAATAATCATGCGGCGCACCTATACGGCGCTATTCCGAAGCTATACGGCGCTTGACATAATGATACGGCGGAATACGGCGCAACCAACCGGCGCATACACGGCGCAATAGTTATGTAATCTAAAATAACAGGATTACGCTTGCACTTTACCATAATATTATTATGTCGTATAGATATGTAAACTTCCCATATTTAGGCAGTAGCCAGATGCTAGAGTATACACGCTAGAATGCCCTAGAATAGCCCTATTTTAAACGCTGTGACTTGTTTTGACTTTACGTGAGTAATCCCACGTCTTGACCTATTTACTTGCTAGTTACCAGTTACCAATAAATACCGCGTAAAATTACCATTGCCAATAATTACTGGACAAATTAATTCTCGTGTTTTTACCTTGTGCGTGGTTTTTCAGGCGTGGTTTTTATTATGGTATTTCATTACTAAATTTTGGTAATGATTACTAAATGGTATTTCGTATCTAATTACCGCGTAAATTACCATAACGCCGCGGTTTTGGACAAAACTTTAACCGTGTGCGCTCTTACATTATTATAGTGTCAATTGAATACAAGCGAGGCACACAAATGAATAAACAAGAATTCGAGAAAATGGCACTACGGAATGATACTTCAATAGGTGTCATGATGTACGAATCAATCGAAACATTCTACATGTGCGACAATCGATACCACGAGTACAACGGCGGAATTGACGAATCAAAACAAGACTTCATAAAACGTGTTTTCGGCGGAAAATTCAACACTCCTAAAACCATAGCAGACAAAATCACCAACGAAGCAATCAAGGAAAATAGATGGGCATTACGAGGCAATAGAGTCGCAGACAAAAACAGACTTGACGAAATGGACTCATTAATAAGGAATCATTACAACGTATTACTAAAATACAATATGTAGAATGAGTATCAATTGAATATAAGAGGAGTACATGAGATGACTAAACGAAAAGAATCTACTAAATGGCTCATTACGCCAGAAAATCAATGTTTTAAATGTATACATCATGGTTGTATTAATCAAAATCATTTTTGTACAAAACCGATAGCGTTTAATTGCCATATCAGAAAAAAAGCACAAGTATTCGCTATATAAGGAAAACAAACATGATAGATAAGGATACACAACCGGATACCCAATTTGCTCAAGACCTATTCGAGAATATACAGCGGGAATTCAAAGAAGCTTTACAGCGTAAAATTGAGGAATCACGGAATATAGATAAGGAGCGTAAATAATGTTAAGTAGTATCAGATGTCAAGTATGTGGGAAAATTGAAAGGGTGAATGGACAAAAACAAATTAGCGCGTTTGGTAAATACCATTCGGAGATTCATAACCTCGGAGATATCGACAGAATTACAGCGCGCACAATTGACTTGAATAATCCACAGGACAGAATAACTCTTAAAATCGACCCTATACCACTAAAAACACACTAATAACCTATAAGATATCAAATTAATAAAATAAGGAGCGTAGACAATGACAATAATAGCTAACACACAGAATCAAGACGCAATTGAGGACATGATAGACAAAAGTAATCTTGCGGACGTGCTAGGTGCAATCGTGAATATCTGCCATGAAAAAGCGGAACATCTAGAATCTAACTGGCAAGATCAAGGCGCGGCTAAACTATGGAAACACGCAGCGAAACGTGTTGAGACTGCCATGATAAACTTGCCGAATTATCCAATGATTGACCATTAATCCCGCGACGATAACCACGCAATATTATTATATAGGTGCGTGGTTATGGCTAGGGGATTAATAATAGGAGTGTGTAGCATGGTTAAGGTTGTCAAGACAATCGTAGAACATGGGCGCGTAAAAGATATCAATTTACGTGACGATCTTCAGTTTATTAACGATTCTCAGGAAGTAGAAGAGATTAAAACGTACCTCGGAATTGAGGATATAGACTATATAAATTCGCTATTCGTACGCGTTGATAATGGGGATTATGCGGAAGTGTACGGGATATCTGGTATTATTCCGTGGTTATACAAACCCGTGTGGTTAATTGAAGTTAAGTATCAATAACCCATGATTCTATATTAATGAGGAGTCAAAACAATGGTAAGAATCGAACATAAAACCTTAACAGATGGTAGCAAGGTTCACAGTGTCGTTATTGACGAAATTATCAAGATTGACTGTGTTGATCTTGATAAAGCGCGGTTTTTATATGACTGGTTGCACGATGGTTCAAACGTGGTAGATATCGAAAATTTACAAAAGTAATTTTAATGAGGAGTGATAAGACTATGAAAGAGAAGCGCATGTATAGCGTCAATAATGGACAAGGTAAAATCGTACTATGTTCTAACCTTAAACAAACGCACAAGATAGCGGAAACTATCAACGGCACAATCCGATATATGCCTTATTGGTTATATAAGGATGGTTCAAGTCTTTATGGCTGGGATTGGCCTACATTCAAAATACAGTCAACAGAATTGGTATAGGAGCGTATAACCAATGACTATCACATTCAATAATCCCGACGCTCCCGCGACTAGTAAACAACTATGGTTATTGCATATCTTGACTAAACAAGATACGCGCACCTTAAAATTGACCATCCGCGAGGCGTCCGAGCGTATAGAATCCGCCAAAACAAAACCGAAGCAAACCGCGCCAATAGATAAGCGGATTAAGGCACTTGATAAGAGATACCATAATCTAACTGGCGCGGGCCTTGATATTAGCGGAATCAAGATAATACAAGCGTTTAAGGATATCAATAAACACGGGATTGATAGCGTCTGTATTAGTGTTAAGGCAAGCGGAATATTCCCTCAAGGTAAAAAACCACATATATTATCTACCATGCCGTCATATAAAGACGACGAAATTATAATCAGGCCATTATACGGTTATATCCATAATGAGCCACGCGTCAAGGTTAGTGAATACCGCGAATGGGTAAAATCGTTACCACTTCACTATTACCAATACAGTGATCCAATCCCGGAAGACTGGAAAGTTAAAGTCGAAGAGATAGCCCGGAATCAAGATAAAGAATTAGACATAGTTAAAATAATATAGGAGCGTGAATCATGGTATATCATGTCGGAATCGGAAAACGTGGTCAAACGATGGTTATCCAGGCAAGTACAAACGTAGACAGTTTATCGTGTGAAATTTATGACTACATGGGAAAACGTGTAACGACTAAAAAAGACTTGAGAAAAAATCGTTACGGATTGTTAAAGCTCATGCAAGACAAAAAACCGGGAGTCTACGGAAAGTTACAATTCGCAGTTGTGGAATAAAAAACCGAAACGCGGCAAGTGCCGCGTTCTATCAAGACAGTAACTTGATAGCTGATGAGGGTAAACTCACGGAATAATAACTAGGAGATAAGGCACATGTCCAGATTCTATGGAAGCCTGCAAGGAATGAGAGGAACAGTTACCAGGCAAGGCGGGCCGGGAAGTGGAGAACATGCACACGTTAGCGGATGGGATATAGGCGGGAAAGTCTATGTCTATGACCACAATGGCGAGGACTATATATCTTTTGGCATAACTGGTGGGAGTCATAACGGCAGTATTTTACTTGATCTTGGAACATACAAACTGGTAGACGGGAAACCCGTCAAGGTGAGTTAAAAACATGGACAGATTAAAAAGCACAACTGGAAAAACAATCTATCCAATAATGTATGGTTTAACAGATAGTGAGCGCGCATGGTTAGGCTTAATATTCAATAAATTCCTTAATTATGAGGACTTAAAAACCGGGAAGACTGTCAAGGTTGGAGCTATAAAAACCGGCGAAAAACGGCCACCCAAAGCGGGAGAATGGTATATATCGGGAGCAATTCCCGAAGCATACCGACAACCGCATGATAGTACTATATCAATGCAAATAGCGCGATTAGTAGCTTATGAGATCAAGACAACTTACCGAATTATTAACGAGGGATAAAATGTCATACGTTAGAAAAACAGAAGATGAATACGAGGTACAAGGAAACTACGGTCAAGGCTTTGAATGTGTGACCACTGAGGAGTTATACCGCGAAGCTAAAAACCGGCTGAGGGAATATAACGAGAATGAGCCACAATATACCCATAAGATAATCAAGCGGCGCGTACCAAAAACAGCGGGAATATAGTCCAGTACGTTAACAAGAATAAAAGGAAGACAACTAAAATGAACCTAAAAGATAAAAGTCAGTTATTAGTTAAAGCGCTAAAGCGAATAGCCGGACATGAATATAGAAGCAATAGACGCAACAAAAATATGATTGATATTGAGGAGATAGAGACACTAAAAAGAATCGCTCGAATAACACTAGACGCGGTAAATGAATCATAGTTTAGTACATTTACTAGAATAAGAGGGGAAATATGAAAGTGCCAAAATGGGCGCAGGACTTAATACTTGATACGCTTTTATACCTGCAATCAAGAGGGTATCCCGATGCTATACCGGAAATTCGCTGGCGGCATAGTAGTTATCATAAACTATCAAGCGGGGTATGTTATCAACATAACCATATAACGATCACAGCAGGAAAGGACAGACGCGACCAAAAATTAGTCTTATTGCACGAACTAGCACACTGGGTACTTCCCGATAAAGAACATCACGGAGACGCTTTTTGGCGGCTTGCCTTTGAACTTTACCGAGTCAATAAGTTACCGATAAGAGTTTGTATCAATCGGGAATCAACATCGACACATAGACGGAGTAGGGCTAGAATCGTGAAACTAGCGAAGGAATCAAAATAAGGGGGGAATATGACAATGCAAGCGGATATTAACCGAGCTAAAAAACGGCTGATTGAACGTTACCAAACACAGGGCTTAACCGAGAACTTTGGACAAGATGAAGTGCGGAAACTCCGCGACAAGTACGGGATAGATTATACATGGCAACGTACCACACAACCGATAACCGACTTTGATAACTGGTGTATGAATTTTACTGGAAACGAGGAATAAGACAGTAGTCCTGTCTGTTAATAAGAGGGGGATAAAATGAAACTACGTGAAATAACAGAATCAACTCCAGTCGGTTATGATAAAAACGGTAATGCTATCGAGGCCGAAAGGTTGTCAAGATGGGCATATAACCAACTTGCTACCGCTCCAGAATTATTAGAGGCCGCCAAAATGTTAAAGAGGTTTAATGACCAACAACACGCCGGGATATCTATATCAGCTGAACAATGGAGCGAAGCATACCAACTTACTCAAAAAGTACTAACCAAAGTCGAGGGATAAGAAATAATGAACTGCGAATATAGTCACAACTGCCCAAACAAAGCAACTCATACAATGTATACCAAAATCGGAGACTTCAATATCTGTGAAGAACACTCGGAAACGGTACAAAATAATAAGTTTGTCCGGTATATAGAACCACTCTATAAGAGCGTTTTAGACCGAATTAGCGAACCTTTGAATCTCTAAACAAGAGTACAAAACCTATTGACAAAGTGTTTACACTATGATAGTATTAGTAGGTAAGTAAGTCGTTATAGGACACAATGAGAAACTACAGAATACTAGTAAGGGGGAATACGATGATAACAGGAACGGGAAAGCCGTTCCAAACTCCGCTCGATAGTCTGGTAAACTAGCGGGCAACCTCACAAGTAAATAGAGTTAATCCCCATTGTGGACTGGGCATTACCACTTTACCGGGCAAAATTTAGGGTCGCAAGGTAATGCCCAGTGACAAGGGAATTAGCACAAGGTTAAAATAATGAAAAAAGATTACACGAGATTAAAACATACCAGACAATGTTATAGCGGAAGTGACATAGACCATCGAAGCTGTATGTGTTGGGAGAATGTGGCAGATTATTGCTCGCTAGGTTTTAAGGAAAGTAAAGGAATCCCACAAGAACCTTGTCCAAAACCACTAACAACTAAAGCATATCTCGAATGTGTAGGATTTTATAAGCACGGGAATATAAACTATCTCAAATAAGGGAATTAGCAAGAGGGGGGATAGAATGAACTACGAAATAGACCGAACTCCAGATATCGAGAAACCTTATTACAAAGTGGCAAGGTCAATTACTTTTAAGGATAGCGAGGCTGCTAATATGTTTCTAGCGGCAACGGAAATGTACGCTGCTCTTAAGGGTATTTTACTAGTCGCTATACCACTCGAAAATTCGACATTCGAGTTTGAGAAGACCTATATCGGAGCATTCAAGGTATTAGGCAACCGGCTTGAACAGGCTGTTAACGCAATAAACAAGGCTGAGGGGAAATAACATGATAGCCTACATTGTACTTTCGATAATCTTAATAGCGTTTGTCTGGTTGCTTAATGAGACTGACTACTTGCTTGTTCGTTTACCAGTGGGCGCGGTTGTTAATAAGACGTTATCCTTACCCGCGCCGGAACCGATCTTATTACTTGACGTACCTCATTATCATCCGTCTGTCTTTATAGTTGAAGATATGCCGGATACTTTCGGGAATCTTGAAATATTGGCTGTGAGGGAATAATAAAATGATTAATGTTAAAACACAAACAAGAAGGTCTACCCGATACCAGGAAAAATAATCAATGCAAACATTATCGGTGAAGGGTTTGAATTAGGAGTGGTTACTTCAAAGAGTTGGGGGGATTTTGAGAAACGGGATGAACCTCTTATAACAATCGGAATCGAAGAGCCGGGGCATTATCAGATACAACATGAAATGCCTTTAAGCGTTTTCATATCAAAAATAAAGGAATGTATTGAGGAAATTCAATAATAACGGGAATCTTGAAATATTGGCTGTGAGGGAATAGACAATGAATACTTTAGAAAAACGACCAACACGATTAGCGAGAAGTTTTATTCTACATGACTTTGAACCCGGCAACCAAGCACACATTAGAATTGAATCAGCTAGTATCAAAAAGGGACAATACTACCAGAATCTATTCTTAGCCGCGCCGGATATGAAGCAAGCCTTAATAGACTTAATACATCATGCTCAAAGTTACGCAACTTATCAAACAGATATAAATGAGCCAGATAAAGAATTAAACAAGGCACTTGATAACGCTGAGAAAACATTAGCCAAAGCTGAGGGAAAGTAAATGACCACACAGATTAAGACGCTCCGAGAGAACATAATCAAGGCAATATCAGGAATAAAAGACGACAATGTAAGTATTGCCGGAGTCGCGATAGACCGTCGTAAATTACTTGATGCTTTGAAACTACAAACATCCGACACGGTAACTATTCAATACGGTAAAATATCGTGGCTTGCTGGTAATTTCGGAGATGGTAATTACAATAAAACAAAATGGTACGATCACAGTATTGAACCGGAATCCGCACTTCAAATAACGTGTGACCGGACAGTTATGCGTTTCCTTAATCGACCGCACGTAAAACGCGGACGCTCCATATCCGATGACGCGATACCGCTCGCTTTTATCGACCACAAAACCGAGTCAATAAAACCTGTGACCGGAATCCCGCTTGATACCCGCGAACTTTTAGAAGCTCTAACCTATGTCTTTCCATGTGTCGCGGTTGAAGAGTCACGTTTTGTACTCCGCTGTGTGTGTTTCTCCGTAACAAACGAGGTCCTAACACTTGCCGCCGCCGATGGTTTCCGATTAGGTATCGCCAAACTTGCTGTTAAGAGCATACCGGATATGAGAATAATTGTACACGCTAACGATGTTAACCGTCTGATTACGTTCCTGAAAAGTATAAAACCAGTGGGACGCGGTAAGTCTAAATACTATCCTGAAGTCTACTTTTCAGCGAATGATAAAGAAATCTCGTTGGCAACCAGAGAATCGGTTGATGGTCAAAATAGACCGATAATCGGGAAGCAAGTTGACGCGCCGACACAAGTTGGTACGTTTCCTGATTACGATAAGTTGATACCGTCTGAGGGAACGAAAGTTGAGTTTATCGCCAGCGACCTATACGAAGCGATACAAGCCGTTGCACCTTATTCAAGGGATGGTAGCGGAATAGTCCGGTTACAGGCAACTATTAATGATGTAATAAAAGTATCCGCTCGAAGTGAGGAACTAGGGGAATCAACAAGTGAAGTCGCCGCGAAAGTACAGGCAGATTGTCGGATCGCCGCGAACTGTAATTACTTACTCGATGTACTCCGCTTATGTGGTGATAACAAGGTTACTTTAAAGATTACTACACCGTCTAGCCCGATGGTGTTTGAGACTTCGCCGGAAAAACTCACAGTTGTCATGCCGATGTTTGTCCAGTGGCAAGAAGCTGATCCGCCGAGAGTAGCTAACATAGCAAAGGCACAAGAAGTCATAGATAGTATGTCGGAATACCCGACTGTTGATAACAGCGATGAATTAGTAGAAGCACGAAATATATAGGAGATGATAAAATGCAAGACTTAATCAGCGAAATTAAAATTACCTATGCCGATAATCAAGGTGATGGCAAGACGTTTGACCAAACAAAGCACACCCGGCGATTAGAATGGAAATCCAACCAACCAGTTAGCAGAAACATGATAGTAACAGCTCTTATCGCTACCGGAGAAGCATATAACGCCTTTGAATCAATATCAGTAGCTAAAACCATCCGTGAAGTAGACCCGAAAGCAGAAGTATTCGTAGCCCGTGAGGGGAGTGTATGTCTTTACATTAAAACCGAACACCCCGATGAAATGATAAAAGCGTTAGACTCCGCAGACGAAGCCGATATGCAACCAGATGGTACGATTCGTTTCTGGTGGGATTAGTAGAAGCACAGGAGATGTAAAATCATGCTATTACTACGTAATAGCATCACGACAATATGAGGAGAATAAGGGTTAAGAATATGCAAAACTTTGAAGTCACAAGGAATAAAGATATTCTACATCGGGAACGATGGGTATTCTCATTATCGGTTTCAGTCGGACATGACCATATTTATTTGGATGACTATTCTATCGAACATAAAGATAACGCGAGGCAAAAACTATGGAGAAGTGACGGTCATTTCAACCGACTTATGACACGCGATAGCACGATTAAAGACCCGCCGTTACCCGCTGATATTGAATCCGAGGCACGAGATTACTTCGCAAATAGAGTCCAGTCATTACCGATAGTGAAATAGGGAGGAAAATAACAATGAGGGTAGAAGAACTAACACTTAATAACGAAATGAAACATACATGGCTTATTCAAAGGCTTAAACAGCCGGAACGTCCGTGGAAAGTTGGAGACAACATAGTAAAAGATAACCCGTTCTCTTTTGGCGGTGGTGTAAAGAATGGGGGGTTGTCCGACAAGGCTATGGACTTAATAAGAGATATTTTCTCATTTGACTACATGGGAGCCGCTGAGTTTGAATGGGGAGCCGTTCCCGCCGCGATTCTATTTATCGGAGAACAGTCATTAAAGCATAACCTTATCGCAAGTAGGACAGAGTGTCACAAGGACGAAATCGTATTCTATATTTGTCCAACTGAATATAGAACTGAAGTAATAAACCGAATTCACGATATCCGAGAAGATAAATTACAACTCTGCGAATGGGCTGGACTTAACTATTACTTTGACGATAAAAAGTATACGCCCAAAAATACAGTTGGATGGCTTGAACTGGACAACGGATTCATGTTCTTTGTTGACAGGATAATGTTCGATAAAACATGCAAATTATTCGGAATAGCATTCACTGTTTAACGGGGGGGGGGAAAAAAAAGTAAATGAGTTACGACATATCATTAGTAGACCCAATAACCCACAAAGAAATAGAGTTTGATACGCCACATGAAATAAAGGGCGGGAATTATCAACTCGGTGGAACTAATAAGGCATGGCTTAACGTCACATATAATTATAGTGATTTTTTCTATAAAACCATCGGGGATAAGGGAATCCGAACACTTTACGGATTAACCGGAGCCGAAGCTATCCCCATTATTAAAAACGCTATGTCTAAATTAAAAGACGATGTATCGGATAACTACTGGGAACCAACTGAGGGAAACGCCAAAAGAGCGTTAGCCGGATTATTAGCTTTCGCTCAATTGAGACCAGATGGAATATTCAAGGGGGATTAAGGAATGACAACCGAGATCGACATAACCAAAACCGCCAAAGTCCCAAACCTAGTAGATGATCTGACCTACGCCAGCTACAAGTTTAACCGTCTTAACTGTCCTGATATTACCCCGGAATCTTGGGCTAAGATATTCAGGAACGCGGATATATATGAGGCGCGGTTTCAAGAGGAGCAAAGGAATGTCCGGCAAAAGTAGTAAGACTACCGTAGTAGGAATCAGACTGCCGAATAATATCGTGGAGATATTAAAACAGCGGAGCGGGGAGCAGACTATCTCTGACTACCTACGGAAAAAGATAATTCAGGACATGGAAATAACTTGTTATCAGGAGAAGAAATATGGAAACTAAGAAAATCAATCCATTACTAAAAGAGACTATTGTATTCCGACCAATTTATAAGGGCAGAATGATTCGTTATGCCGAGGGGAAATGGATAGACGATGACGGACAACCAGACCTTGCTTTTGTTTCTCTTGGGGATGGCCCGCCGTTCGCTTTCGGTCTTTCATTACCTTCATCGACAAATGTTCTCTGGACATGGAGAGATCGAGAATTAACGCAAAAATTAGTGACCGGAGACCTTCAAGAGTATATTGATTATGGTTGGCATACCCAAACAGTAGACAATTCTACCGATGATATTGATTTTCCGTATAACGAAAGAAAACAACATCCTAACCAAATAGCCCATGACGCCGCGATGAATAAATGCTGTGAGTTATTTCATATTGGGAACGGACGCGGCCCATCGTTAACACACCAAGATGATGAATCTCCTTATTGGGATTCAGGAATGATGTGGATACAGCGGACAATGGAGCAACTAAGGAAACCAGAAAACCCAGTTTGCCATCTATGTCTAAATGACGGATATGGACATAAACTAGCCGCCGCTAAACGAAGATTCGATGATTTCGTAAGTATGAAAATAGATGCTAACGAGCGAATTAGCAAGGCAGAGATTAACCTATATGATGCACAGGATGAGTTGAAACACTACACTCAGCGCATAACCGAGTTACGGGAAGACCCACTCTATAGTAAAGAATGGGAGGACGAAGAATCGCAAGAACCCGAATAAAATAAAGCCCTGAAACCTATTGCAATCAAGGAACAACTGTGCTTTAATATAGTGTAAAAGAGAAGGGAACGGAATGAACTTAGTCAAACTCTTGGAACGCAAGCGGGGAAAACAGAACCTCAAGGAATTTACGAAAGACTTGGGTATCTCTTTAAGGCACTGGGCGTACATTAAAACTGGGAAACGAAGGATCGGTGGCAAGACCTTAATGGGCATTCTGGATAAATATGGGGAAGACAAGGATATAAAAGCCGCCGTCTGGGAATATATAGATAGTTATCCCCGAACTTAATAAAGCAACTTAATTTATTAATAGGTATTGAGTGAAATAAGGATTAAGGCAAAGCTAAACATAATGCAAAAGACGTTTAAATACCGAATCTACGCAAGTAAGGAGACTATAAATAAGGCTGAAAATTGGCTAAGACTTTGCCGTAATCTCTATAACTGTGCATTAGAACAAAGGATAGATGCTTATAGAAAACAACGTAAAACATTATCTGGTTATACTCAAATGGCAGAATTACCTAATATTAAAGAAACTTTCCCCGAATATAGGATAGTTGGTTCACAAGTTCTCCAGCAATGTCTTGAGAGATTAGATAGTGCATATAAGGCATTCTTTAGGCGGATAAAACAGGGTGGAGAAAAAGCAGGTTTCCCCCGATTTAAAGGGAATAATAGGTATGATTCATTCACTCTAAAGAATACGGGTTGGAAGTTGGACGGTAAGTATTTTTCAATCCGCAATGTTGGACGGTTTAAATTAAAATTATCTCGTGAAATTCAAGGTGATATTAAAACAGCCACTATTCGTAGAACCCCGACAAATAAATGGTATGTCTGTTTCAGTTGCGATGGGCTACCAAAGAGACTTCTGCCACAATCCGATAAGGTCGTTGGCTTAGATGTTGGAATCAAATCTTTTCTTGTAGATTCAGAGGGCAACCCGCCCATTGGTAATCCAAAGTTTCTGAAGCATAGCCTGAGGGAAATGAGAGTAAAACAGCATAAACTTTCACGAGCCAAGAAAGGTTCAAATAGGCGTAAAGAAGTTAAACTTCAAGTCGCTAAAGTACACGAAAAGATAACCAATCAACGGTCTGATTTTCAGCATAAGTTAGCCAATGAGTATATTAATAACTACGGGGTAATCGTATTTGAGAAACTACAAATAAAGAATATGGTTAAGAATCGTAAATTAGCTAAAGATATTAATGACTGTGCATGGGGACAATTCTTTGGATATTTAGACTACAAAGCAGAGTACGCTGGTAGAATAATATTCAAAGACAATCCTCGAAACACTTCCAAAACGTGTCATGTCTGCGGGATAATTAATAAAAACCTCTTACTTAGAGATAGGGAGTGGGTCTGTCAAGTTTGTGGTACGGTACATGATAGAGACTTTAATGCAGCAGTCAACCATAAAAACGAAGGAGTTAAATATTTAAGGAGGCTTGGATTGAGCCATCAGGCGATAACGAAAGAGGATACTCTATGCGTAGCCTGAGAATCCCCCTAATTCATTCGTGGGGAGTGTCAACCGATTAAAAAGGAGAAATAAAATGATAGAAACAAAGGAAAAATCACACACAATAATCGTTATGGATGACATGGGAGATAAACTCTCCAAAATGACTGATGCCCAAGTAGTAGCCGTATGCCTTGAAGTTATTGACGGGGGTACTACATACGGAGCCTCCGAAGATGAGCGAATCCGATGTCATTTTTGCCTCGGATATCTAAGGTCGAAACTTAATCACATGAAGGTTATCAACGATAGGGATTTTGTTTTTGCTCAATATTTTATGAAAGAAGCGGGATTCTAATATGTTACTACCAACGCAAGATAAGGAACTAATTATACAAATCAACAAAGCAATAAGATTACGATGTAATTTTGATTGGGATGGTTATTGTACGGGATTTAGCCCTGATGGAATGGCGCGGGAAATAACAGATATTTTGGAAAAACTCGGCTATTACAAAGGCTTACCATCCAGTATAGAAGAGGCTCTTAATTCCGGTGATGGGACATATAAACCATAGTAAATTAAAGGTGAGATATGGAAGAATTCAAACCTTATAAGACAGATGATTTTGGGGAACATTATCAGCATCCCACGTTTGGCGTAATCAATTTCTCCCGTGGGCAAGGCGGTAGTCGTCCTTTATTCGGATCATCTATTCTGCATAATGAACGAATAACTCTTGAAATAAAACACGCTGAACTAGGGCGAGACTTACATCGGGACTGGATTTATGGACATAACACAATCATAGAAGTCGAAATGTCCCCGACTCAATTTGCCGATGCGATCACTTCACTTAATAACGGAAGCGGGACTCCGGTAACTATCCGATATATTGCACAATCACCCGCACAACACTTAGAACGGATAGACCCGCCGTTTGAAAGTAAGGTTGCCCAATTTAACAAAGAATTCGATACATCTATAAAGGATATTGGGAAGCGGTTTGATACTGCGATATCTCTCGCCAAAGAAACTAAAGCGCAGAAACGACTTATCTCAGAACTAGAACAACTGAAAATGCACTTTGTAAGTAATCTGCCTTTTGTTAATAAGTCCTTCTCCGAGCAGATGGAGAAGACAGTGACCGAAGCAAAGGGAGAAGTCGAGGCGTTTGTAAAACATACTATCGAAAACTACGGGATAGAAGCGATACGAAATCAAGCTCCACAACTGCCCGACAGCATACCTATTGAAGTGAAAGAATTAACGAATGGAGACGAAGTTGATAAAGTGGAAACTTAAAGGATGCCCGCGCTGTCAGGGAGATTTATACCTTGAGAAAAATGTAGACCACGAATGGATGGAACAGTGTCTACAGTGTGGGTATTTTAAAAACCTGAAAATTAGTCCGAGGATTTTATACTACGCACCAGCAAGCGAGTTGAAGTAGGGGAATGAATATGAGCCGTGAAATTAAATACAAAGTGTGGGATAAAAAGGAAAAGAAGTTTACGGATAAACTTACAGCGTTATATCAGAATGGTACGATAGTTATTTATAATCCATTAGCCGGATATTATTATCAACCGTCACAAGATGATTTTATAACCGTTTTATACATTGGTCTCAAGGACAAGAACGGTAACGACATCTACGAATCCCATATTCTCAAGTTCCCGAAACGTATTTGGGGTGGAGATAAAGACCACTTATTCGTAATCAAGTGGGATGATAAGAAATGCGCTTTTGTCGGAGACGGAACACCATATGATTGGACTACTTATTGCGAAATTGTCGGGGATATCTTTTCTAACCCCGAATTACTCGCAGAGTTAACATAATGAATACGACAGCGCGGACGATTTGGAAATTTAAGTCATGCCCCCGCTATCATGGAGATTTAATCGCGGATAAAGAAGATAAAGAGGAGTATTGTCTCCAGTGTGGATACCGGAAAGACCTGAAACCTCATAAGATTTATCAAAACCGGAGTACAGAATTAAGGAGAACATGATGAACGCATTTTTTATCACATTATCAATAGGGATTGGTTTGTTTCTTCTACTTATTCTGTATGCGGAAATATGTAAGTGGAGTCTTCGCCGGAAACGGAAACCGTGGAGTAGGGAATAATAAAATGGATAGTAATGAAGTACAAAAACTCTGTAATGTAGCATATATCAATTCACAAACCGCATCGGCGTTGATTGAACTTGAAGCCATGAAGTCCGCAAATAGTGAACGCGAAAGGCATGGAGAAGCACCCGCTTGGGGTGAAGGTGAATTTCTAAGCCTCATAGATAAGTATCAGTTAAGCCATAATGCCGTAATAACAAACCTTCAGAGAGGGCTACATTAAGTGGAGGACAATAAATGACATATCAAGAATTACTCCAAAAGATTAACGCGGGGGATTATGATTCTAAGTTACCATATCCACCATTTCGTCCAGCGAAAGTAGAACGGGAAATGTGGGCTTTAGCCGACCGCATAATGAAACAAGAATATCGTGATGATGAACACCGACTAGAGGTTGCATTTAAAAATGACCTCCGCGAATATATTACTTCCGAAGAACTGCATACTACAATAACAGATAAACAGTTTAATGCTATCTACCGAGTGGCTTATGAGAAAGGACACGCAAATGGATACTCAGATATTTTATCCCAAGTCGGAGATATATTAAATGTGGTCTGCGAATTCGTGAAGTGAGGGGATGGAAAATGACCAACATAAAGATAGTCTGTACACATATAGCGGTCTGGTTTATTGCTTTGTACACTTCCTTAAATGATAAACTGAGGAGAAGATAAATGGCTAAATACAAAACGACATTAGCATGTGGTTGGGTTGTCGGGATTGATTACAACAATATGGCTAATGTTTGGTATTGCCCAAAACATAAGGCCGCACCGGAAATGTATCAAGCATTAAAAAATATCGTGGAACGAATAGAGCAAGGACTCGCTTTAGGCGAAAATCTAGAAGTGCTACCTGCAAGAAAAGCATTGACGAAAGCGGAGGGTAAGTAAATGACTGAATCAATAAAATCACCCGCAATTCAACTACTATCGTTAGTTTGGAATAACACTAATATAAATGATAATTCATGGCTCACAATTAATAGTTCAATGCACACAACTTTGCTCCTGGCTATAATTGCTTTCTTTAAGTTTGAATTGGAAGATTTCAAATATATAAATGACAAATTCCGATGGGGATTTTGGTCTGGCGATGGCGAGGTATTTTATAGTAAAGCCGTCGAAGCTGGGAATATGTCAGCCTGTAAATCTTTTGAATATTACAGGGGAAGAAAACCTTTTTTGACAAACAATATACACAATCGTAAAAGAGATCGGATTTGTGTTGATACTTGGTTAACTTGGAATAAAGAACATGTTAAGGTAACTAGTTTTTCCGATGATAACTCCTACTTTGTAGCTTGCCATTACCCAATTCAAGCAGACAACCGAAAACCAGACCATATTTACAAAATCACACACAAAGATTTAAAGTCAGCGGAGGCTAAATAAAATGCCACGAAAACAAAGAAACGACGGGCTACTTAACAAACATCAACTAAAGACGCAAAGATTGAGAGCCAAGAGAGTCACCACGATAACCGACCTTCTAACAAGAGACGATGTAAATGATATTCTGGCAGAGGTAAATAAGAGTAAAGATAAAATCAAAAACATGGTAGTCATTACGGTAGACCATGAAGATAATCAGCACTGGTGGATAACAGATGAGACATTAAATTCCATCGCTGTTTTTATGCTGGAATCTACTAAATTCGACTTAATGAATGAGGATTGCGGGGAATAAATATGTATAAAGACGCATTTGCGGAAAGATTAGCGGTAAAAGTAAACGGCGCGGATAATCGGGTAGAATGCCAGAATATTACCATAGACCTGTTACTCAGTAAACCTATTGAACAGGATAGGTACTGGTGGACGGGCAGAGCCATACAACTCTGTAATGATAAGGATAGATTTATCGGCTGGAAATTGAGCCAAGAGAAACGCATTGAAGCGAGGGGAAATTAAATGAACACCGAAATAAAGCGTCTACCCAAGAATGATATCCCATGTAAATTCTTCAAAGACTGGTGGGAAGATGTTGTCGGAGACGGTGGCCCGCGTATGTACTTCTCTGAATGCCAATGTGACGTATTACTCAGTGAAGAGGAACAAAACGCCATTGATGCAGGTCGCCCGTGTAGTCCAGATTGTAAAGGATACCGACCTCTCCCTATTCAAGTATGTAAGAAACATAATTGTGAGTATGTAGGCTTCTGCGGAGACTGCGAGAACGAAATCAGCGAGGCGATATAATGAGCGAAATCCTGTGTCTAACTTGCAAACATAAAGAATACTGCCCGCGAGAACCAAAAACCGTTATCGCTTGCGAACGGTATAAAAAAGACACGGCGATAGTATCCAATATCCAAACGGATTTATTCGAGGAACCACACATACAAATTAAGGATAACCCAATACTTGAAAAAGCCGTTAATCGGTTACTCTTAATGATTCAAAGGGATTCAACATTACTTGATGGTGACAGCATGGCAGAAATAGACCGGACTATTTACGCGAATGTTTTACTTGAGGATGGCGCTCAAAAAATGATTCTACCGGATAAACGGGAGGAATTTATCAAACTCATAATCAAATCTCAGGACGGGGAAATTTATGGACGCGCCCGCAGATATATCTTGGAACATGATCTTAAACGAGTTAAGGCTTCTGCGGTTAAAAGCGCCGAGCAATTTAGGTCAAGAATCGCAAGTGGGATGAGAAAATGATAATACATGACACCTGTTTATGTGGAAACGATCTCTGGCATTGGGTAGTCAAAGACAAGGAAATAACCTTGATATGTATCCAGTGCGGAGTAGAAGCCAAGTTGAGTCTTTCTTTTGCACCAGAATTATTAAAGACTATTGTGAGGAAAACATGAAGACAGTGGATGAAGAAATAAACGGATATTTCGCGCCTCTCAAAGAAATACAATGCCCGTGGTGTGGCTCACATAAATTCAGATATGCGGACGACACGCAGGGAGAGTTTGTAACCTGTCTTAGATGTAACCAAACGACAGACTACTACGAAGCGTGGCAACAGTATAAAAACCACTTTGTACCAGATAAAAACGAGAATAAATTACTCTTTGGAAGGAAATAGAAAATGGATAATAATAAAGTCGCAATCATAGTTGTAATTCCAAGAGATGCTTATTGCGCCAGATTCTACGATATGGAAGGAACTTGCGAGGACTTAGCGACCCACGAGAAATACCCAAATATAATACGCAATTATCCCTTCAATACATGTCTTAGATTTGCTATACTAGCTATAGTACATCTTTTTAATGGTAGGTGGTACAATTCCCTCAAGTTTATAAAGAGGGGTGCATTATGTGGTCTCTTGTTAAGCCGGGAGGTGCAGTTATGAGTCTCACACTTCAGGCTATTGGTCTCTATGCTTTGAGTCGTGAAGCGGCTACATGGGGTTTCTCGGCATGGATATGGTTAGTTGCTTCGTATTTACTATTAGTTGCATCAGGAATATCAATTATTGTTTCTTTACGAAAAGAAAATAAAAGACTAAAACAAGCTACTGGAGTGACTTTCCATAAACAACGACCAAGTATGAAAGAATTTGCCTCTTTTATACAAAGATATGACAAGATATGGGCAATTTACGGAACAGGAGAATCATTAGAATCAAATAAGGCTTATGACGTGTCTCGTTTTGAGCGTCTAATATTACTTAATCCAGATGGTAATCATTTTATAACTATGCCTAAAGACTTTCATCTTAACGACAAGTCTCAAATGAAGAGAAAAGTCGAAGAGGTGATTCAGTACGTCAAGAATGCTGTTAAAAAACAGGGTGGGAATACTAAGATTAGGTTATTCGATGGATGTACTTTGTTCAGTCTCACTATTGGGAATCCTTTATCTGGTAATGGTGGAATATTTTTAGAGACTTATGTCCCATATGAGCCAGGATATAAACGACCTAGTATTATGTTTAGTGAAAAAGATGCACCAGAATTGTTTAAAACTCTATGTGAATCTTATGAGCATGTTTGGAATGATGCAGAAAAAGACATCTAGCCTAAGATAGAAGGTAGTGAGGATGGACACAAATAACAAGAACAAACCAATTAAACATCGTAAGGGATATGAATACGGAATATCAAGGACTCAGTTTCACGCCTTAATAAAGAAAGCCTCACAACCTGTTAGTCGTGAGGCTCAATCTGATTCATCAAAGTCTCAAACATCGGAGTCTCATCTTTCCGATGGTTGTAACGAAACAGGTACGAATCAAGATAACCTTGAAGGTAAAGAGGACTAACGTGATGGTTTACGCCGTCGATGCCACGTTTAATGGTAGACCACAGTGCCTCAGCGGTATTAACGTGGACAATTCCATTAACGTACTGTTTGGCGGCATGTTGTACGACTTCATGACCATAGCCCAACTTCTCAACGTTATTGTAAGCGTTAAATTCATCGGTATACACAACCGTCTTGCCGTCTTTAGCTACATAATTCTCAATCATCGGGAGAAGCGTGCTTGCCTTAACATCAGGAATGATTTTGGCGATTGCGGAACCGTCTCTATCAACCATACCCATGACGATGATTTTATTCTTTGCACCACGTCCACGCTTGCCATGAGAACGTCCGCCGATGTATGTCTCATCGACTTCGACCACTCCATCAAGTCCAGTGATATCTTCGCTCATAAGAGTACGGATTTGCTTGAACATGCGCCATGCGGTTTTGTAGGTGACTCCCGTTTCCCGTTGCAGTTGTTTAGCAGAGATACCACAACGGGTATTAGCAAGCAACCACATGGCATGAAACCAAGTACGAAGCGGAGTTGTAGACTTCTCGAAGATGGTTCCTACCAATGGATAAACTTGATTCCCGCAGATATCGCACTCAAAACAGGTGCGCTTGGCAACTCTGTAATACTTGGTTACTTTGTTACATTTAGGACAATGAATGCCATTCGGATAGCGATACTTCATTATCCATTCAAGGCAAGCATCATCATTCGGGAACTCTGTGTCAAAATCTTTAGTCGTATATTTAACCATCTTTTTATCACCTCACTACATGTAGTGTACCACACTAAGCACATGTTGTCAAGGGATAATTGCGATATAATATTAACCGAAGTTTGCCCGTTACTTAAAACTTGCGAACATGGAAAATCCCATAACGTAAAAACTAACTCATACTATTGCCCAATTGCCAACTCCGATACTCATTGCGGGCAAGATAATATTGGGATATTAAAACAACGCGATTACTATGATAGTATTTGTCCTAGCCTATATCGAGAAAGAATACTAGAGTTATTAAGGGAGCAAAAACAATGACTTTAACGGAAGCACTAGACCGAATTACCGAAGGGTTGCCCTTCGATTATAGAGACTGGCATAATCCTATCCGCCCATACTTTGTTGGAGGTGTAACTCAAACACCTTATGAGGCGTACCAGCAAATGGAACCGGAATATCAAAAACTCATTGAAAGGTGGGTTGGACATATACCTACAAAGGGCGAGGAGTAAAAATGGATAATGTAAACGTTACCTTAATTACAAGAGAAAATAAACGCAAAATTGTATCCGTTGAAGGAAAGTTAATCTCCATTGAAGGATATCCTTATCAATTCTGCGTACATCGTTCGCCTGAATCATCTGGCTATCCGTGGCGGGTTTCTGAATGTTCTACAGGATGTTTTTTCGCCGCTGGCAATTCTCCTGAAGAAGCTATCTTCAACGCTGGAAAGAGATTAACACAACATGGGATAGATAACCTCAATAAATCAGTAAATGAATGGAAAGATAAGTTGGATAAAATGGAAGTGGATGGTTAATGGACATCATCAACGCGTCAAAACCATTACCTGAAATAAAACGCCGAATCAAAGCCTTATTCGCGGATGTTCAAGAGTCGGCAGTTAATGTTGACCGCTTTATTATAAACGATAGACATTCTATCCATTTTACGATTCGGAATAAAGATTACGCATTCAATGGGACTATTACAAAGCGAACTGATATGGTTAAAGTAATTGAGGATAAAAAGAAATGAAATTTCCAGCAGAACCACAGAAGTACGAATTAACAAATCCAGACGAAATCAAACGCCTATACCACGAACTACTCGGATACATGAAGGTATCTCTAAATGCGTCGTGTCCTCATTGTCACAAATCTTATAGAGAAGGCACTGACTTTAATGGTAGACAGTTTGCGATTGACGCACTGGAGGAATTGGTGAAATATTATTGACATATCAATATGGTGATGTTAATATAATTTCATGGAGAATAAAGAATGGTTAAATTACCAATATGCAAATGCAATAGATGCGGACACGAATGGATTCCTAGAGTTACCAACCCTAAGTTCTGTGCCAAATGTAGAAGTCCCTATTGGAATAAAGAAAGAACCAGAACGTCAGAAACCAAAATTTTGCCAATCGTGCGGTAAGGAATATCACTCTAGAAAGATTACCTCTAAGTTTTGTTCCAAAATATGCACTTACAAAGGGAGAAATAAAAGACCTAAAAGACCGAGCGTATATGCCAAATGTAGACATTGCGGACAAATGTTTATTGTGAAGCCCAGCGAATTAATCAGGTTAAGAGGCATATATTGTTCCATAGCATGTTATAAATCACATGGGAGGGAAGGGAATACCATTAATTGCGTTATCTGCGGAAATAGATTTTACAGGAAAAGTCAAAGGAATATATTTTGCAGTTGGGGTTGCTTCTTAAAATCAAAGGGAAGGGGATTAATCAAACATAAATATAAACCTAACAAGGATTCAAAGGGATACAAGCTCGTATTTGTTCCAAAAGAAGATTTCTTCGCTTCAATGTCATATATGCGATATATACCTGAACATCGACTAGTTATGGCTAAACAGCTTGGGAGATGCTTACAAAAGTGGGAATTAGTACATCATAAAAATGGGGACAAGAGAGACAATCGAATAGAGAACCTAGAATTAGTATCAAGGATAGACCACATACAAGCTCATGGGAAAGGATATAAGGACGGCTATACGAAGGGATTTTTTGATGGGAAATCAAAACATATTGAATTATTAAAACAAGAAATATTAATGTTAAAGGATTTATTAAATGAGCAACAAGACAAAGATACATCAACAATATAGATTGAAATCTGGAACGCTAATTCCTGGGGTTACTACCGTTTTGTCTTTATTGGATAAACCTGCGATTCACTACTGGATAGCCAAACAAACTAGGGAGGGGAAGGATTGGACAAAGGTTCGCGATGAGGCGGCAGACATCGGCTCCATCGCTCATTACCTTATCCTGTGTGACCTGAAGAACGCAAAACCGGATTTATCCGACTATGCACAGGTAGATATAGACAAAGCCTACAATGCTATGAAGTCATACTATGCGTGGCGCAAGATGAACGAGGTCATACCGATTGACGTAGAATGCTCTCAAATTAGTGAGAAGTGGGGTTATGGGGGGACTTTTGACCTGCTCGCTAAAGTAAACGGGGTTGATACCTTAATCGATTTCAAAACCAGCGGTGCGCTTTACGCGGACTATTCAACACAGATTGGAGCTTACTATGAGTTAATTCGCGAGAATAGGGATATAAAAGTCGCCGGAAAGTTAATTAGAATTAATAAAGAGAAAAACGATGATTTTGAGGTCAAGTCGGTGGACAATCTTGAAAAACAATTCGATTTATTCAGACATCTTTTATGCGTTTATAATTTACAACGGGAGTTGAAATAAAATGTACCAGCACACAATATTAGAGCCAAAGACACTAACCTTTGAGCCGGAGTATCGGACTTGCCCGCGCTGTCATAAGCGGATTCAGAAACACATTTTTTGTAATGGCGCGAGGTGGCACATTCATTCATATTTTGGGATTAAGGGGATAGACGGGAAATTACACAGTGTAATTAAATGTAGTGAACCAGACTGTGAAGATAACCACGGCGTTGGGAAATGCGTAAATGGATAAAGATAATAACGGAGTAACGGTTAATCCAGAAGGCGTACTAATGCTAACACTCGTTTCCTTCCCTTTCTGTTTAATTACAGGAGTTTTAACCGCCGTATTTATAATACTTATGATGTCTGAAGAAACTTGGGTACGTTGGTTAATACTTGCAATAAGCATATTCAGTGGCTTAACATTCTTGTTCGCTTTGTTTTACTGTTTGTTATCTATTAGCGCAATCAGATATTTAAAGAGGATAGGAACTAAGTGCGAGCCGCAAAAATAATCACTATAGTAGTTGGGTTCATTATTGGGATAGTCGCTGCCTATATGGTGGAAATTTATCCTAATTTACCTATGGGGATAATAGTTGGCGCATTCGCTATTATATTTTGGTGACTATCCCTTAGACTCATGTATAGAATCAAATAAGGAATACCGTTTATGACTTCATCAAGACTATCATCCATAGTAATTTATGGTTGGCTTGGCATTATTGTAGGTGCGATATTAATTCTCATATCTTTTGAGACTGGGCATCTAGATTGGGCTAGGGCTATTGTGTGGGTACTGTTTCCTGTGAATGTGTGTTTATCTATTTTCACGATTGGAGTCGTTGCCTTTCATGAGGTTGAAAGATACAAGAATAATAATCCCAGACAATACCATGTGAATAACAATAATAACAACGTCCTCGTTAAGGTGTCCCGTTTGGATATAATAAGGCGAATTTATCAACAAGTCCCAAAGATGAGATATCTCAGAATATTCCAGAAGAATTCCATACACAAGCCCAACAATTCCGAACACACGCAACAAAACCATAGGCGCAATTATAGAGGATAATGGTGAAGTTATGTAAGTAGGTAGGTACATAGGTGTATAATCCCATTGCAAAATAGCAACGGAGGGATTATATGCCGAATCCTAAGAATTACATAGATAAGGACAAACAATATGTACAAGGCTATGTTAGAAATAAACCAGGGACAACACCTCTACCACAACCAAAGAAACTATCTTGGTTTTGGCGAATTGCTTGGTATTGGCGATTGGCTATCATGGTCGCTGGTCTCGCCATTATTATCGTGCTCATTACCAAGGCATCTCTTTGGTTTTTCGGGGCGATTATCGCGGCGGGATTCTGGTGGTGGTACTTCCATCCGAGTAAGTCCAAGAGTAGCAATAAGAGACCTGAACGACGAACTTGGCGAAGGATTCTCTAACCAAATAGCATGGATAATAAAGACACTAAAACGAGACGTAATCGGGTGTCATGGGTATTCAAGTTTATTATCTTCCTTGGCGCAACATCCTTATCAACTTTCAGTTTCTTCCGTTCGTCAAGGGATGTGTCTATGATTGACTCGAATTATTGGCTAACAGTTTCATTAGTATCTTTAGTAGTTGCGATTCTATTTGCTACATGGTTAGTTATTGAACAAGCGGATTTAACAATTACCCATTGGCGAGAAAGAAGAAGACAAAGACGAGATGATGAAATAAAACAGATTGCATATCGTGTCTGGAAGGATGCCGGTAGTCCTACTGGACATGACCTAGAACATTGGAAACAAGCAGAGTCTATATGGGAGCAACAGCATGGCAAAAAAATCTGAAAAAGCAAAGGGTGATAGGAAAATCGGAGATATTAAACACCGTAAGGATAAGGTCGCTATCACTAAGAAACAGTTTGACTTATTCCGGCACTTACTTTGTGTTTATAACTTACAACGAGAACTAAAATAAGCAAGGATAAACAACATGAGAAAGAAAATATCTAATAAAAATTTAATTAACGCAAATCAGGCGAAGAAAGATGAATTTTATACACAACATTCAGATATCGAAAAGGAGTTACCCCATTACCGACAGCATTTCAACGGGAAGGTTGTGTTTTGTAATTGTGATGACCCTACGGAAAGTCACTTTTGGAGATACTTTGCTTCAAAGTTTAAGGAGTGGGGACTAAAAAAACTGATAGCAACACATTTTGAGGCAGAAAAACCATCTTACAAATTAGAAATGCTACAAGGTGAGTCGGATACCGTAAAGACACAGTTGAAACAAAATGGTGATTTCAGGAGTCCAGAGTGTATTGAAATCCTAAAGGAATCGGATATCGTTGTGACTAATCCCCCGTTTTCTTTGTTCAGGGAATATGTTGCGCAATTGGAGGAATATCAAAAGAAGTTCCTAATTATCGGGAGCATTAATGCGATTACCTATAAAGACTGTTTTAAACTTATCAAAGATAATCAATTGTGGCTAGGTGTAAGCATTCATAGTGGCGACAGAGAGTTTCAAGTACCTAATGATTATCCCTTGAATGCAGCTAACTATAGAGTTGATAGTGAGGGTCATAAATACATTCGTGTTAAAGGGGTGCGTTGGTTCACCAATATGGACTATAAAGAACGTCATGAAAATATCGTACTTTCTAAGCAATATACTCCTAAAGAGTATCCCCATTACGATAACTACGATGCCATTAACATTGACAAGACAAAGGACATCCCGAAGGATTATGAGGGGATAATGGGCATCCCGATTACTTTTATGGATAAATATAATCCAGACCAATTTGAAATAATCGGTCATACTCATAGCGGGGATAAATCTCCTGAAGTTGAATTATTGAGAACCGACCAAAAACATAGAAATCGGGGGATAGTTCACGGAGAAAACCGGGAGAAATATGACCGTATTTTAATAAAAAGAATAGGCGCAACAGAATGAAAATCGAATTACATGAAATACCTATCAGAGAAATAGTAGAAGGGTATGTGAACAATGATGAAGAAGGGGTTATTGGCTTTGGTGGAAAACTAAACATCCGCCCCAAGTACCAGAGAGAGTTCATTTATAAAGACAAACAACGGAATGCCGTCATTGAGACAATCAGAAAGGATTTCCCCTTAAATGTAATGTACTGGGCGACAAACGCGGATGGCACTTACGAAGTCATGGATGGGCAACAAAGAACAATAAGCATTTGCGAATATATAGATGGTAAGTTCTCACTTAATTATCAATTCTTCCATAATCTTGAGGAGGACGAACGAGAGCAGATTCTCAACTATAAAACAATGATCTACTTCTGCGAAGGGACTGATTCAGAGCGGCTTGACTGGTTCAAAACGATAAACATCGCTGGCATGAAACTGGCAGACCAAGAGTTAAGAAACGCAATCTACGCAGGAACATGGCTATCCGACGCAAAGCGATATTTCAGCAAGACAGGATGTGCAGCATACAACATAGCTATGGGCTATATGGCGGGAGTACCTATCCGCCAAGATTATTTGGAGACAGTGATAGATTGGATTAGCGACGGTAATATTGAAGTATACATGGCTAATAATCAGCACAAGCCGAATGCGAATGAGTTGTGGTTATATTTTCAATCTGTCGTAGCTTGGGTTAAAGTAGTTTTTTCAAAATATCGCAAGGAAATGAAGGGAGTCCCACTTGGATTTTTATACAATGAATTTAAAGGGAAAGAAATTGACCCCAAGATAATAGAAGACGAAATAACAAGGCTAATGCAAGACGAGGATGTTACTAAAAAATCAGGTATATATGAATATGCATTAAAGAGAGACGAAAAATATTTAAACATACGCGCTTTTACAGATAATAACAAAAGAGAAGCGTACGAAAGGCAAAAAGGAATTTGTGTAAAATGCGATAAATATTTTGATATATCTGACATGGAGGGCGACCATATAACACCTTGGCATGAAGGAGGCAAAACAATAGTAGATAATTGTCAAATGTTATGTAAAATCTGCAATAGGACTAAATCATGGAAATGATAGACTGCCACGACTGCGGACGCGTGGCGAACATAAGTACTTTGTATCGGGTGTAGGAGGGATTAAAGGTGTTTTATTTAATTGATTCGGGAGTATCACCTTTTCGATCACACGGTATTAAGTATGAGCAAAGTTTCACTGAGGAATATCAAGCCGCAGTAAGGCAATATAAAACCGCCGTTAATAAACACTTTCATAAGGATACAATGGGGATTTACGACCTCGAACAATATCTAAAAGATTGCGATGAGGATAAATACGATAGGCTGTGGCTTGTTTATCCACTAAATAGTTATCACGTTTTCACAGAATTAGTTACTCACGTTTTAGATTTAATGATAAAGGTTGACTTTGATGTATTTATTCTAGTCCCCACAGTTCTAGGGATAAATGATATTTACATGAAGCGATGTTGTTGTGATTTTCGTGATTTGGATTCGTTTATTCACTTTTTGGAGGTAACGAAGGAATGAGAGCATACTTAGAATTTATTCAAGACGACTGCGGATTCAGCGTAAGTAAAAACGCCACTTTTTATAATTGGGATTACCTAATATACGATATGTTAGGGAGTAACAGGATATCTATTCAACGATGGGTTCATATTATGGCGATGGAAACCCCAGCCGTCAGGCCGGGGAGGAAATCGCCCACCTCCTTCTTTTCAAGACTTGATAGATTTGCTATAATAATACCATGAAGTTAATCGCTCAGGTTAAGCTCCAGGGTACGACAGAACAACATAAAGCATTGCTGAATACCCTTGAATCGGTTAATGAGGCGGCAAATTACATCAGCCAACATGCCTGGGAGACTAAGACTTTTCGCCAGTATGATCTTCACAAGGTGCTCTACTATGACCTGCGCTCCCGTTTTAACCTTTCCGCTCAGATAGTGGTACGCGTTCTGGCAAAGGTCGCCGATGCCTACAAGGTTGATAAAAATACCATGAGGAGTTTCAAATCGTATGGTAGCATCGCCTATGATAAGCGAATTCTCTCCTGGAAACTGAAAAATATGACAGTCTCGATCTGGACGACGGAAGGCAGGATGGCTATTTCCTTTGTAGCAGGAGAAAAGCAGATCGAGTTGCTTAAACACCTTTCGGGGGAAGCCGATCTTGTTTACAGGGATGGATACTTTTACCTGCATCAGGTCTGTGAAATGGAAGAACCGCCAACCGGGAGTATCCGTGATTTTCTTGGTATTGATCTTGGAATCAATAACATTGCCGCTGATTCGGACGGTGTGGTCTATTCCGGTGCCACGGTCAACGGACTGAGAAAACGCCATGCAAAGTTGAGAACTAAGCTTCAATCTAAATGTACCAAAGCGGCTAGACGATTGCTTAAAAAGCGTTCCAGCAAAGAGAATCGCTTTGCTACCCACGTTAACCATGTAATTTCCAAGAGTGTTGTTAAAAAGGCTAAAGACACCGGCCGCGGTATCGCTCTGGAAGACCTGAGCGGTATCCGTGAACGGACGACGGTTCATAAGCGCCAGCGGAGACAACATAACTCCTGGGCATTTAACCAGCTTCGCCAGTTTATCGAGTACAAGGCAAAGCTGGCAGGCGTGATCGTGTCTATTGTCGATCCACGCCATACCTCCCAGACCTGTCCGGTCTGTGGATTTATTTCCCGTTCTAATCGTCCTTCTCAATCCAAGTTCTCCTGTGTGTCCTGCGGATACTCCGCATTCGCCGACTCCGTCGCTGCGACTAACATTAGTCGTAGGGCTGTTGTAAACCAGCCATACTTCTCACCTGGCGGGGCCGGGTAGGGAAAAGCCCCGACCGTAAGGTCGTGGGTGGTTTACAGGAAACGCACCTTGGTATGCTTGGATTGGTTGGATAGTGATTCTATGTTTAGGCTTTTTTATATCCGCATTTACCTATCCTTTTAAGCCGATAGTATGATAGTTAGTATTGAATGTAGGAGAGAACAAGTGAGTCGTATAAATCCAGCAACACGCCGAGATAATGCCAATGAATTACTTCAATGGCTAGTCGCTAATAATTATACCGAATGGGAACACACAAGAGACATACTTCTTAAAGCGTGGGAAGCACTACATATACCTGTTTACGAACTCTGGCACGCATACGACTTACTCCGAGTTTTAGGGAGGATAGAACTAATTAGTCCGAATGGTCGGAAAGGAGCGCGACTATTAAATTCCACAAGTGTAGAATTGCCGATTACTGTAGCCCGCAAGTGTGAAGCGAAACGTTGTCCGCTTGTAAAGGCTATGCTTAGAACATTTCCCGAACTAAAAGATGGTTTAAAGGAATGAACGGGTGGAGAAGAAACTAAAAATGGAAGATAACATCAAAGATATGCGGGAACGCCATAAAACTGAGATAAAAGAGTTGCAAAACAACTGCAATCATAGTAAGACAAAAACAACAGAATCAGCGTTTGAAAAGCATACGCTTTGTGTCCGTTGTGGAAAGTTAATTAGCCGAGATAGAAACTGGAGAAGAGTATGACAATCCTCGGTGGTAAAAGACTCATTCAACGTAAAGGTCTCCAGCGTAAGACATCCTTAAAGAGAACCACAAAGTTAAAACCGCAAAGTAATAAAGCAAAAGAAGAAATGAAAATCTGGGGCGGGATAAAGAAAAAGCGGGAACAACTACTTAGAGAGAAATTCGGCTATTTACCTTGCGAGTGGTGTAAGAAAGCAATACTAAACGGATACCACGGACACCATAACGATCATAACCGCCGAAATAACACACTCCAAAACGCGAGACTTTTGGAGTTTAACTGCCATATGTTTGTCGAGGACAATAATATAAAAAATGTCCCGTCTTTACTATAAAAGGTATTGACAGTGGCTATGAAGGATGATATAGTTAGTAATATGAAAGAAAACAACAACGCACCCGAAATAAAGGCACTAAGAAACCATCTTGGGATATCACAGTCGGAGTTTGCGGGTTTAATCGGTATCTCAGTAGACTCTGTAAGAAAGTGGGAACAGGGGTTGAATTTTAACCCAACTAAGAGAACTGAAAAGAAACTACAGAAACTCGTGAATAAAATCAAAGCGGCGAAGGAACAGAAATGAACTTTATTCAAGATAAAGACGGCGAATATTTAGTCAACTTGGATTTAGTCAGGTGTGTTTATGTGACACTAACCCACGACAATAAATTTGCACTACGCGGAGAGAATAGTGACGCTGATGGTTGTTATTCACAATTCGGTGTATTCGACACTAAGGAAGAAGCACTGACGTGGGCGAAAGCACATATTCCATTCTCTGATTATAGTAATCCAAATAATGATATACCGTTTTAACAACGGGAGTTAAAGGAGTCTTAACTGAATGAAAGAATACAAAAACACCGAAGTCCCCGACATAGCCACGCTGAGGGATTTAATTAGTAAGGCTAAAAGTGTTGGTGAAATGAATGATTTACGGAATGCCTGTGTTAAATGGATGCACGAAGAAACTTCCATATTAAAAGAATGGCAAGACAAGTATTGGTCTCTCAAGAAGTGTCCCACGTGCGGAAAAGTAAGATAAATAATTAACAATTAAATAGTGTTGATTGCTGGGTCATTAGTTTGTCCATTCTGCGGTGAGGAATTTGGGAATGAATCGTATATTGCTACTATCAGAAACGAACAGGCTGAAATCTCATTCTCAGCAGGTATGCAGGAGGTGGTGGATTGGTTGGCGAAATACCAGACCGTGAGCGACCCCACTGACAGCTATTTTCGGATACCTAACAAGGACATTGATGTTCTACTCTCGGAGGTAAAGAAATGACCGAACTGATGATGCAATGCCCAGATAGTGATAGCTGTGATACTACAAAATGTTCTCACCAAAAACAACATAAAGAGTTTGATGAGTGTCACATAATTAGTTGTTGTCCTGTCTGCATCCCCGTCCAGCCCGACAAACCCGTAGAACAAGGTGCCCCTGAATATTGGGAGAATGAAATGGAACGATGCGCTCAGATTGAAAAAGCAAAGATAGCAATTCCGTTGGTACCTGAAAAGGAAATAGAAAACCATTATAAACCCACCAAACTGGACAGGGAGAAGTTAGCCTGGCAAGATAGACCAGATAAAGCAGGTGAATGGTGGATTTCACGTGTGTCAAAGATAAGTGGGAAGCGTATTAAACCACACCATATCACAGTACAGCAGGACTATATCGACGGTGACTTTGATAATTTCCCTGATGCAAAGTGGCTCTACATACCCGAACCAACACCGCCGCTGACCGTGTAATCAAAGCAGGATGGAGGGGAAATGCAGTTAACACTAAACCAGAAAACAATAGATACAGAAGCTATTGAATTTATCCAAGATACAGTACAGGATAAAATAGCTTTTGTAGCTGTTTCTGGTGGTAAAGACTCAGACGTTATGGCTCATCTTGTAATGCGCTCAGGTGTTAAATATGAGTCACATTATCACCGGACTGGTTTAGATGCCCCTGAGACAATACATCATCTCAAACAAGATTACCCTGAGTGTATATTCGATATCCCCAAACGTACATTCTGGCAAGGGATGATGAGTAATGGTTTACCAAGACGTAAACAAAGATGGTGCTGTGCTGAACTTAAAGAGTGCTTTGGGCGAGGGAGAATCCTAATACAAGGGATAAGAAGCCACGAATCACAATCACGCAAAGAAAGGAACGCTATCGAACACTCGCGAATAAATGACGGCACATTATTTGTTAGTCCTATCTTCGGTTGGACAACACGGGAAGTCTGGCAATACATAGACGAATACCACATCCCACACAACCCACTTTATTACACGAATGGTAAAAGAGTTCCAAGACGTAGAATCGGTTGTATCCTATGCCCTAACGCAACACAAAGAGAATGTAGGCGTCAAATGGAATTATTCCCCGGATTCGTGAAGCTATACAAGGACTATGCCAACCGATACGTTCAGATACGAAAGGAGAGGGGGACACCTTTAACACAAAAGTCAGGGGAGGAGTATTTTAACTGGTGGATATCAGAACATTAGTCAAAGAGATTAGATGCGCTATGTGTGAACACGTTGGGATAGACGAGATGTGTAAATACTGTACTCTCGAATCCACCCCAACGAAAACAGGAGGATGAAATGGAAGCGAAGGGAAAATGTAAAAAGTGTGATGGTAGTGGTGTTATAACGATTGATTTACATATCGGAATGAACAGGGAATATAGACGCAAGATGAAGAATGACTCCCAACGGTTTAAGAATATTCCTTGCCCTGATTGTCACCCTGTAGATGGAGGAAAGTAAATGAAAGGTAAAAAGCGAATAGATAGAAACATAGAAATAGGAAAAATTTATGTACGGTGGAATCGTAAAGAAATAGACGGCAATGCTGCGATGTCTTTGGTACATGAGATTTTCAAAGTAGAGTGTAAAGAAGCATGGTTTAAGTATGAGATTAAAAAAGAAATGATGGTCAATTAGGTTTGATAAATTAGTGAGAGGTTGGAAAGTAGATGGATAACTCGAAGTGGTTGCTGAGTGAGGAACAGATAGGGAATGCTATTCCAAAACATCGTGTACAGCGAAGTTGGTATAGGAAGATTGCCCAAGCCCAACTTGACTATCTGATTGCCAAGAATTGGAAGTCCCCGGAAGAATACCAGAAAGTCATTGAAGAGTGGAAATTGACCCGTGAGGCATTAAAACTCTTCATTGATTCTAATGTGGACGAACACGCCCGCACACTGAGGGCGGTAACTGATGCTTTAAGGAAAAAGGACTGGTTTGGCGAAAAGTTAAGCTACAACGAAAGATTAAAGGTACTTCGTTATATCGAGTCTGGTGAAATTATTAAATCCGGCCAGGAACCGGAGGGGATGGAGAGATGAAAACATTAGATGAAGCGTTAAAGAGTTTAGTTTTATTTTATTCTGAGATACCTATTGCAAATATTGGGGATATTGTTACAACTCAATTACCA
>Ga0172380_10000296_pt1 | contig 101943 bp, 127 predicted proteins | sample Leawe162metaG_FD_119747 | JGI IMG/M metagenome (GOLD analysis project Ga0172380, IMG submission 119747) | Leachate microbial communities from a municipal landfill in Southern Ontario, Canada - Leachate well 162 metaG | ecosystem: Engineered > Solid waste > Landfill > Unclassified | place...
GACGACCGGCCAGTCTTCCGGTCCAAGGTGGGTATATGGCATATACCACTGAGCGTACCGAGGTTGGAAGAGGTGTTGCAGTTAGCCTGCAAACTCTGTTGCGGTTAGCGTGAGAATTCACCTCCGGAATATTGACATAACACAGTATGTATGTATAATACTCGTTAGACCAGTCGGAAGGCTGGAGCGGAGACGGTGATGGATATCAACAAACAACTCAATCACCTTTTCGACGAGCATGGTTCGTGGCTCATCCCCACGACCCAACTTGCACTTTGCTTCGTCCCTGTCGTCCAAATCGTTGCGATCCCATTGACCCTTATGTATTGGGGCTACACCGGTCTCACTCAGATTGGTGGAAAGATCGTCGACACATTCGGTTGAACAGAACGAGCTCATAGATGAAACGGCCCCCGCGAAAGCGAGGGCCGTTTTTCTCTTAGAAATCCATTCCTTCCATTCCTCCACCAGTAGGCGCTGCCTTTGGTTCAGGCAAGTCTGCAACCGCAGCTTCGGTTGTGAGAAGAATTGCTGCGGTAGACACCGCATTCTCAACCGCTTTGCGCGTGACTTTCACCGGATCAATGATGCCTTCTTCAAGCATATCTTCCACGATCTCATCACGCACTGCGTCATATCCTGCGTTTGCTTTGCCACTTTGCACCTTTCCAACAATGACTGATGCATCATCTTTGCCACAGTTAAGTGCAATCTGACGAAGGGGTTGCTCAAGCGCGCGTACGACAATCTCGTAGCCTGCTTGCTCATCCGCATCTTTTCGGGCAGGGGTTGCTGAGAGTTTCTTTGCTACTTTAGCGAGCGCGGTTCCTCCTCCTGCCACAATTCCCTCTTCCATTGCCGCTTTCGTTGCTTTCACTGCGTCATCAATCTTATCTTTCAAGTATTTCATCTCAGTTTCGGTTGCAGCACCAACACGAATGACCGCTACTCCTCCTGAGAGTTTTGCAATACGCTCTTCAAACTTCTCTTTATCAAACTTAGAGCTTGAGTTCTCTGCAAGCGCTTGTAGTTGCTTTACCCTTGCTTCGATATCTGCTTTCTTTCCTTTGCCTCCTACAAACACCGTGGTGTCTTTAGTTGCAACCACACGAGATGCTTTACCAAGCATGGACAAGGTTGCGTTCTCGAAGGTAAGGCCGGTCTCACTTGAAATGACTTGGGCGCCAACGACAGCAGCAATGTCAGCAAGCATTTCTTTCTTTCGATCCCCAAACCCTGGAGCCTTTACCGCAAGCACATTAAAAGTGCCTCGAAGACGGTTTACGACAAAGGTTGCAAGTGCATCGCCCTCGACATCGTCTGCGATGATGACGATTTCTTTGCGACCTGCTTGCGCCACTTTCTCAAGCAGCGGGAGTATTTCTTGTACATTCCCAATCTTTTTATCTGTCAAAAGAATCGTGGCATCTTTCATCTCTGCCTCCATACGCTCGGGATTTGACACCATGTATGCAGACACATATCCCTTGTCTATCTGAAGACCCTCAACCACTTCACTTGAAAGCTCCATTCCCTGAGACTCTTCAACGGTCACAACTCCTGAAGCACCCACCTTCTCAACGGTTTCCGCAATGATCTTTCCAAGCTCCTCGCTCTCTGCAGAAATAGTTGCTACCTGCTTTACATCTGCTTTGCCTGAAACAGGTTTTGCCATCTTCTTAAGCTCAGCAACCGCAGCTACTTTCGCTGCTTCCATACCGGTTCGAAGTGCCATGGCATTCCCGCCCTTTACCACACGTGCAAGTCCTTCATCGATCATAGACTCAAGGAGTACAACCGTTGTTGTGGTGCCGTCTCCTGCAGTGTCATTGGTTTTGTTGGCAACCTCCTTGACCATTTCCGCTCCCATGTTCTCAAACTTATCCTTGAAGGAGATTTCTTTAGCAATCGATACGCCATCGTTAGTGATGCGAGGGCCGCCATATCCCTTATCAAGCACCACGTTTCGTCCCTTAGGACCAAGCGTTACTTTTACGGCACGCGCCGCTTTCGTGAGACCTTCGTGTATTTTCTTACGTGCGTCTTCTCCAAAAAGAATTTGTTTTGCCATACCGTTATTTAATGATTGCTAGTATCTGACTTTCAGAAAGGATGTAGTACTCCGTGCCGTCCACTTTCACTTCGTCATAGCCATACTTAGAAAAGAGCACGGTCTGTCCAACTTTGACGTGCATGGGGATGAGATCTCCATCTTCGTAGCGACCAGTACCCACCGCTACCACCTTCCCTTTGGCAGGTTTCTCTTTATCAACCGTATCAGGAATGATGATGCCGGATGCTGATACTTTTTCTTCCCCTTTGATTGTGGGTTCTACGACCACACGGTCGCCAAGCGGTTGAATATTCAATTCCGATTTTGTTGCCATAGTATGGAATGATGAGCTGATAACAGGGTCCGAAAGGTTTCGGACAAGTGGTAGGAGTATATGTAAACCAAGGGGTCAATGCAAGAAACGCAAAACAAGCACCTCCCAAAGGGGTGCTTGTTTCATCTCATGAAGTCTTTTTCTTCGTGAGATTGTAAAAGAACATCTGAATAGCCGCAAAGAAACGGAACCGGATCCAGAAGATAATAACGAGCCACGAGAGTCCGACCAGAGAAGCAGCGAAGGGCACCGTAAAATATGCACCCCCGTGTTCTGCAGCATAGAGGAATGCAAGAAGATAGCTTATGCCGGACAGAATCATGATTGCGCAGAGCATGGCAACCGCGGTTCGTGTCTGACAACGGTTTGCTATACTCCACATCAACCAAAATCCCAGAAGACCGGAAACGAATCCGAGCAGGCCGCTTCCAACAAGACAGAGAACGTCCATATCACACCTTTTCTTTGTAGTGACAAAACGCACTATACTTCATCATTATCTTTTGTCCAGACCTTGTCTGGGTACCCGCGAACGTGGTATCCTCCCCGCTACAGATGGAGACTCTACAGACCGTACTGCCGTATGCGCAGGTAACCCTCTCACTCCTCCTTATCCTCGGCATTGTTTTGCAAAGCCGTGGTGCATCTCTCGGAGGAGCCTTCGGAGGCGACAACTTCGCATCGACATTCTATAAGCGCCGCGGCGCCGAGAAGTTCCTATTCCAAGCGACCATTATCATCGCGGTGCTTTTCTTTGTCAGTGCTGCTCTTGGGTTTCTCATCTGATAACCTTGTAACCCATGAGGCGCCCTAGCCTCCGCCCCCTTATAGATCATGTGCGTACGCTTTCTTCCGGCGATAAACTTGTCGCGGGTACGCTTGCGCTACTGCTTGGCATACTCACCCTTCTTGCGCTCTACACCCTTGAGCGTCAGTTTCTTGTTGAGGTGCCAAGTAAAGGAGGTGCGCTTGTTGAGGGAGGAGTGGTGGGTGCTCCTCGGTTTGTGAATCCTCTCTTAGCACTCTCGGATGCGGATCGTGACCTCTCTTTACTCACCCATGCAGGGCTCATGGGATACGATCGAGATGGCGCACTCACCCCCGTCCTTGCAGAGCGCTATGAAGTTTCAGAGGATGGGCTCTCATATACGTTTACGCTTCGTGAAGATGCTGTGTTTACCGACGGAACGCCAGTAACTGCAGAAGATGTGGTATTCACCGTTTCAAAGACGCAGGACCCTGAGGTAAAGAGTCCTCGCCTTTCTGACTTTGCAAATATTCGCGTTGAAGCGGTTGATGCGCGCACCGTGCGATTCACCCTTCCAAGCGCGTACGCTCCCTTTCTCGAAGAAGCTACCCTCGGTATCTTGCCGTCGCATATCTGGAAGCAAGTAAAGAACACTGAGTTCCCATTTGCACCCCAGATGACCGAACCAGTTGGTGCAGGACCCTTTAAGGTGACGAAGGTGGTGCGTGATAAGAATGGTCAGGTAGAGCGCTATGAACTTACTGCGTTTAGTGGCTACGTACTTGGACGCCCCTATCTTGATCGTTTGACCTTCGTGTACTTTGAAGACCAAGAAGCACTCGCACGTGCACTTACCAGAGGCCAAATTGAAAGTGCGTATGGAGTGACAAGTGACACGTTCCTTCGAGCCCCCTACTCACGTATCTTTGGTGCTTTCTTCAATCAAAGCAAAAATGCGGCGCTCGCACGCCCTGCGGTGCGAGAAGCACTTTCCGTTTCTATTGATCGTGAACGCCTCACGCGTGAAGTGCTTGCAGGGTTTGCACTTCCTGCGTATGGGCCGGTGCCTCCTGGTCTTCTCCACGATGAGCGACACGAGGAACCGATTGATCGAATCGCTACCGCAAAGGAATTATTGGTCGATGACGGCTGGACGTATGACGAGGCGGCTGGGGTATGGACCAACGATGAAGGAGGAACACTCACATTCACCTTAACTACCTCAAATGTGCCTGAGCTAAAAGCAGTGGCCGAACGTCTTCGTGCAGACTGGCAATTGCTTGGGGTACCTGTTTCGCTCTCGGTCTATGACCCGAACGAATTGGTGCGAGATGCCATACGCCCGCGCATGTATGAGGCACTTCTGTTTGGAATGGTAGTGGGACGCGATAAAGATTTCTTTGCGTTCTGGGATTCAAGTCAGCGAAACGACCCAGGATTGAATGTGTCGCTGTACGCTAATCGTGCTGTTGATGAAGTACTTGAACAGATTCGTGTTGAACAAGATCCTGCTTCTCTAGAGAGAGAGCTAGAAGAATTGCACACCCTTGTTGCTGCTGACTTCCCCGCAGTCTTTACGCATGCACCAGAGTTTGTGTACTCCGTTCCAAGTGATTTGAAAGGAGTGGCACTAAAAACCCTTGCTGCGCCGTCAGATAGGCTTGCCTCTGTCGCATTCTGGTACCGACACACTGAAGCAGTCTGGCCGTTTCTGGTGAGTCCATAGAAGCCACGCTAGAGAACGTTATCCTTAGAAGCTTTCTCTATGTGTCTTGTATAGTCTTAGTAACTCTTACTCAATTCATTAATTTCGTATCCTATATGTCATCTGCTCCTGCTCCCGCACCCGCTCCCCACGACCGACGTGAACCTGCGCCCCAAGGCGATCGAGGTCCTCGTCCCTTCCCTCAAAGAGGGCGTGGTGGCCCCATGCGTGGCGGGCCTCGTGGTCGCGGTGGTCGCGATATGCGCCGCCCCCCTATGCGCCGAGGTGGCCCTCAAGGTGCTCCCCAACAAAAGCGTCCTGCAGAATATATTCCTGCACCCGTTGATGAAAAGACGGTACGCGTAGTCCCTCTTGGTGGTGTTGAAGAAGTGGGTCGCAACATGTTTGCGGTTGAAACCGGCAACGATATCTTCGTCTGTGACGCAGGCTTCCAGTTTGTGTCTGAAGAATCAAATCCTGGTGTTGACTATGTACTTCCTAACACCAAGTACCTTGAAGTGAACCAAGATCGTGTTCGTGCCGTCATTATTACCCACGGACACTTGGACCACATCGGTGGTATTCCCTTTTTGATGGGTCGCTTTGGCAACCCCCCTATCTACACCCAGAACCTGACTGCGGTAATGATTCAAAAGCGTCAGGAAGAATATCCTGATATGCCCGCTCTTGATATTCGTGTTGTCGAACCACACTCGACACACACGATTGGAGCAACGAAAGTGAAGTTCTTCCCTGTAACCCACTCTATTCCAGACTCGATGGGTATCTCGATTCAAACGCCTTGGGGTAACGTGGTTGCCACTGGAGACTTGAAACTCGATCACGATAACGGAGTACCTGCTGAGCATGAACAAAAGAAGTGGGGCGAGCTTGGAAAAGACAACAACCTTATCTTCATTGCAGACTCAACAAATGCCGAGCGTGATGGCTTTTCGGTGCCTGAAAAGAAAGTGCACCAAACCCTAGAAGACATTGTGAAGAATGTTTCGGGTCGCCTCATTATCGGTACCTTCGGTTCCCAGTTCGAACGTATGGTTCGCATTATTGAAGCTGCAGAAAAACTTGGAAAGAAAGTGGTACTTGAGGGTCGCTCGATTAAGACGAACCTTGAGATTGCACAGAAGACAGGGTTATTAAAAGTTGATAAATCAACGGTTATCCCAGCGCAAGAGATTGGAGACTATCCTCCCGACAAGATTGTGGTCCTTGCTACCGGTGCACAGGGTGAAGAGTTTGCTGCCCTTATGCGTATTGCAACTAAGCAGCATAAAAACATTGTCTTCACTGAGCGTGATACGGTGGTGCTCTCTTCGTCAGTTATTCCAGGAAACGAGATCTCGGTGCAGCGCTTGAAAGACAATCTGTATCGCAACAAAGTAACCTTGATTCACTATCGCTCGTCAGACGTTCACTCAACAGGGCACGGTAACTCAGGAGAGTTGGTGTGGATTAACCAGCAAGTGGGTGCCAAGTTCTTCATGCCCGCCTATGGCTACTACTCGATGACCTCCTGCCACGCAAAGGCGGTAGAGCAGGCGGGACGCCCGAAAGAAGAAATCATTCTTGCTGACAACGGTATGGTCATCGACATTATCGAAGGCAAGACCTTAAACGTGCACAAAGAGAAGGTTCCTTCTTCTCCGCTTGTCGTTGACGGCTTTGCTATTGGCGACATGCAGGAAGTGGTCATTCGTGATCGTCAGGCACTTGCTAAGGACGGTATGTTCGTCATCATTGCGACCGTGCATCTAAAGACCGGCAAGCTTCGTAAGTCTCCTGATATCATCTCTCGTGGCTTTATCTATCTTCGAGAGTCACAAGATCTCTTGAATCAAGCACGAGTCTTGATTAAGAAAACGGTGGAAGATTCAACGCATGGTATGAATCCTGTGGACCTTGATTATGTGAAGAACCAGTTGACCGACACGATGGCGGGCTATTTGTTCTCTCGCACTAACAAGGCACCGATGGTTATTCCAGTGTTGATTGGGGTCTAAGAAACCTCAAAGACAAACCGCCGCTTATAGCGGCGGTTTGCTTTTATTCAAGAATATGATATAATCCCTGCGGCTATAAGGGAGGCCATCATGGCAACTGTAAGCGTAGAAGAGCAGCTGTTCGAGAAGATTCGTGCAATGACCTTGGACGAATTCACGGACCTGATCACCGTTGAGTATGACTCGTCGAGTCCGGCAGATGCAAGCGATGACGTCGACGTTGAAGAAGACGACGGCTCAAAGCACACCATCACGGATATCTCGATCACCCTCAATCCGCACCCCTAAACGCCGCGCGGCGGGTCAGCAATGGCCCGCCGCGTTTTATTATTGCATCGAAAGACGTTCGATGAAGGCATCGACCTCTTTTCGATCTTCACTCTTGGAGCGGATAGAGACGTTGTAGTCATCATTCCCATCGGTAAGGGTGAAGTAGAGGTAGTAGGCGTAGGTTTCGTTTGGCTTCACATATTCACGTACCTCCACACTCTGTCCTGCGATAGTTTGCGTGCTTTTCTTTGGGGTAAGGAGTGCAGGCTCCCCTATTGGCTTATCCTCTTGCATCAAAATAGTGAAGGCGCTTGCAACAACACTCATTCCGGTAAGCGTGCTTCCCTCTTCAATCTTTGAAGCTTTCCATCCTTGCTGATACTTAAAGGAAAGGGACCAACGTGGATCGGTAAAGGTAGCCCACGCAGTTTGGCTTATTATTTTCACCCCTTCAGGAAGCGAAATCCCTCCACTCACAACAGGAGGTGTGGGAGTCTCTTCCGTTGATTGCTGTTCTACTGCTTCTTCGGTTGTTACTTCCTCAGAAGGGGTAGGTGCTTCGGTGCGATCCGTGAAAAGAAGATAGGCGCCTAAAGCGACTAACAGAGCGAGTACGAGGTATGGAATGTAGTTCTGTGCGTTTTTCATGTGGACGTAGTATACCGCCCTATTTGGGCAACCGAAACCCACCCCGTATGCGCTCAATGAGACCTTCCTTGAGAAGAGCGTTCAATTGTATTGCTACTTGCTCTGTACGGTCATCCCCAAGAATATTAAGGAGCACCTTTCTCCTCTTTGGTCCTTGCTGGAGTGCCTTCAAGAGCGCTCCTCGTGCTTCTCGTGCTGACCCTCTAAACGTACTTTGTTTGGTATACCCTTTTGCTTTTGCGTTAAGGCGTACCCCGCTTCGCTTGAGGTGTGCGCCATAGTCCATGAGAGCGGCGTACCACACGTTCGCCCTTCCTTTGGGTAGGGCTTTCTCAAGTATTCCTCGTATGTCTGCATCACTCACTTCTTTTTGGTGTGCAAAGAAGTGATGTATGACAGCAGTACGAATGTTGGTTTCAACAAACACCACGTCTTGGTTGTATGCAAATGCTGCAACTGCACGTGCGGTATAGGGCCCGACACCCGAGAGTTTCTCGAGTGCTTCGGGAGTCTTTGGAAAAGACTTCATGGTAGAGAGCTCTTTGGCTGCCTCATGGAGATGTTTTGCACGACGAGCATACCCCAGCCCTTGCCACTGTCGCAGTACTTCCCCAAGAGAAGCTTTCGCAAGAGCTTTATTGTTGGGGAACTGCCTCAACCATGCGTGGTAGTACGGAATGACTCGGTCTACCTGTGTTTGCTGCAGCATTATTTCAGAAACAAGAATACGGTAGGGATCTTTGGTTTTTCGCCATGGAAGCGTATGCCGCCCAAGGGTGCGGTAGTGGCTGAAGACCTTGGCACGAAACGCGGCTATTGTCACAGCTCGTATATCACATCCTTACGCTCCACCACCACTTTCCAACCATGCTGAAGTGCGTGTCGGTATAGGAGTCGGTTCGGGTTAAATGCAATCGGTGTCTCTACCATCGTGAGCATCGAGATATCACTCTCGGTATCCCCTACCCCAATAGAGCTATGCAGGGTGAGTCCTTCTTTTTCTACGGCACGCTTTAGGATGGTGCTTTTGTTCATGATGATATGTTCGTCTGCAATCTCGCCGGTAAACCGATCCGATGCTCCGCTTTCATAAAACGTCCCATACGACTTATGAAACCCGAGTTCGTACGCAAACCCATCCACAATGAACTTTGGAGAATGCGATATCGCAAGAAGAAAGTATCCTTTGTCTTTGTATTCGTGCGCCAAGTCACGCGTGTAACGATACACTCTGTCTTTTTGTGCTTCGATTATCTCCCCTGCAATGTTTGCAACATCTTCATAGGAGGTGCCTTTGGCATAGGTACCAAAGACACGCACTACTCCTTGAATAAAGGGTCCATATTCTCCTTTGCGATTTTCCCACGCATGCTGTTCCCCTTCATATGCACTGCGTGCTTCTTTGGGGAAAATACCTCTCGTGATGAGTTCTTCGACGAGCTCAATCAAAAGCGAAGAACGAAAGAGAGTTCCATCAATATCAAAGACGGCAACGGGGCGGGGGTCCATACGTGTATGGTACCAAAAAGAAAGCGCCCCTCTAGATCCTAGGAATCGAGAGGGGCGCACGGCCTTAGCGTAGGAGAACACCCAACATACCGCACAGTGTTGACCGGTGGGCCAAACCATCTGCATGCCTGCAGACAGTGAATGTTTGCGTGCGGGGACTAGACCACCTACACGTCTGGGTGCCGCTAAGCTTCCCCATTCTGCCACTTCCAATCTCTCTCCCAAGATAGCAGGGGTTCCCAATGCCAAGGCCTGAGAAGGAGTATATGCCCCTTTTTGTTTCTCGCAAGAATTACTTTGTCTTAGGCCACACCTTTGCCGCTTGAGGATAGAGCTTGGTGAGAGGATGCTTGGCACAGTCATGGGGACGTGCAGGACATATATAGCGCCCGTAAAGGACGAGTCCATTGTTTACATACCTCCAGTCTTTCTTGGGAATGAGTACTTCAAGATCTTTTGAGATCTTGGTGAGGTCAGTGTGGTGTGTTAGATCAAAGCGAAGTGCAAAGCGCTTCACATGTGTGTCGGTAGGAATACCCTCCCATAGGTCATAGAGCTCCCCGAGGATTACGTGTGCGGTCTTGTACCCGATACCAGGAAGTGCCACCAGTGCTGCTTCGGTAGCAGGCACTTTTCCTTGGTGTTTCTCAACAATGATGCGTGCTGCCCCTTGTATGGCTTTAGCTTTATTACGAAAGAATGGAATAGAGGAAATATCCTTTTGAAAGACTGCAGGAGGTGCGCTTGCGAAGTCTTTGGGGGTCTTGTACTTCTTCCACAGTACCTTCGTTACCTTGTTTACATGCTTATCCGTACATTGTGCTGAAAGCATGACTGAAGCGACGAGTTGAAACGGAGTTGTGTACCACAGTTCAGTTTTAGGTTTCGGGTATGCCCTTTTCAAGTACGCAACAATCTTTTTGGCACGAATCATCTTGGGCGACATGCCGGAAGCGTAGCATACAGGGCCCCACTAACGTGGGGCCCTGAGACCTTAGCCATGTGCCCGTAAGGGGGGCACGGATTCACGGTACTGGGGTACTGCCGCAAGATGCGCGACGTGGTCTGCTACCGAAGCAATCAGTAGCCCAAAGACTGCAGCGCGGCCTACGCGGTCAAGTCGTTTCAACTTTTCCGCACGCTTCGCCCAATCATCAAGTGCATCGTTTATGCGATGCACGAACTGTCGCGCTTTCTTTGAGACAGCAAGTCCGTGGCCGGAATAGTTGCCGCCACGAAACCCCCGCAGCACAATGACGCTCACATCCGACGCAAACTTCAGATCGTCTTGCAGTTCATGTCGAAAGTACGCATGACGTACCTCATACCGTAAGTCGAGGAACTTGGTTTTTTCAGAGAAATGAATAATCACTGCGCTTCCTCCGTATTCCAAGACTAGGTATAGCGCGCACTTGGATTATGTGCAACTAGAGTTCTCCCCTCCCAAACGCAAAGCGGTAACAGACAATCGAGAGCGCTCCGAGAGCGGCAAGCGAGAGTACGAAGGAGATAAGGAAGCCAACAACAGGCACGAGTCCAATAGTGTAGATGAAGAGGGTTCCTAGGAGTGCTGCTTTCCATGAGACTGACCAACGCTTTGCGAATACTTTCATAAGAAGGGCGCCGGCAAATATTGCCGCAAACAAGTACGATAAGAGAAGCGCGAGAAGATAGGTAGCGCCAAGGACTGCTGCAATACCAATACCAACGAAGGTGGTCAACAAAAGAAGAAGGAGTACGGGAGTAACAACAAGTACGGCAAACCCTAAGAGCGCTATGAGTGCAAAGCGCTTGGGAGAGCGTTCAAGTGCTTCATAGGAAAGAGCGCGTGAGAATGCAGGAAAGAGTCCGGTTAAAAGCCCTGCAGCAAGCGCGCTTGCAACAATACGTACTACGAGAAAGACACCAAGTCCTGCAAGTGCAAAGGTTTCTGCTTCTTCTGCGGTTGGGAGAAATGAGGAAGATCCGGTATAGCGCACTCCTCCCCCTATGACCGCACTCTCTGGCACCGTCACCTGCTGGGGTGCGTTGTACTCAAATACTCCTGCAATATTCGTGTCATCTCCTAGTGTGATGTGGTCAGACGCGACAACACGCACATCCCCTGCAAACGTGCCCGAAAGATACACACTGCCTCCGTATATGGTGACCGGACCGTCCGCACCCCCACGAAGCTCTACGGTTCCTCCTGCAATACGCGTTTCTTTTCCTTTCCCAGTCATCGTTACGGCAGCTCCTGCAAGAGCAACGTCTCCGGTAACCGTGTCTTCAATCAAAATACGCCCGCCAAGAGCACGTACATCTCCCCCTACAGGGCCTGAGAGCTCAAGGGTTCCTGCGGCAAGAAGTGCATCACCCATAATGGGAGCACGCACGAGTAATGAGCCTGCAGCGGCAAGTAAGTCTGCGGGTAGAGGTGCCGTGACACGAACTTCTGCTCCTGCAAGATATGCGTTATCGGTTGGCGAGACTGTGAGCTCTACGGTTTCTTCTGCTGCGGTGGTTGCTGATAACGCAAGTGCGGGGGTAAGCAGTGCAAAGAGTATAAAGGCGAGGGTACCTTTCATGCCCCTAGGGTACCACAACAGGAGCGTGGCGCCGATCGAGATAGACTGCAGCACCTAGGGACAAAAACGCGATGGCAGCGGATGCAATACAGTAGACACACAGGGCTTGAATGAGTACGAGTTGAATGTAGAGGAATACGATTGAAAAGAGTGCACCCACTCCTGCAACGACAAGAAGTGCCTGATGCACAAACCGACTGTGTCTACCTGCAGCAACGAGTGAAGCAACGAGAAGCAGTGCATAGAACCCGACCCCAAGGTACGCAAGAGGGATGCCATAGATCTGGGAGTACGGGCTTTGCGCTACTTGATTACACCCATCCAATCCTGCTCCAATATCACAAAACAATGCGGTATCGCTTGCCGCATGGCTTGCAAGATAGAGCGAGTCGACAAGGCCGAGAACCGCGAGTATGACAATGAGATTGATGAGCATCCTACGCGACATGGTGTTCAAAAGTGTATCATAGAGGGATGGAACCTCTAAAGAAAACAGAAGAAGACTGGAAGAAAGAACTCACCCCCGAAGCGTACGAGGTGTTGCGAGAGCATGGCACGGAAGCGCCTTTCTCAGGGAAGTATTTAGACAACAAAGAAGATGGGATGTACCGCTGTCGTGCGTGTGGTGCTTCTTTGTTTTCTTCATCTGCAAAGTTTAACTCTGGTACCGGTTGGCCTTCTTTTACGGATCCTCTCGTCTCAGAGAATATCGGTACGAGGATTGATGACTCGTATGGTATGCACCGCACTGAGGTGTTTTGTAAAAACTGTAGAGGCCATTTAGGTCACGTGTTTAATGACGGCCCCAAAGAAGCAGGCGGCAAGCGCTACTGTGTTAATTCTGTGTGTCTTTCGTTTGAGCCAAGTGACACTCCAAAGAATGTATGAAGACTGAAACTGCAGTATTTGGCGCAGGATGCTTTTGGTGTACTGAGGCAGTATTCACTCTCCTTACAGGGGTTACTGCTGTTGATTCAGGATATGCGGGAGGCACCAAAGAAACCGCAACGTATGAGGAGGTGGCACGAGGAACAACTACCCATGTTGAAGTAGCACGCGTCGAGTACGATCCTTCACTTGTCTCTTATCGGACGCTTCTTACCATCTTCTTCGCGTCCCATGACGCAACCCAAGTAAACCGACAAGGAAACGATGTGGGGCCGCAGTATCGCTCGGTAGTGTTCTACACAACCAAGGCACAGCAAGAAGAAGCGGAAGCCTTCATACAGGAGCTCCAGCAATCTTCTTCTCTCGGTGATCCTATCGTTACAACCGTTGAACCTTTGATAGCGTTCTTCCCTGCTGAAGCCGAACACAAAGACTTTTATGAACGCAATCGCACCAAGGGATACTGCCAAGTCATCATTGCACCCAAACTTGAGAAAGTGCAGAAAGAGTTCGCGGCACTTCTAAAGGAAACTCGTTAGTTGTATGGACACCACAATCTTTCTCTTTACGAGAGTTGCAAGTACTGAGGGGTATATCGTTGCTTCTGCCCTCATCACCCTCTTTTTATTGCTTCGTAAAGAATATCGTCATGCGCGTGTGTTTGTGCTGTGCTCGGCAGGACTTGCCGTATCTACGGTTCTTATAAAGGGATTGATTGGGGCGTCGCGTCCTCTCGGGGGATTAGTAGAAGTTACGGGCTACGGATTTCCGAGCGGACACGCAGCAGGAGCACTCTTTCTTGCTCTTTGTATTGCAACCTTGGTATACACCCACCTTTCCTCTGCTTTCTTACGAGGAATGGTGTATGGGATCACCTTAGGAACTGCCCTTATGATTGGTATCAGTCGAGTGTATTTTGGGGTACATACTCCGCTACAGGTCGTAGCGGGGTTTGCACTCGCTTTGGTGTGGGGTCTTCTCTTCTTTTGGTACTACCGCAAGGAACATGCGAAGTGGCTGTAGGTACTTGACAAGTGTGTTGTAATACAGTAGGGTATTCTTTAGACGAACTTTGAAGGACTGGAGACCGCGTACATCGGTCTCGCTAATTGCCTCACCGCTTTTAGCTTAGAAACTCACCCACCACTCGTATGCCTATACTCGGCGCACTTGGACTCGGGCTGACAATCTTCGTCCTACAATCAACCGTTCCTGCAATCTTTAGAGAAGTGGAAACTACTATCATCCTCGCGCTGCAAAGCGCACAGACGATACTACACACCGCTTCCCTTATTGCAGGCGCTGCAGGGTCTTCCTTGTAGCGCTTAACGACCCAGGCCGGACACATGTCCGGCCTGGTCTTTTATTCTCTACCCTCGTATCTGTGCCATGACATCTGATAAATATTGTCCTTGACCAAGCACAACATGGGTGCATCCTTTTTGTGCCATTAATTCAGTAATCCATGTCTCGTAATGTTGCTTCAACAATTCTACAAACTGAGGATTGTTGCCTCGATCAAGGTATCGCTGGATATACTCTTCTTTCATTTCAAGCGAAGGGTATACGAGGGTAAACGGAATCCCTGCGGCGGTAAGCGCGTCTCTTACTTCTTTATGCGTTGAAATAAAGACTGCATCATTCTTGTCTATATTCGATGCAATATGGTCAAGATAGTTCTTCGGCCACTCGGGGTTACGTTCTTGTTTCTCTTTATCCTTCCAAGAAAAGTTAGTGGAGTCGCTGTCAAGGAATTTTAGCTCGCCTGCAGTATTAAAAAGCGTGCTTTTGCCTATTCCAGGAAAGCCACTTATCAGTACAGACTTGGGTGGGTGTTCCTTGCGTTCAATGCCAAATGTCTCAGTCATATGAAAACTATACCAGTCTAGTCTCGCTCTTTCACTTCTTGATACACCACTGAACGATGCAAAATGGCAAGAATCAAAACTCGTGCTCCTTGGATGCGAAATATCACTCGGTAGTCACCGACCCGTAGTTTTCTGTATCCTTTTAATGAACGTCGTAGGGGTTTGCCAAAAAAGTCAGGACTGGTCGTGAGTTTATTCTCTATCGCATCACGTATTTTTCTACGCCACAAAGAAGCAAGGCGCGGTATATCGTCTTCAACGACTTTTGAGTGGTATACGATTTCGAACCCTAGCGCCATGCGGATGCGTGCGAAACAAACTTAGAAGTGTTTCGGTCTCGTTTCGATGCAATGGCATTTAGAACTTCATCTTCTTCAAGTTCAAGTGCCATAGTGAGAAGGTGCTCCGCTTTTGTCGCTTGAGGCATTTGATCCCGCTTTGCAAGACGCTCGAGCGTATCATTCACTCCTTTAGAGACACTAATATTGATGCGTTTTTTTGTGGTAGGCATACGCCAAGTGTATCAAAAGTGTATCACCTGTGTCAAGCGCTTTTCCTGCTAGGCTTCAAACCTATTCGTCCCCTCTGCTTCCCTCTCATTAATAGGCTGCTCATCGAGTCCCATATAGTGCCCCACTTCATGCCATATGGTTTCTCGTACCACTTTCACTACATTCTTACGAAAGTCACTCGTGTGATCGTCCGTGAGTTCAAGCGCTTCATCTATGATGGGGAGTCGGTAGAGCGTGATGGTGTCGGGAAGGGTGGGGCCAATGCCATACTCGCTTCCCCGCTCGATAAGCGGCACACCTCTATACAACCCCAAAAGCGTTTCTTCTCCTTCAAGGTGTTCAAGCTTTCTCACCTCTTCACTAGGCTCGTCTTCAATTAAAAGTGCGAGGTTATGCACCTTCGAAGCAAACTTCGAAGGCATAGCATCCCACTCGGCTTTTGCGATCGCTTCGAATTCCCGTTCATCCATGTGTCCTGTAGTATAGCTGAATGCATATCTTTGACAGCATGATGACCTTGCCCGAGATGATAGAAGCTATTGGGTATCTTGGGGTCTTCATCATCGTCTTTCTTGAGTCAGGAGTCCCCATCGGCGTCATCCTTCCTCTTCCAGGGGATACCCTTCTTTTCTCTGCAGGACTCCTTGCGGCAGCAGGTGCCTTTGATCTTATCCCCCTCATGGCAACCGTCATTGTTGCTGCAATTCTTGGCGACAGTGCCGGCTATTGGTTTGGAAAGAAGTATGGACCAAAGATATTCTCCAAGGAATCAGGAATGTTTTTGAATAAGAAGCACATGGAGCGTGCCGAGGTGTTTTATATGAAGTACGGTCGTATCGCTATTATTCTCGCACGTTTCCTTCCCATTATTCGAACGGTTGCGCCTATCTTTGCGGGTGTAGGAAGCATGCGCTACCAAACCTTTATTACCTACAACATCATCGGTGCCTGTATCTGGGGAGTCTCTCTCACACTCCTTGGCTACTTCCTTGGAAGCATCATCCCTGATATCGACCGCTATCTCCTCCCTATCCTCCTCGTCATCATCTGTATTACGGCGTTTCCTGCCCTTCGCGAGATGTGGAAGATGCGAAAGGGATAAAAGAAAAGCCGCATCTAGGATGCGGCTTTTCTTGTAGTCCCTTTAGTTACTCTAGCTCTGCGTCAATCAAGGGCTTCACTGCAGAATACGGCTGTGCCCCTCCTACAAGCGTTGTGCCAATGATCGTGCCTGGGGTACCGGTGATACCAAAGCCCTGACCCTCGTTACGATCAGCATCTATTGCTGCTTGGTACTGACCACGCTTCTCGGTCATAAGGGAGGCGACACGAGTCGTGTCGATACCAAGTCCTGATGCAATAGCATCAAGTCCTGCCTTTGAAAGCGTGTTCTCGCCTTCGCTTGCCATGACCTGATGGAACCACTGTCCCCATACTGCAGGTGCTGCTTCCCAGACTGCGCGTGAGTAGATTGCGGTTTCAAGAGATGCAGGACCAAGGAACTGAAAGTCTTTGTAGACGATGCGTACGTCATCTCCATATTCCTGTCGCAATTGTGCAATGGTCTCTGCTTCAAAGCGCTTACAAAAGCCACACTGGAAATCAAACCACACAGCGATCGTAACGGGTGCGTTTTCTGCTCCTACCGAAGGAGACGTTTCTGTTGCAACTTCTGCAATGTTGACGGCAACAGGTTCACCGCCTTCAGGAGTTGCAGGACGCTCTCCTCCGCCAAAGGCAAACGCAAGCGCGATGATAATGGCACCCAAAAGTACCGCAATAGGGGTGAGGTACTTCTCAAGTGCTGTGGACTGTTTTTCAGTGGTCATATAACTATGGGATTACGAATCAATGCAAGGCAGTATACCCCCTCACCCAAAGAGAAACAAAACCACCTGCTATACTAGGCCCACTATGCAAAACCAAGGGCAGCACCACCTCCACTTACGTAAGCGTAAATATGAAAAGCTTGAACCCCTACCCCACCCTGAGGGTCTCAAACGCTTCTTGGATAAAACGATGGTGTTTATCGCAACTGCAGGACCTATCGCTGCGCTGCCACAAGTGTTTGACGTATTCTTCACTAAGAATGTTTCGGGGCTTTCTTTCACCACGTGGAGTTTGTGGACCCTACTTTCATGCGTGTGGCTTCTCTACGGCATATTGCACAAAGAACTTCCCATCATTGTTTCAAACGTTCTCTATATCCTTCTTCAAGGACTCGTGGTGGTTGCGATACTGGTGTACAGCTAAAGAAACACCGGTAGATGTACTACCGGTGTTTCTTTTTGCGCATTGGTTACTGAACGATAAAGGTAAGCGCCTGTCCTGCCTTGCCTGCGCGACCGGTGCGCCCGATGCGGTGCGTATAGTCCTCGTAGGTTGCAGGAAGATCGAAGTTGATCACGTGGGACACGCCCGAGATATCAAGACCGCGTGCTGCAACATCGGTCGCAACCAATACGTTTGCATGGTTTTGCTTGAAGAGTCCCAAGGCTTTTTGACGCTTTCCGTGGGTTTTGTCTCCGTGAATAGACTCAGCTTTGATGCCTGAGCGCTGGAGATCGCGGGTAAGGCGCTCTACTCCGTGCTTGGTGCGTCCAAAGACAAGAGTCTTTTCAAAGTCAGGACGCTTCAAAAGCTCAACGAGTTTAGGAAACTTCCCGTCATGGGATACGTACACCACATCTTGATCGATCGTGGCTGCAGTATCTCGAGTCTTTACATTGATACGAACCGGATCTTTAAGGAAATCATGCACGAGGCGTTCAATATCCCTTCCCATCGTTGCCGAGAAGAAGAGCGTGTGACGATCAGCACGCATCTTGCTTAAGATAAAGCGCATATCATCAATGAAGCCCATATCAAGCATGCGGTCTGCTTCATCGAGTACGACGGTGCCAAAGACCGAGAGATTAAGTTCACGGCGCTCCATCAAATCCTTAAGACGTCCTGGGGTGCCAATCACAAAGGATGGTCCACGACGCAAGACGCGTATTTGGGGTTCAATCCCTGCACCTCCCACACACACGACCGCGTTCATATTGAGACGCTTTGCAAAGCCCCAGAACTCAGTTTCTATCTGAAGTGCAAGCTCACGGGTAGGGACCATCACGAGGATGTGCTCGCTCTCGTTAAGTGCACGAAGCTTCAACACCTTATCAATAAGGGGGATGAGAAACGCTGCAGTTTTACCGGTACCAGTTTGCGCAAGTCCTACAACATCCTTTCCTTTCAAGACATGCGGAATGGATTGGTCTTGGATGGGAGTTGGAGTTACGTAGTGCTTTGCGATGATGTTCTCTTTCAAGAGGGGGTCTATGGGGAAATCCACAAACTGGTGCTGTGGCACATACGGCGCTTCCTGTGTTTGAGGGGTTGCCTTGTTAATCAATTTTGAGAGATCGACTGCCATTTCTTGGCGTCCACCACGTCCACGACGCTGGGGGCGTCCACCGCCATGCATAGGACGAGGTCCGCCGCGATCATCGCGTCGTTTTCGGGGGCCTCCACCAGAAGCAGGGCGTCCACCACTCTTGCGCGCAAAACGCGCGTATTCGGGCCTATCCGCAAGGTCATTGCGGAAATTCTTTCGCACTATATACGTTGTTGCCATTGTCAGTTGTTAGCGGGTCGGCGGAAAAGTAGAGAGGCCGTGCCCTTGTTGTTTTCTAAGCAACGTCTTGAGAGATTTCACCCTTCCTTTCTTCAATATCTCAGGTGGTCTTGAGAGTCTCTCAAGACAAGTTTCCTGACGTTGTTAGAAGTAGTATAGCACACCCCTTGGGGAAAAGAAAGCAGGCCTCTCCCTAGGGGAGAAGCCTGCATTGTGGTCAGGTGGTTTTTGGTTTTTTCCTCTTTTTGACACTCTCACCGATAACATCTGCGCAGGTGGTCTTAAAGAAGAAAGAGTGCCCTTTTTGAGGGAATCCGAGCGAGATCCAATAACATGCTGCTACAGGATCTTTCTCGCCAAGCACCCTCAGCGCTGCATCCTGAGGAACTTCAAACGAGTCAGCCTCGCCTGAAAATACCCCAGACACTCCGCCGCGCCCTCCTCCTTCAAGAATCTTGGGGTACGCAGGGAGTGTCAGTCCCTTCCATGCCGTACGTACTTCTTCGGGAGCGTCTCCGTCAGGTACGCAGATGATACGTATCCTCCCCGTTGCTTCTTCCATTGAAGCCTCCTTGCACTGCGAATGTCACTCGCATTAGGGGCGATACTACGCCCATGCGCTGTATATGTAAATACAGTCCGCTAACGCTTCGACTTTGCTCGTGCGCTTTCGGTGAGGTCTTGTTTTCGAAGACGCACTGATTCTGGAGTAATCTCAAGATATTCATCTCCTGCCATGGTTTCAAGACCGCGTTCAATAGTGAGAATGTAGGGTGGGAAGAGGTTGATGGCTTCATCGTTACCGGACGAGCGCACGTTCGTAAGGTTCTTACCTTTCGTAGGGTTTACTACCATCTCTTCACCTTTTGAAGTGTTTCCGATGACCATACCCTCATACACTTCGGTAGCAGGGTTGATGTAGAGGACACCACGCTCTTGAAGCATCCAAAGTGCGTAGCCAAGCGCTTTGCCCGTAGCCATAGAGGTCATAGAACCAACCTGACGCTTCTTCACTTCACCTGCATATGGCTTGAAGCCAACCACGCGTGAAGACATGATGCCTTCTCCTTTAGTATCAATAACAAACTGAGAGCGGTAGCCGAGGAGTCCGCGGGTAGGACCTTCAAGGGTGAGGCGTACTAGATTGTCGTGTTGGGTGAGGTTCTGGAGTACGAAGGCACGCTGCCCAAGCTTTTCAATCACCGCGCCTTGGAACTCAGAAGGTGTATCAATGATGACTTCTTCAAAAGGTTCGGTACGGACGCCATCTTCTTCGTGGAAGATAACCTGAGGCTGAGAGACCTGCATTTCATAGCCTGCACGACGCATGTTTTCAAGAAGAATAGCGATATGGAGTTCCCCACGCCCTGAGATCTTGAAGTTATCCGGAGACACAAAGTCCACCTTAAGTCCTACGTTTACTTCAAGTTCCTTTTCAAGGTATTCACGAAGCTGGCGACTGGTTACATACTTCCCTTCCTTTCCTGCAAGCGGAGAGTTGTTCACCAAGAAGTTAAGGGTAATGGTGGGTTCATCAATCGCGATTGCAGGTAAAGGTTCAGCGGTGGGATCGTTCGTGATGGTTTCTCCAATGAAGATGTCAGGGAGGCCTGCGATGATGACGATGTCCCCCGCCTCTGCTTGTGGGGCTTCAACGCGTTCAAGACCCTTAAAGGAGAAGATCTTAGTGATCTTTCCGGTGCGCGCTTCCCCGTCTGGCTTTTTGACCGTCACCGTGTCTCCTGTCTGTACCACTCCTTCGTACACTCGTCCGATGGCAAGACGTCCCAAGAAGTTATCGTACGCAAGGTTAAACGGTTGAAGGCGAAGAGACTTTGCTGAGAGTTCGGGAGATGAGGCTGCAGGCACTTGTTCGAGTACCAAATCAAGAAGCGGCATGAGGTCCTTGCGTTCATCACTCAAGGTACGCATCGCAACACCCTCCCTACCAATGGCGTATACGGTAGTGAAGTTTGCTTGTTCATCGGAGGCACCGAGCTCAAGGAAGAGTTCCAATACTTGTTCTTCTGCACGCGCAGGGTCTGCTGCAGGCTTATCAATCTTATTCAGTACCAAAATAGGTTTAATGCCAAGCTCCAGAGACTTCTTCAATACAAAGCGGGTTTGCGGCATGGGACCCTCTTGTGCATCAACCACCAAAAGCACCGAATCAATTGAGCGAAGCACACGCTCTACTTCACTACCAAAGTCCGCGTGGCCTGGAGTATCCACAATGTTTATCTTCGTACCTTTATATTCAACGGAAGCATTCTTGGAGTAGATGGTGATACCGCGCTCCTTTTCAATGGTGTTGGAGTCCATGGACACGCCTTCAGCCACCGCACCGCACTGCTTCAAGAGTGCGTCGGTCAAGGTGGTTTTCCCGTGGTCCACGTGGGCAATGATGGCGATATTTCGTATTTCCATGAAAGTAAAAAGGCCCGTCTGGCCTGTATAGACACAGTCTAACCTATGTGTCGATAAAAAGAAACCGCCACTTCGCAAGGGTGCGAAGTGGCGGTATTTTTAAATGGGTATGAGATCAGGGATGCCAATTTCCTCAGTGATGAGGAAATGGTTGTCGCCACACAACCCACGGGTGTTCACAGGGGTTGCCCACTGGTTCCTGAAATCGAACACGAGCTTGCGAGGTTGTCCCAGTGTTACCACAGTCCCTTTCGGGAGTGGTTTTCGACCAGAGGGATACATTTCATCAGTCTCTGATCGTTTTCGGAATACTCGTACCTCTTGAGGAAGTGCGATCTCCTGCGTTTTTACCATTGGTCTCTCCCTTGGTGTATTCCGTAGCTAGAGTAGCGAGGTGGGAAAAGGAAGTCAATCTTTAATGGGAGAGTGTTCGAAACCTAGGATGCCAGCAGATAAGGTAAACTTTAGCTATGAATATAGAGAAGAAGCCAGCGGGAGTTTCTCTGCGCCAAGCAACAAATGAAGATTTGGATTTTCTCTACGCTGTCTCGACCGAAGCAATGCGTTCTGTTCGAGAAAAAATTACCCCCGAGCAGACTAGGAGTGGGGACGAAGTACGAGCTGAGTACAGAAATAAATTCGACCCAGAGAAAATACAGGTAATCCAGTTTGATGGTAAAGACGTCGGGCGTTTGAGAGTAGTTAGAACTCCCGAGTCTATATATGTTGGAGGTATTCAATTACTCCCAGAGTTTCAAGGAAGAGGGATAGGAACAAAACTATTCACTGATTTGATACGGGAATCTGAAAGCACCAAGCGACTGATAACACTCGAAGTACATGAGGTAAACGAGCAAGCAAAGCACTTCTACGTTGGTCTAGGCTTTGCAGAGGGGGAAAGGAAGGAGGGGCAGGTTGTGCTTACATATACCCCTAAGGGCATATAAAGGTTCCAACATCGTCCCAGACAACCAGCAAGAAAACGGCACGACTCTCATCGTGCCGTCCTGCCTCTCTTTCAATTCGGAAGTTCGGTCGTTTCTTCGGCCTGCAAAATAGGCGCATCCGTTCCGACGCGGAAAACTGCATATTTAAAGCGAAGTAAAGTGATCTTCTGCTCCTTCGCCTTAGTCTTCCAATCTTCGACCAGTCCGCGGACACAGTCTTTTGCCAGCTCGTCTGTGTCAAAGAACTCTTCTTTCTCGACACCACCGAGCGGAACGACTGCCTTCTCGACTTCCGTCTCCATTGAAATACTTAGCAACATTCGGTACTGCGGCATTTCTAATCTCCCATATGCCTAGACGGATGGTATCGCATATGTCCAAAAGGTTCCAACATCGTCTAGGCACTTCACACCCCCAGCATAAAAGTAATGGGCGACCCAATTGTAGGTCGCCCATAGAGACAACTAATCCGCATAAAGGAGTTCGGTGAATCGGTCCACGAATTCCTGCGGGCGGAAGGTGGTGTCACCTTCCAGATCGAAGAACATGAATGTCGGGTCACACTCGCCGTTCGTACGGTCAAGAACAAGTTTGAGAGAAAACCCCTGCTCCTTCGCAGCTTGCGATAGAGCAGCAGAGGCTTTCTCTCCAGTGAATCCTTCATTCTGATCTTCGCGGGTCAGGTGGAGTTGGTCTGGACCGCCGTCCCACGCCTCTCCGCCCCAACAGAGGGTGAAGTAATTCGGTGAGTTATCAGGCGGCATGGAACGGTACTCCTTGCCTTTGGAGAAGTGCACTGAAAGATCTTGCATTCCTACCTCCACTTTATGGCCTAGGGCCGGAGTTAGCATATATCGGAAAGGAAAAGGTTCCAACCTCGTCACAAGACCGGTCCTACCGCAAATACCGATTCACATTCGCCACATGTCCTGCATAGTTAGTGGTGCAATGAATGCGTCCATACGCATCATGCAGGTAGTAAAGACATTTGGTGGTCTGGGGGTTTAGCGCTGCTTCGATAGAGGCAAGGGAGGGAGTGACGATAGGTTCTGGCGGTAGTCCTTTATATATATAGGTATTGAAGGGTGAGTCCGTATCTTTATCCTTAACGTCAGGCGCTACCCACCATCTTCCCGAGCTTCCTGCTAGGTACTGAAGCGTTGCATCTACTTGTAGCAGCATCCCCCGCTCAAGACGGTTCTTTAAAATCCCTGCAACAAGCTTCTTATCGTTTTTGGCTGCTTCACGCTCTATTAAAGAAGCAAGGATGAGCACATCGTGTATGTCTTCCCCTTGCTCTCTCGCTTCTTGTGCATACTCTGCAATCGCTTCTTCAAAACGTGTGCGGAGTCGTGCGGCAATAGCAGCAGGAGGTTGGTCTGAAGGAATGAGATAGGTGTCGGCAAAGTAGACTCCTTCAGAGATTCCGGTCGTTGAGGTTGCCGTTGCTTCCTCCCATTCCCTTCGTTCGGTTGCACTCCATCCCAATACCTCCGAAAGATACTCCCCTATCTCCTCTTTGCGCGCGGCTTCGGGAATAGCAATCCATGCAAGATACGGGGCTTCTCCGAGCGCTTTTGCAACCGCAAGCGTGTCCATGGAAGGAGAGAGGATGTATCCCCCAGGACGAACCGTGCGATCAGTTCGAAGGAGTCCGTACACCAAGCGAAGTGCACCCCCATGCTTCACGAGTCCTTCTGACTCAAGGCGCTCGGATACCGTAAGGAGGGTGTCTTCAGGAGTGACCACAAACTCAGGACGTATTTCAGACGCTCCTTTTGGACCAAAGAAAAATGCATACGAAAGAGAACCGACAATAAGAAATGATGCCAGAATGGTTCCTGTAAGAAAAAGTATTCGTCCCACACGACGAAGTTCTGCTTCACGCGAAGCAAGGAGTGAACGCACATGCTCATGCAGGCGAGGACTCATACAAAAATATGTACGTAGTATACCTTCTCGCTACGCTTCAAACTGAATGCGTGCTGTGGTAAAATGCGCGCGATGCATCGTTTTCTCTCTATCGTGCGCGGCGTGTTGCGCCGTATCCAAAGTGTCACCCTTTTGTTGTGGCGTCGCTACCGTGCCTTGCCTCGCTACGGTAAAGCCATCGTTATCGCCCTTATCCTCCTTGTGGTGTTTGGAGTACCTGCTCTTTTTAGCGGGGCACCTGCATCTACTTCAGGAGCCGTACGTGCCGTTACCCTTCAATCGGTCGCGGAGCTTTCTGGGAATGTCTCAGGAGCAAGCGTTGTGGGAACCGTTCGTTCTCGTTCAGAAGCACAAATACGAGCAGAAGCTTCTGGTACCGTACGAAGCGTGAACACTGCACTTGGTGCTTCGGTGCCTGCTGGCTATGTGCTTGCAGAACTTGAGAATGACTCTGAGCGTGCGCAGGTAACGCAAGCAGAGGGTGCGTATGATGCAGCGGTTGCTGCACGAGCGGGAGTGTCTCCTACGGATGTTGTTGCTGCAGCACGAAATGCATATAGAGATGCTTTTGAGACACTCGACACGACCCTTGAAACACAAGTAGATACGGTGTTTGGAGGCCCGACTCCTGCAGGCCCCAATCTCCTGATTAACCCTATCGGAAGTGACACGACCCGACTCTCTCGAGAGCGTAAGCGCCTTGCGGGTGTTATGGACACCGAGCGTGCTTCTTTTGTAGACGCTGCAACCACTGATCCAGAAGCATTGTTGCAGCGCATCGAAACGATTACTCGTGAGGTAGCGGTGTTTGTGAATGAACTTGCAGAGGCGGTAAACGCAACTAACTCAAACGCATCCGCCACCCAAGTTGCCGCTATTACCTCAGCACGCAGCACGATTACCGGCATCTTGTCCTCAGTAACCGGCGCACGTGCAACGTTGCGTAGTGGCGCATCAGGCTCTACTGCTGCTGTTGATGCAAGCGTGAAGTCAGCACTTGGTACCTTGCGCCTTGCACAAGCATCACTTGAGAAGACTCGGGTGCGCGCCCCTATTGGTGGGACCGTAAACTATCTCCCTATTCGTGTTGGAGACTATGTAGGAAGCCTCGACCATGTTGCAACCGTTGCACAAAACGGTGCGCTTGAAATACTTGCCTTTGCATCAGAAGAAGCACTTGAGGGAGTGGTAGTGGGTGAAGCGGTTCTTGTAGAAGAATTGCATGCGGGCACTATCACCTCCATTGCTCCTGCACTTGATCCCATAACAAAACAAATAGAGGTACGTGTTGCGGTAGGTATTGAAAGTGGACTTGTGAATGGACAATCGGTACGCATGACCCTTCCTGGAGTAGTTGCTTCAAGCACCGAAAGTACGGGTCCCGTACTCCTTCCATTGTCTTCAGTGAAATTGTCTGCCGGTAATCGTGTGGTCTTTACTGCAGATGAGTCAGGTAGACTCTCTGCGATACAGGTCGAGATCGGGGACGTGGTTGGTGAGCGTATTCAAATACTCTCTCCCCTTCCTTCAGAACTACGCATCGTGACTGATGCACGTGGCTTGTCCGACGGACAGTACGTGAAGGTTACGCCCTAGCAAATGACGCGCTTTTGGAGCTTTTTCATCCACCGACAACACTTCACGGTGTTTCTCATGCTCGTACTGGTTGCGGCAGGTTTGTATGCCGCTATCGCCATTCCTAAGGAATCAACGCCTGACATCACAATCCCCCTTGGTATTGTTACGACCGCACTTCCAGGGGCCTCTGCCTCTGACGTAGAACGGTTGGTTACGGATAAGATCGAGAACGCGGTGCTTCCGGTAGAGGGAGTATCAAAGGTTACGTCTTCCTCAGGAGCAGGCATCTCCTCGGTTTCTGTTGAGTTTGTTGCTTCTGCAGATATTGATGCCTCGATACAACTTCTTAAAGAAGCGGTGGATCGTGCCGTCCCCGAGCTACCTGATGAAGCAACGGATCCGATTGTTTCTGATGTTAACTTCTCTGACCAGCCCGTGCTTATTGTCGCAGTGTCAGGAAACCTTGCACCTGCAGAATTAACCGCGCTTGGAGAAGCAGCGCAAGAAGAGGTCGAGCGTGTTGCAGGTGTGTCTTCCGTTACCCTCTCTGGAGTACGTGCACGAGAAGTACAGGTGATTGTCTCAGAAGCAAAACTTCAGCAATACGGTCTTTCAGTTTCGGATGTAACGAGTGGAATTGCGTCTGCTGGGTTTGGGGCACCCGCAGGCTCTATCACGGTTGATGGGGTTGAATACGGGGTACGCTTTGATGCAGGAATTGCTTCTACCGAGGATGTGGCAAACGTTGCGTTACTTGGTCCTGGGGGACGCTCGGTGCGTCTTGCAGACGTTGCGCGTGTTGTTGATGGACTCGAGGACCCTCGAAGTTACTCACGAGTGTCGGTAGAGGGTGAGCCTGCAAACCCTTCCCTTACCCTTTCGGTCTCTAAAAGCAGAGGGGGGAACATCGTAGACATTGCAAACGCCGTCAAAGATCGTTTGAAAGAACTCCAAGGAGGATTGTTGGCCGGTACCGACATTGTTGTCTCCTATGACGGCGCCGCTGAAGTGGGAAAGAGTCTTTCGGAACTATCGAAAGTAGGGGTTGAGACTATCGTGCTTATTTTGCTCGTGTTGTTTGCAACTTTAGGCTGGCGCGAAGCTATTGTTGCTGCTGCGTCTATTCCCCTCTCTTTCCTTATCGCATTCATTTTCATGCTTGCAACAGGAAACACACTGAATAACGTGTCCTTGTTTGCGCTTATTCTTGCCATAGGGATTTTGGTGGACTCAGGGATTGTGGTAGTTGAGGCATACCACACTCGATTAAAAAAGCTTGGCGCAGAAGGAGCAGCTATTGGTGCCATACGCGAGTACGCGTGGCCCTTGATTGCAGGAACTTTTACCACGATTGTTGTCTTTATTCCGCTCTTCTTCCTTTCGGGCATCATTGGCAAGTTTCTCGCTTCTATTCCCTACACCGTTATCTTCGTGCTGCTCGCCTCTATCTTTGTTGCGCTTGGGTTTGTGCCACTTCTCTCAATGTTCTACGTAAAGGATGACACGGCGGTTGAAGAGCGCCGCCAAGAACGCTATAACCGCATTGCGCAAGCGTGGTACCGGAAGTTTTTGACCAATTTGTTGCACAACAAGAAAGACCAGAATCGCTTCTTTGCGACTATGGGCGTGCTCTTTGTTATTGCGCTTGCCTTACCTGCAACCGGTCTTATCAAATCCATCTTCTTCCCTGCTGATGATATGGACTTTGTGTATGTGAATATTGAAAAGCCTCAGGGCTCATCCCTTGCTTCAACGGATCTTGCGGTACGAGAAGTGGAAGAGGTGCTCTATGAGCAAAACGGTATCGAATCATTTGTAACGGTTGTTGGTTCAGGAAGTGCGTTCTCAAGTGGCTTTGAGGGAGCTGGATCAGGAAATCAAATTGCAAATATCACCATTAACCTTCCCGAGAAACGAAATGAGACAAGTGCAGCGTTTGTAGCGCGTCTTCGAGAGGCATTAGGGGGTATCACCTCTGCAATGGTGACGGTGGGAGAGCCTGCAGGAGGACCTCCTGCAGCAGCACCCATTGCACTCACCTTCTCAGGGGAAGACCTTGGAGCACTCACGGAAACTGCAGATCATGCCGCTAATGTCCTATCTCAAATTGAAGGGGTGGTGAACGTATCTGCCTCTACCAAAGACTCGAGTGCAGAGTTTGTGGTACGCCTTGATGGCGCGAAAGCGGCAGAGCAAGGGGTCTCCCCTGCTCTTGTTGCGTCAACGTTGCGCACCGCACTCTTTAGCACCGAAGCAACTTCTATTCGTACCGGAGGTGACGATATTGATGTGCGTGTGAAGTTGAGCTTGAACGCTGCTTCAGCAAGTCCTGAAGAAACTACGAACATCTCCATTGATGCGGTGCGTGCGCTCACGATTACCGGTAGCCAGGGTCCTGTGGCGCTCTCTTCTATCGCAGATATTTCATACGAACCAGCGCAACAAACCATTCGTCACGAAGCGGGTACTCGTATCATGACGGTGAGTGGCGAGGTAGCAGCAGGAGCAAACGCAATTGAAGCAACACAAATGTTTACGAAAGCATTTAGTACCGTTACCTTGCCTGAAGGAGTTGTCCTAAAGCAAGGGGGTGAGAGTGAGGATGTTGCCGCATCCTTTATTGAGCTTATCCTAGCCCTTGTTGCAGGTGCAGCGCTCATGCTTGCGATCTTGGTTCTTGAGTTCAACTCATTCCGCCACTCGTTCTATCTCCTCCTTCTTATTCCTCTCTCCTTAGTGGGCGTACATGCAGGGCTCTACGTCATGGGACAACCCCTGTCGCTCACGAGCATGCTTGGTGTTATTGCGCTTGCAGGAGTCATCATCAATCACGCCATTATTTTGATGGACTCGATTGCTCGTATTCATAAAGAGGAAGCGCACCTTCCCCTTGAAGCAGTGGTAATTGAAGCGGCAACCTCTCGTCTTCGTCCTATCCTCCTTACCACTATCGTTACAGTTGTCGGTATGATTCCCCTTGCTGCTGCATCTCCGTTTTGGGCACCTCTTGCCTTTGCGATTATGTTCGGTCTTGCGTTCTCCTTGCTGCTTACCTTAGTCCTTGTCCCTGTGCTGTATTACCGCTGGCCTGGAAGCGCGGTGCGCAAGAAGTACGCGGCTTAGTCTCCTCGTTCGCGAATAAAGAAGCGAAGCGCAGGACCATCATATTCAGTATTCTTCGCTTTCATGAGCGGTACGTCTTCGGTTACCGCAGTCATCATAACTGCCGCTTCGGACACTGCAGCGTCTTCACTTAGCTCAGGTGAGAAACTCACCACTACCTCTTTATCCGTTTCGTCAGCAACACGCTTTGCAGCGCTATAGAGTGCGAACGCACGATACGCACGCTCTCCTAGGACGTCATATGCTTCTTCGGCATCTTTCAGGTTGCCTTCGGTAAGCAAGATGTGTGCTGCTTCAAGTTCAGTCTGAAGACTTGTGTATTCTAGAGAAAGCTCTGCGAGACTCTCTTCGGGAAGGTCGGTATCAGAAAGCTTATCCGAAAGTGCGTTAATACTCTTCTCGGCCTGTGCTTTGCGAGCCGCTACCATGCGTTCATAGTATTCAGCGGTGCGAGCAGCAGTGCGATCTTCTTCAGGCACCTGTTCGTCTGCAGTAATGGAAAGCGCGACCGAGAGCGCACGAAGTTTGCGTCGTTCCCCTTCGTCTTCGTTTTCTGCTTGTGCTTCAAGGATGTCAGCGTGTGCTGAAAGTGTGGATTCGATGTGAGAAGCAAGAAGATCTGCTGCAGCAGTATCCCCTTCACGAGAAAGGGTGCGTGCCGCTTCGCTTGCACGTTCGATGTGCGCATCAACCGCAAGCGTGATGTCTTCTACGTTGCGTCTATCTGCACCCATGACCGAAAGCAACTCTACTTCGCGGATACGCTCCTCTGCATGGGAAACATCGACTTCTGCTTTTGCGACAGTACCAAGTGCAACCGCTCGCTCAAGCTTTTCATTGAGACCCACCTTAATTCCATACAAGGTATCCCCTGGAAGCGCTCCTTCTGCAGCTACTCCAGTCCCTCCCACACCAACTAAGATAACGGCAAGAAAGGCGACCGCGGCACGTTGCCACGAAGCAAAAAATACGACAAAAGGAGATGGAACAGGACGCGGTGCTACAACGCTTTCTTCCAAAGAGAGTGCAGCAAGCACGCTTCGCATAGCGGTACGCTCCTCACTTGTGAGCGTGAGGTCATCGCGAAGTGCTTTGAATTGGTCTTTGAAGTTGGTCATGGGTTTTGAATATTGAGCGCAGTGCGTGCCTTTTCAAGGCCACGCTTCACGCGTACGGAAATGGTATTGGGACGCTCGCCAAGCATCTGAGCAATCTCCCCTATCGAAATACCTTCAACAAGATGGAGCATGAGGGCTTCTCGATACTGATCGGAGAGTCCTTTGAGTGCTTCAAGAAGGATATTGCTTTCAGCAAGCAAGGTCTCATCCGAGTGGCTTGGCACGTTCTCCATAGCGCCTTCAGGCAAGTCACGAGCAAGGACGGGCTTTTTCTTTTTGTAATAGTCCTTGATGAGGTTGCGGGCTATGGTGAACAGAAAGGCTCTGACGTTCTCAATTTCTGCTTCTTGTTTTTGCAGACGTTCCCATAGACGAGTGAAAGCTTCTTGCGCAAGATCTTTCGCTTCATCACGGTTTCCGGTCTTTGCATAGCACAGGCGGAATACCGAATCGGCGTCCGAATCGTATACGGAAAGGAACTTGTGCTGTATGGCTTCACTCTGCATATGGTAACGATTGAGTATGGCGTACATGACCGTGATGAGTCAAAGGGGATAAGTGAGCGCTCGCACACGAAATACGCCCGAAGGCGGGCGGTACTTCTATGACGAGCGAATCCTCTCTATGTGACCACAGCGTGTGTGTGCTAAGGATGAAGGAAATGTCCTGCAACCACACCGACCAGAATTGCTACCCCACCCACAAGCGCCATGCGGAACGCACTCTTTATGTACCCTGCCCTTGAGATGCGCGCACTCACAAGACCAAGCACTGACAAAGCCGCTACGGCAAGCGCTATTGAAAGCGGGAAGGCGTAGGAGACGGGAAGGAAGAGATACGGAGCAAGGGGGACAAAACCAGAGAGTGCGTAGGATACGAACATAATGCTTGCGGCACGTATGTTCTGACTTCCTGTAGCTTCTTGCTGGGTTTCGTATTCTTCGGCTGAAGATTCTGAAAGAAAGGAGCCAGCCGCCATGGAAACTGCTTCGACTAATATCAAGATGACGCCTGTCGTGAAGATTGCTTCACGAGGAAGACCAGCAATAGCAATTCCTGAGACCAATCCTACGGTTGAAACGAGACTGTCTTCGACGCCAAAGATAAAGTTCCTGAAGTAGGCAACTTTGGCGGGGGTGAGTGGCATGGTGTGTAGTATAGCGTGTACTGGCTGTCTCTATACGAGATTGGGATCACTACTGACGATACATATGATGAAATAACTAGGATAGTATAGTATTAAATTATATTAAATATATGGCAAACGTATCTGTCTCCCTTTCCTCTGAACTTCAAGACCGTTTGGATTCCTTGGTCGTTGAAGGCGTTGGCGCTAATCGTGCCGATGTTATGCGTCGTGCGCTTGAGTGGTTCGCCGAAGAAGAGGCCATAAATGCAGTACTGAAAGCTGAACGGGAAATACAGGAAGGCAAGATTCTTCGAGGGGATGCAAGAGATATCCTTCTCGGGAAATAATGAGACCGGTTGTCTTTGTGTGGGAGTCATCGAACACCTCTGCCATATTTCTTGCTATTGGAGACCACGCTGTTTATAAATAGCCGACCTCTTGGGTTTTGAGTTCCCTATTTGTGTACCCTCTGGGGACAGCACTTTGCTACCGTTACGCTATGCTCCGCCAGAAGTCTCTTTTTGAAACAGAACTCTCACTTCCAAACGGGTTTGTGTACCGTCCTGACTTTCTCACCCCTCCAGAAGAAGCAGAGCTTCTCTCATGGTTTCTTGACCTTCCCTTTTCGCACTCACGACTGGGAGAGTATGTCGCAAAACGAAGGATCATAGGGTTTGGATGGGGGTATGACTTTAGAGAGAAGAAACTCATCGCAGGTCCTCCTCTTCCTCCTTTTCTGGTTCCTCTTCAGCGCAAGGTTGCTAAGTGGCTTGATATTCCCTCGTGGAGAGTTGCCGAAGCATTAATTACCGAATACCCGAAAGGAACGGGTATAGGGTGGCACCGAGACAACGAAAATTTTGAGCACATTGTGGGAGTGTCCCTTTCAGGATGGAGTCGATTGCGACTACGCCCCTACTCATGGCGTGACAGGGGGAGAGATTCAATACTCGCCGTTCCTTTGGAGCCCCGCTCTGCCTACATCATGCAGAAAAATGCCCGCTGGAAGTATCAGCACTCGGTTACTTCAGTTGAAACACTTCGGTATTCTATTACGCTACGCACCTTGCCTCCCCATGTTGGTGGCCCTAAGCAATCCACCCGCCAAGGATGGCTCCCGCGATAAGGAGGGCGACGAGATAGTAACTTGCGCTAAAGAGCCACAGTTTCCACGTCTTGTTCTCCCAAAGAAAGGGTGCGGCAGTCAAAGGAAGTGCAAATCCAAGCCAATAATAAAACGCACCCATCATGCCGCCTATGACTCCCCCAATTCCGGTATACGCAACTCCGAATAGAATTGCGTGTGCAAGCACATACATCATCAGAAATGAAAGAACTGCCATGATACTCATCGCAGCGAGAGGAGAAAGCTTCATGGCTTTCATACTCTCTGGAGTAAAGCCCATCATGCGCATCCACGCCTTCCCAAACAACGGTCCGTACCACAGAGTACCCATGCCCATTGCAACAATCGTAGCGGTAAGTACTGCAAGATAGTTAATAGCAATTTCCATAGCAATGTACGTTATAGGGATATGCTCCCAGTATACGCTTGTCTAATCGAGGTCGCGGAGCTGTTCTTGGAGAACTTTCACGATTGCCGTTAAGGAACGAATGAGTTCAGCGTTCGTAAAGGTGCCATCAATGCGTGGATGTGGGTCTATGGCTTCACGACCATCACGTATCTCAAAATGAAGATGGTGTGCGCCTCCGGAAGCATTCCCTGTATTACCTACAAATCCAATAAGGTCTCCGGCTTTAAGTACCGTTCCTGTCTTGATGCCGTCTGCGATCTCATCAAGGTGCATATAGCGGAAAGTCTCCCCTCCAGGGTTTGCGGTGTATACGTAGATACCTGCAGAGCCTCCTTTACCGGTTCGGGTAACCACCGCGTCTGTGGGAGAAACAATAAAGGAACGAAGGGGAGCAATGATGTCTTGTCCCTCATGTTCACGCGTTCCTCCTCCTCGAGGATCTCCAAAGTCTGGATAGATTCTTGCGTACGACACAAAGAGTACGGGTACGGGCATACTCTCAACAATGTCCTCATCGAGCTTGTCTATCGCACGGCGCACGCTTGAGCTATAGCGTTCGCGAAAGAAGCGCGGCTCATCCTCTTCATCATCTTGGTGATTACTATACGCCGCGACAGGAGGGTTTGCTGCGTGTACAGGAACTGCGGTGGTGAAAATAAGACTGAGAAGGAGCACACTCACGATTTTAGTAGTCATGCGAGGGGAGACGAAGATGAAGCAGACTTCATTACACCATTAGCGAAGGGTGAGAGACGCGAGTACTGCGTCATAGGTAGCGCGGATTGGGTCTGAGGGCGACATATAGGTTACTGATACGGCAATAAGGTTGCCTTCATGTAGGAATGCGGTGGTCTCTCCTTCGTAGAGACCCGACCATCCATAGTGAACGGCATCATTCCCAGAGACCGTTGTGGAGGCGTAAGTGCCATCTCCAAGCTGGAAGTTTGATCGGGGGTCAGAAAGCCAGTCTGAGAGCGTTGCCCCTTCCTCTTGCCCGTATATCTCAAAGGTAATAGCGGTAGGACCCTCTCCTGCACCTATTACCGGTACGGCATCTTCTTCACGAATGAGCGTAATGACGTAGTGGTCCTGTGCATACTCTTGCTCGGAGAGTACGTAGTTCTCAGGATAGGAGAACGAGATGCCGTAGGTCCCGTTAGCATACAAGTTCATGCTCGGGGTATGAGCAACCTCAGGGGTTGCGGGAGAAATGAAAAACAAGTATCCGGTTACGGCAACCGCTAAGACAAGGACAATACCAAGGATGATGGGTTTCATACCCCTCTATTGTATCAAAGACGTCTCGGGTCATATGCCCAGTGCAGAAGAGCCTGTCGTTGTACCTTTCTGCAGGTGCCATCCCCTTTTCTACAGTTGTTTTTCACTTGGTGTGCGTGGCGCGCAAATGCTTTCCACCGCTTAATCTGTCGGAGGTCTTCGGTAGGGATTCTCCTCCCTCGATAGTACCTGCAGTACCACTGAAACCATCCTCGAGGGTCTTCGTGGTATATCCACCCTTTCTTGCGCCACACTGATAGAGGTTGAGATGCTTTTACTCCATAGTAATTACGGGAACAGTCTTGTTTTTCTCCTTTGGCAAACTTGGCTTTAATAAACCATGACGAAGGAAACTCCTTGGTGCAGTCACGCATGTATTTACCACAAAACACTCCTAAGGAGAGCATTTCTTTGGGAGTGAGCATGGGACGAAAGTCTTTGTGGAAGTTCTTCCCTTCTGGTTCCGTCAAAAGATACGTGTAGCCTTTTTGCATTCGATCATGTACGCGAATACGTACCGGCGTTCGTCTCATGAGGGGATGCTATCATGAACGTATGAACTTCTTCTATTGGCTCACCAATCAATTCTCTGAAGCAGGGGCGATTGAATATGGGGTGTGGTACGCCTTATTGCAAAAACCATTCTTTGCTCCTCCTTCCTACATGTTCGGGCTTGCGTGGGGAATCATCTATCCTCTTATCGCACTCGCCTTTGTATGGACCTTATACCTGTATTACAAAAAGCACACAGTATCGCGTGGGTTTCTCTGGCTTTTTATTTTGAACCTTGCTGCAAACCTCACCTTTACGGCAACCGCGCTTGCAACTAAAAACAATGCACTCATCTCACTCCATATTATGGTGGTGCTTGGCACTCTTGCGTGGTTGCAGCTTAAAGCGTGGAAATCTTCTAAAGTTATTTTCGTTCTGCTTCTCCCCTACCTGCTGTGGGGTGCGTTCGCCACCTTCCTCCAGTTTTCCATTACGACGATGAACTAATGAGTGCGAGTTTTTGAGTGCGGGTTAACTGCTTAATTTCATACTCACGCTTTTGTGCAAAGCTCTGGGTGCCACATTCTTCTGTATACAAAAGGATCACTGGCCTACGACTCTTGGTGTAGCTTGCTCCTTTAGGGGAGGTGTTGTGCTCCTCAAGACGACGCGTGACATCGGTCGTTGACCCTGCGTAGAGGGTGCCATCTGCACACTGTAGGAGGTAGACAAAGTAAGGGTTCTCGCCGTGGAGCATGGTTCCCCTTAGTATAAGTGACGATCAAGACTTATCAATGTCTATTGAATCTTGGCTGACTTCTCTAGGTTGTGTTTCATGCATAGTAGTTTTACATTCTTTGCAGAAAGACTCGTTCCTCCTTTTGAGTAAGGGAGATCGTGGTCAAAATGTAAATTCTTTGAATTTCCACAAATGACACATAGACCTCTGTCTCGTTTCCAGACTTCTCTTTTCACATCTGAAGGAATTAGGCGAGTGTGTTCCTCTACATCATGATGAGCACGGTCATTTTCTTCTTTATGAGAAAGTCTCAAAATAAAGCGGAAAACGTTTCGTTTACCATCATGCACTACTTTGTAATCGATAAGATCAAAATAACCCTTCAGAGACCACACTCCGTCAAATATTTTCTCATATACTTTTATAACTTCAGCATCGGCTTTCCCTAGTTTATACGCATCCACCGATTCCTTGAAGTGGCCGTTTTGAGTAAGACGTCCGCTAGGTAATTTTGCTTCTTGGTCTTGATCTTTAGGGTTGTAATGTATATCACGAGATGTTTTTAAAACATCATGTCCTTCGTACTCGATAGTAATTCCATCGTCGTGTACTTTGTCTTTATACGGAGCATTGGTTCTTTGTGACATTAAAATAACCGAATACCTTGGGTTCATCTTAAAATTCATCCCGCGCTGCAGAGTTTGCACTTTCTCTGCATCACACATTTCCCTGTAACTTAATATGTCATTTTGCATTATCTTTAACTCCATATCAGTCCATGAATATAGAAAGTTTGACGTTGTACAACCGAGCAAGCTTCTTTAGTTGAATGACATCAAGCCGAATTTGTCCTGCTTCGATCTTCGACACATAGGACTGACTATGTCCAAGCAGTTCTGCAACTTCTTTTTGACTGAAATGAGCATTTTCACGAGCCTTTAATAACTTACCCGCCAATACTTGTGCTTCGGAGGAATATATACTCTTCATTAAAATCAAAAATATATTCCCTTTAGGAATATTCCAAAATGGAATATAAAAACAACACCCTAAAGATGCCTTCCCTTGTTCCTTAGAATCCTTTGGTTATTTCTTCCAATCCCGAATCGTGATGGTCTTCTTAGCTTCGTTTACATCAAGCTTCAACTTCTGACGTCCTTTCCATTTGAAACTCTTTACGACAGCGTGCGGAAGCGTGATGGCATAGCTTGCACCTCCTGAGACGCGCGTAAGGGAGCGTATGTCGTTATTTACTTCTACACGACGACCGCCCTTCTTGCGTGCGACAGGACGCTTCACTTTTTTTGTTTGTTTCTTTTTCATAGGGTAAGTGTAGCATTTAAAACGAGCTCGATTTTCGCTTTATCTCGTTTAGTCAGAACTAACTTTCCTTTACCCCAAGAACTTCACTGCAAAGTACCCCGCTGTTGCAGCCACTCCAGAAAGAAATGCACCCCACACAATATCGATAAGTGTTACGGCAAGTGGCCAGTTCTTTAGTGTTGCGTGGTTCGTGAGGTCATAGGTTGCATAGCAGAGAGCACCGAAGAGCGCACCAAGGAGTGCTGCCTTGAGCCATGTGTGAGAGGGGAGCACTGCAAAATACATAAGTCCTGCGGCAAAGATAAGGTAGGACGCTATTGCGGCACCCCACACCACTCCCTCCCCCATCAAGTGACCAAGGTTCGCACGATAGAAATCTTTCATTATGACCCCAAGCCAGAGAAGGTCGAGTGCCACGATAGCAGCAATGACAATAGGATACGCTTTAACAAAAGTAGTAATCATAGAACCCATACTACCAAACCCTAAGACAGGTGGTGTCTTTACACGCCAAACGCAAACGGGGTCATCGAGAGAACCAGTGCGATACCTGCAAGAAGCACAAACGCTACCTTGACCACGTGCCAGAGCATCTTCTTCACCGAAGTTTTTTTCATTGTTACCCTAGTATACCTCTAAGCTACAGCGTGAAGAGTACTTCGTAGTTACCACGAAGTCCTTGTTCTCCTTCCATCCCTTCTTCAAGCACGCCCTGCTTTACGACATACTCACCGTTTTCATAGAAGACACCCACTTCATCACCTCCTCCTGCAAACCAACAAATGACACCGGTCAATTCATTCTCAGCAAGTTCCCATGCAGAACCGTTCAACACAAGGCACGAACCATCAAAGGTCCCTACGTCACGCGCTTCCCCGTTTACCGATAACGAGACTTGGGTACGAGATGCACCTGTTTGCGCGTCCTCTCCTGCAGGGAAGAATTCCCATAGGAATGAGGGACGATCTCCGGTTTCAATCACGCTTTCTTCTCTTTCCTCATTTTCTTCTTGAAGCGGAGCGTTTGCTTTCTGATTGGTGAGAAGATACCCGAGAGCGCCTAAAACGATGAGCGCAAGTACTACCCACATCCAGCTCCGATTCTTCTTATCCTTGGGCCCCTTGTTCATAGAAGGCAGCGGGGGCACGGGCATGGTTTTGGGTCCTTTGTTTTGATCGCTTCCCAGTTGAATCGGTTTGGTGGTGTCCATATGTCCCCTAGACTACCACCTCGTCAACGTTGTTGACCAAGGGCTGTGGAATGTGTTGTAAACCCACCATCCCCGCCCTTCTGTCAGGACGGGGATGGTGGGTTACACGCATCAATAGCTCGATGCACGCACCATTGCACGAGCATGTGTCTCGAGGACTGTTTCAAGAACACGCGCACGTGCTGCAGCATCACCTGAGAGTTTCATGTCAGTGGTAATCTCTCCTGAGTTTGAGAGCTCTGCATCAATTGAGGACGCAGTTGAGCCTGCATCAGTGGTGAGAAAGCTCCACCACGGCAAACGTGTCTTTGCTTCAACCATACCCTCTTGGTTTATCTTAACGGTCGTCTCTGACTTCATGCGTGTAGCAAAGATGCCAAGAAGAGTGACAGGGTGGTAGTACGAGACCACGACTTCTCCATCAACCTGTGCTTCTGCACGGTCAACGTTCATGTTGGAACTTTCAAGCTCCGCGCTATATGCCGCAAGATCAGCTTCGGTTGCGACACTGCCTGCCGTATGGACCCCTTCGACGCGTATTTCTGCTTCTACACGCACATCGTTTGAGGTGGTGGCACCTATCGTAGTATCTATCCCCGTCTCTAGCACACTTTGCATATATAGATCAGAACCATCATGGAGCGCGGCCGCCAGAGCACTTACTGGAAAAAGAGCGAGCACGCCTATGAGAAACAGTGGTGTCGTTTTCATGTGCATAGTATATGAAGTGCTTCATGAAGGCGGGATGAAAAGGAAAACGGCCCGTCAGGCGGGCCGTTTTCTTTGTGTGTTTCTCTTTACGATTTCTTTCGCATGCTGTGGTCAAGAGACCATCTGCCAGCGCCCGTGATCATAAGGGATACGGCTGCAGCAAGGATAAGGAGGATGAACTCGTATCCTCCAGGACCCGTGAATCCGTTCTTGAGGTGCACGGTGACAAGGGCGACCAACGCTACGACCGCAAGAATCTTTGATACCCAGTGCGTAAACGCACCAAGGATAAGGAGGATACCGCCACCAAGCTCAGCGGCAATGAGAAGGATGGCAAATACCTCGGGAGCAGGAAATCCAAGACCTCCGAGGAAGGTAGCAACTCCTGGTACGCCGCCTACAAACTTCTGCCAGCCGTGTGCCACAAAGATGGCACCGACTACAATACGAAGAAAGAAGGGTGCAAAGGCATGCATCTTCTCTCCACAGTTACAATTCAAAAGCTTCATCATGGTGATTATTATTCGTTATTAGTGCTGTACGCTCTATTTTACCCTACCCCTGCCCCCTCTTATGAAGGCTGGGGATGCGTGGGATAGCGGCTCCCACAAGCCCTGCGATAGCGGCAATGACATAGAACCCAAAGCCAATAGACATACCTACCGCTGCTGCAAACCATAAGGACGCTGCGGTGGTGAGGTTGTGTACCGAAAGACCTTCTTTGAGGATGAGCCCTGCGCCGAGAAACCCAATACCAGTAACTATCTGCGCTGCTATGCGTGAGGTAGAGGCAGGATCTACCAGCATTGAAAGGAATGTAAAGAGCATCGAACCTGCTATCACAAGAATGTGAGTAGAGATGCCTGCGTCTTTTCCTCTCGACTCTCGTTCTGCACCGATAACAAACCCAAGCGCGATAGAGAGTGCAAGCCCTATGATGAACTGACCTTCAAGGGGACCGAAGAATGGTTCCATACCAACGTGTGATTATTCGGTCTCACCAAGCTGAAGCTCTAGCCCTCCTTGTAGCCCTTCGTTACTTCCCTGCTTTTCGTAATAGATGTAGTAATTGACTGCGTAGAATGCGGCAACCAAGAAAAGAACCGCGAGTACTGCGATGATTATGTTTTTGGTCATGTGATAAGCGTACCACGAGTATTAGGCTTCTAGTTTATTAACCTCCCATACGCTCCAGAGGACGAGTGCACTACCAATCAATTCTTGCATGATAGGCATCTCGTTAAAGAGAAAGACGGAGTAACAAAGAGCAATGACTGTTTCAAGAGTAAGTATATTCCCTGCTACCGCTACTTTTACATTCTTAAAACCGTAGTTGGTGAGATACAGGTTTAAGAGGTTAAAGACCGCAGCAACGATGAGGGTTCCTATGACCCACGGGGTAAACTCGGTTCCACTTGGGAGTGTCTCTCCTGCAATATAGGAAGCGGCAAACAAAAACATCGTCCCTATGGCAAACATCACTACCGCACTCTCTTTGTCATTTAAATGATCGCTGTGCCAGCGACGTGCCACGTAGCTAAAATCGAAAGCGATGACCGAGAGGAGCGCCATCATTTCACCGTATCCAAACGACAGATCACTAAAATCACGAATGCCGATAAGTGCTATACCGACAAAACCGATGATGATGTAGAGGACCGTGCGAAGCTTGAGACTTTCTTTAAGAAGGAAGTAACCGAACAATGGGAGTAGCGGAAGCGCAGCAACAAACGAAGCGTTGCCAAGTTTGGTGTGGAGTATGCCTTCCGTGAAGAGTACGACACCGGCATAGAGACAGATCGCACGGAAGATAAGAACTGAAAGATCTTTCCGAGGAAGTGTACGAAGCTTCTTGAAGTTAAGGCTTCGTCCAAAGATGAGGACACCAAGAAGAAAGGCAATCCCGATACGAAGATAGGTTTGTTCAAAGAGTTCGAAGCTGGTGCCAAGGTAACGGGCAAACACGCCCATAGTTGCAAAGACCCACGCCAAAAGAATGAGCGCAGCGACCCCTTTCTTGTCTTCAGGTATAGAGAATAGTTTCTTCACGCTTATACGAGAGTGTAGCAGGTCTTTTTATAGGCCGGAGTGGTATGGACAAACTTATTCGACCTATAGATACACACTTCTGGGGGAAATGCTACAATTCTAGCTATGTTTTCCCAAATGACTGCCCACATGAAGGGAGGGTTAGCTCTCTTTGGTGCATCGGCAATATATGCCACGTTTGGTCCCCTTATTCGTATTCTCTCGGAAATGTTCGGAGACTACGCACAGGTTGCTGCCCGCATGGGTCTCGCGTTCATTCTACTCCTCATTATCGCACTCTTATTTAAAAGAATTAAAGTGTTGTCGCGTAACCAGATTCTATACGCAATACTCCTTGGTGTCGCCTCTACTGGTATTCTTGTCTTCTTCACGTTAGCAGTTGTCGAGGTGAAGATAGCGACAGCTGTGTTTCTTTTATATACAGCAAGCATGATAAGTTCCTTAATCTTTGGAACAATCTTCTTCAAAGAAAGTCTCGGGATCCAGAAAGTTATTGCACTCATCCTTGCGTTGGTTGGACTCTGGATGTTCGGTGACATACTCATTGCACTTACATTTGGTGTGCTTGCAGCACTTCTTTCAGGGCTTTGTGAAGGTGTAGGTAACGGGATTCGAAAGGGACTCAAAGGAGCAGATAGAACAACTGTGCTCTTGTATCAGTTTTTTGTAAACGCAGTCCTTGCTACGATTCTTGCTGTCTTCTTCACCGTTGAGCCAATAATTAAGGAAATCGGCACAGGTCCCATTATCGCCGTGGTTGCTTTTGCAATTCTTCAACTCATCTTGAACCACCTTCTTCTTTTTGGGTTCCAACACTTCGATGTGAACATTGGTACTATCATCCTTTCTCTCGAACTCTTCTTCGCAGCGATCCTCGGGTACTTTATATTTGGAGAAGCGCTTACTACAAATGAACTCTTTGGTGGTGTTGCGATATTTATCGCATCTATCGTAAGTGCATGGGAGTTCAAGAAAACCTAACGCGCGATCGTGTAATCGAAAACTATTTCCCCAAATCAAGCGTCTCATCAATCCGTACCTGTGCCACAAATTCAGGAACGTGAGAGACCAGCACCATCGCTCCTTCGTATTCATCGAGGGCTTTTGCAATGATGGGCAAATGACGGAAGTTGATGTGGTTCGTAGGCTCATCAAGAATGAGAAGTCCCGGGCGCTCTAATACCAGACGTGCAAAAGCCACAAGGCCTTTTTGTCCTTCAGACAGTACTCCAATCTTCTTCCCTAGTACAACACTCGTTAAGAGAAACCCTGCGGCAGTCGCCCGAAGCTTGGCTTCGTCTCTGGTATCCATCGCATTTGAGAGAGACTCAAACACGGTTTCGTTAAAGTTAAGGGTCGAGAAGTCTTGGCGGTAGTAGCCGACACGTACTCCTTTGGTGATGGCTGCACCTGTGGCATGTCCACTTGCAAGAGACTCTAAAAGAGTTGATTTGCCTATGCCGTTTGGGCCCTTCAAGAGAAGGTGTTGCTTCTTCTTCAGAAGTACCTTGGCAGGATATGTTTCTCGCTTACGAGTCTTGGGATTCAAGATCTCATATGAGTCTATGGTCAATATGGGTCCCGTGAACTCAGGCTGGGACGGAATAGTGAATGGTCGTATGGTTTTGTCTTCTCGTCGCACATCCACCTTGTCTTCTTCCATCTGCTCTACTTCATCACGAAGCTTCTTTGCAATGAGACGCATCTTTCCTCCTTTTGCAGCAAAGTAGTTGATCTTATCTTTGTTCTCTTGAATCTTCTTTGCAAACTGTGCGTTCTTTCTATTCTCCCTCTCAATACGGGCAAGTATCTCTTTTTGAAGATCGAAGTAGTTACCTTCGTATTGCTCCATCTTGTGGGTATGTACATCAAGATAGAGAACCCCGTCGGTGAAGGAGTTCAGGAAGTCTGCGTCGTGGGAAATAACCAGACAGGTCTTTTGATAGTCTTTAAGAAACTTGGTGAGGTGCTCAATCCCTTCGGTATCAAGGTTGTTGGTGGGCTCATCAAGTAAAAGAAGATCGGGATCTTGAATGAGGGCAGAGGCTAAAAGAAGACGTGCCTGCTGGCCGCCTGAAAACGACTTCACGATGCTTTCTTTGGGAGCGTGAAGGTTCACCACTTCTAAAATGGCATCTATCTTAGGATCAATGTCGTATACCTTCTTAGGGAAGCAGCTTTCAAAGTATGCGCGTATGGTCATCTCACGCTCTGCCTGCGTCATCACTTGGCGTGCCATCGCTACCGAGAGGTTCTGGGATTTCTGCATCTTCCCGCTCTCAAGTTCAAGTGCGCCGGTGATGAGATTGAAGATGGTGGACTTGCCTGCACCGTTTTGACCCATAAGGGTGACTTTCATTCCCTTCTTAAGAGAGAAATCCACCGTATCAAGGATGGGATGGTTTGCACCATAACTAAAGGATGCCTCTTCAAAGCGTAAGACCGCTTCTCGCGGTCCTGTGCTTTGCGCTTTCTTCCCTGCGTTCTTCATATCCTTACCCTACCGCACTTCCTGAATTCAAAACAGTGCGTTACTTCTTCTTGACTGCTTTCTTCGCCGCCTTCTTTGGGGTGACGGCTTCACTAACGCTCTGGCGTACTTCCATAACACGAATGAGGCGCTCAAGCTTGTCGTTTACTCCCTGAAGCTCCTTTTTGACCTCCTGAAGGCCACGATCGTCACGAGGGGCTGCTTGAGGACGGTCGTATGAAGGACGCTCAAAGGAAGGACGTCCACCAAAGTTGGAGCGGCCACGAGGGGCATCTCCTTCGTCTTTTACGAAACAGTTGCTACAAAAGACTGGCTTCTTACCATTAGGGCGAAATGGTACTTCACAGGAATTGCCACACTTGCTGCACTCAGCCTTAAACTTCTGGGTAGGGCCACCAAAGCGGCTATTCCCTCCACTTTTGAAGGGTTTGCGGGCGAAACGATTGTTGCTGTAGTCGGGCATGAGGGATGTAATTAGTGGTTTTAATTATATCATTTCCTTTTTAAAAAACAAGTGTTAGTGAAAACGCCCCGTGAGGGGCGCTTTCTTTGTTGCTAGGGAGGGGTCGGATCTATGGGCACATCCATGTTGGCAGGAAGCGCGTCACTTGATTCAGTGATGAGCATAACGCCTGAGGTGGGGGCAATGTTTGGGGCGACGGTAATCGCGGTAGTGGCATCAGCAGCAGTGATGGTCATAACATCGCCTGAGACACTGATGTACTGATAGGTGGCTGCATATGCGCTTGCGGGTGCGATCCCCACCATCGCAAGAAGCGTAAACGCTGTCATGAGTAGCTTCATAGAGAAGGTGACACTGGTTACTGGTAAGTACTCAGCAGACACTATCGGTAATGAAAAACGAATTAAGGGTGTCGGGTGCCTTTGGAGAGCATGGAGATCGCTTTCTTGATACGTTCTGCTTCGTTACCTTGCCCTACCCACTTCACATACGCTCTTCGTTCTACAGGAGTGAGTGCACTCCATGTGGTTTTTGCCTTGGGAGTAGTACCAAGTGTTTTATAGAGGTTCATGGGTACGAGTGCGTAGCAGCAGGGACGACGCTTTCCTGAAAGGAGCATGCTTCGTGCTTTCTCTATTCTTCGTGCACGTGTCTCTTCTTGCTTTGCTGAGGTGATCCAGCTTATGAAGTCACTCTGACCTATAGGAGTGAGTGCATCCCATTTTGCTTGTACTTTAGGGGATGCGAGGGCTTTGAGGAGGTCTTTGGGAGGTGTAGTCATTTTGTTAAATACTAACGGGTTTTACCAGACAAAAACTGTACGAGCGCCCTATAAATAGCAATAATTTCTTTCCGAGAAAAATATTTCGCAATATACCCACTTAGAATTATGAACAATGCTGTCGGAACAACCATGGTTCCCACAATACCAACACCCATCGCCAGACTATAGAAATATGGAATTGAAGACTCTCTAAACATAGAAAAAACAACAAAAACTGGTACGTAAAGAAAAATGGAAAGTGTAATGAAAATGTCAGAATATCGAACGACAACAACGGGCATTTTGTCTCTCAAGTATTCAATGGCAAGGTAATTTAATACGAGGACTGCAACTACCACACTCCACGACATTATGTTGTAACTAGCCTGAACCTCTTGCTGGAAAGCGAGGAAAACAGCCTCGAGTGCTACAGGAAAGAAGATGGTCAGAATTGTCAGAAACTGAAACTTGTGACGGACTGACTCAATCTGTTCTTTGGAAGCGAGTTGTAGCATATAAAGATTATACGCTTCCCAAGATATACGACCAACTCCCTTTGAGGTGCGTCACAAGTAGGTAACTCCAATAGCGACCCAACACAGTTTGGCTACGGGAACTGAACGAGGTTAGAACTTCGCCAGTGCAGTCTTTAGCGATTCCACTACTTCCATAAGTTCACCTTCCGGGCTTTGAGCACGAGTCCCGGGGCGATACAGAAACTCTCGTGGCTCGTAGTTATAGATGCCCACGTCCCCCTTCTTACGCGGAACAATGTGGAGATGGAAGTGTGGCACAGATTGACCTCCGATCTCTTCCTCATTCCAAGCATAGTTAAATCCCTCCGCATCAAAGGTGGTTAGCATTGCCTTCTTCAACTCCACCCGAAGACTCTCTATTGCTTCTCGTTCTTCGATAGTACTTTCCTCATAATACTGAATGTGTCGTTTTGGGACGGCTAGGATATGTCCTGGCACGATAGGTGTGTTTGTCGGGAATGCGAACGCTAAATCGTTCTCAATAACGAGACGCTTTTGGACATCGGGATCTTCACAGAATGCGCAACTCATGAGTGAAGTGTAGCAAGTTCTAACGTCCTAAACACGTGTGCTAGAAAACCGAGCATATAAGACCCTTCTAAGCGGGCTGTCCGTCTCGAGCTAGAACCGTGATCGGCCAAGCCCTGCTTAATCCGTTTGGTTTCCTTTTAGCTTATTAAAGCGACGCGTCTCGTGCACTACTATTTTACGTAATTCACTTCCAAATCCATCTGTTCTTTAAGCTCCAAAGCGCGATGCATAATATGGTCACCAATTTCTCCCCAATCAAAGTATTTCTTGTAGTCCTTCGGATCGATTAACTCGATCTTCGTCACCTCTCCATCAGGATCACTCGCAAAGGGGCCGTACGGTTCAACAATACAAACAGACCGAGTCTGTGAGACCATTCCTTTCGCTTCAGTTATGTCCTGGCAGCCAACAAAGCGTTGCTTCAGCACCTTCATGTTTGTCTCTTCCTTCACTTCACGGGATACAGCCGCTCGAACATCCTCATTTTCTTCTACGCCTCCACCTGGTGGAGTCCAATATCCTTTCTCATCCGAATACACCAAGACGAGCTTGTCTTCGCAGAAACAATACGCATGTACTCCCTGTATTTTCTTTCCATTCAGATCGAGCTCACTATCTATATCCTTATATACAACATCAAGAACTTGTCCTGACTGATTTGTAAGAGTTGAGACTATTTCCATATTCTAATTGTATCGCATATCACAGAAACGACGCGTCTCGAGCGCGATACCCTATCACGAGTTGGCTGGCCGTCTCGGGTTAGAACCGTGGTCGGTCAAGCCCGGGTTGGTCCGTTTGGTAAGTATAAGCTAGTTCAAAACGACGCGTCTCGAGCGCGTAGGAAAGTTACAAAAGTGACACAGGAACGAGGTTTTAAGTGTCACCCAAAAGATGACATGCCCCTGTACCTTTTCTTCAGGTAGAGGTAACAAACAAAGAGGATTACCGATATGCCGACTGGCGGGAAAGAATACAGGAAGAGAGCAAATAGGTTATAGCCAATCGAAAGAATTCCGTTCAGGATATCGACTACCAAAGGGACAATAACGAAAAACATGGCTCCCATAAGAAGAACCCAGATAATCGCTTTCGCCTCCTTAAAGGATCGCCAATCTCCAAGTATTTGGTACAGCGCTTTATAGAAGCCGAGATTATACAGAATCGCACCGAACGTAACGAAGGTGAGGGCACTATAGAACAGGCGGACGAAAATAGACGGCGGATCTATTGGACTGATATCAGTCCACGTAAACGTCTTCCCCATTACGAATATCCAGAGCAGAAACGCGAGCGCACAGATAATTGAGAAAATCGCTCCTGAGAGGATTTCTTTTCTATACTTCTTCAGTGTTCGCCCGTACCAAGTCATGTTTTTATGAGATTTAAGGTGTTCCTCCATAGACTTCTAAGTTCGCCTTGTGTAATTTTCTCTTCCTAAATTGCCATGCGTCCCTATTCCAACTGCCTTGAGATCCGGAAAAAAGGATCATTACAGGAGAGGTCGCTCGTGCAGCTGCGTATTCCGCTATATTTCTCATCGTTCTCGTATCTGTGCCACTTAAAGAAGCTGGTCCATTAGGGTGGCTATGCCAATCGCCCAGGTATGTATGGGTCCTGCCTGATTCTATGTAAATGCGTTCAATTTCTCTTTCTTGAAAAGAATAGTCTGGGACGAAAGAAGTTCGTTCGTGTACAGCTTCGGGGCCAGGCCCAACAACTTGTGTTACTAAGACTTCAGTTCCTTTATCGTTCCAATAACCCATCAAAGCGCCGCCTGCCTCATTTGGATACGCATTGTCCGCATGATCTATCATGCTATTAAGCACAGAGTCCGAAATCCAGACTTTTACTTTTTTACCCCACATGGACAATCAGGATAGGACTTAAAATTAAGAATCGACCACTTAGGTAGAGATAGCAGATCCTTTTCCTTAAAGGAAACCATAGCGGCATTCCAAGTAGTACTTTCTTCCGAAAGAGAAGATATGGCAAGGCGTACGCCTGCGAGTGCAACTTCTTGCAAATCAGCATGCGTTCCGGTGAAAGTTGGATTCGCACACCCCGTTGGTTGAAACGATCCATCCGGATCTTCGGGCGGTATTGGTATCTTCCCTTCAGTCATTGCACGTTGAAAACATTTCCAACAAGGACCACCGGGAGAAAAACGAGCGACCATTCCTCCCCACGCTCCCGCAGTTGCAGAAGCGAGTACATATGGAATGCCGCGCTGCTCAGCAACGCTTGAAAGGAAGTGGTGTACACCAAGCTCAGCGGTAGCATCGTAAATAAGATCGGCGTCTTTGAAGAATTCTTCAACGAGTTCAGCTTTTGAATCGCCAGGGTTTCCTAAACGGGTCTGATACGAAGTAACGTCCGTAAACGGATAATTCTGACTGATCACATTACCAATCGCGTCGGTCTTATGAAGACCAATGTATTTATGACCGAGAGGCCAACGAACAGTAGTACCTGGTTCGACGTAATCATCATCAAGAACTTTCAATTCACCTATGCCGCTTTTCCCAAATTCAATTGCACTTGGTGCCCCAATACTCCCAAGACCAGCGAGAGCTATCTTTTTGTCTGAGAGAAACGCTAATTTCGGTGTACGTTCCTGCATATCTTTGATTCCAGATCTGCCTGCGCGTCCGAACATGTATTGTTTGTTCCACTGATTCTTCTTCGCCCAGTTGTTCTTATTTTTATGATTCGTAACAAGAAGAAACGCCCAGCCATCAGCTATCTTTTTATGCCCTACTTCCTCTGGGAAAATTAACCCAATCAAGTCGTAGTGGAGATCAAGCCTTTCGTTTCGTCTCCATGAGAAATACTGCACGCTCGCGTGCTTTTCTTTTAGAGCGGTATAAAAATCTTCTGCCTTTCCTTCCATAATCGGCTCATCAAGTCTGAGCCAACGTGCTGTGAAATTCTTCGGGTAAAGCTTTTTTATATTTTTGTCGGCCTCAACCAGCATGACGCCTTTTACGTCTTGCACTTCGAGAACGGCCATTCTTGCAGGATTTTCACTGGGATCTTGTCCAACGAGAAGAATGCCTTCTTTAATTGAAGGATCAATTACCCACGAACTATCTACCAAAACCATGCATCCTTGATACGGATAGTACTCGCTTATTGGCTCTCCTTGTGGCTCTTCGAGGGTGTCATCTCCTCCTTCTGCAGATTCAACCGCCTTCGGTAGTTGATCGATAATAAAACGTGCAACCGTATCTTCGGAAGGATTCCAGTTCTTTGAAGCTCTGCCGATCAGGCAAAGTCCCTTCTCATACGGGTGCTGGTGTCTCGCCAGCTTTAGACCTGGCGCTCTCACGTCGAATCGGAAGAATGGATAGTTAACCGGGTAGCGCGCTATTAACTGTATGTCATCATTTCGAAAAAAATGAGTGATGTTAAGCACCATTCTTCCTTTGGCACGCTCTTCTTCGTCAATCTCGAATCGAATGTGGTTATCTCTAAGTTCTTGGAGTTCAAACTCCAATCTTTCTGGCCATTCTTCCCACCATAACTGAGCCATGAGGCATGGTTAACCTACTTCGCGATTGCGCGGAGGCAAGGGAGCACTCGCTGGACCAGGAGCAGGTGTGCGTGGAAGTGATGGTGGCATCACAGAAACGCCACCATTACCCGAAGAGCCTTCTTTTTTTACGAGGGTCCCGTTTGGTTTCTTCCAAGAAGTCACTGCTGCTTCAACCCATGTAGAGAAATTCGTATAGCCGTCGTTGTCCTTCCAGTCGTAAGTCGGAACAATAGATTCAAGCGTCTCACCTGTTTCCTTGATACTGAACTTGCCAAACGGATTTGCGCCCTTAGGAACAGTTTCCTGATCCAACCCGAGCAGATTATGAATATAAATACCCATAAGAGCGTTACCACGCTCGAAGCTCTTCTCAATCTCATACTGTACCCAAGGTCGTTCCGCTGTTTTTTCGCCAATCAAGACGACCGTGAGAGAAGTTCCTTCCAGCTCTCCATTAATCCAATCTTGAATCGCCTTTTCTCCTTTGAGTTTAAGAGTCTCCCACGCAGCTGCATCAATGTACCCAGCATCTTCAATACCGTCTTTGCACATGCCGTGGTTCCTAACGATACCGATTCGATTCTTGTCGCCACTGTAGTTAAAACTGAAAAATACTCGTCGTGCCATATGTTTGTGATTAGCAATTTATAAAGTGATAAAGAACTAGATGCGCGGCTGCGATACCTCCGTAAAAGAGCAACGATGTCTGTGAAAACAGACAGTTGAACATGCCTCCTGTACTGGGAAGCTGACGAAAGCTCATGTTGAAGTCGACGTCTTCTTCTTGCTTTACACGCACGAGATCGTAGATGTCCCGGAAGAGCTTCTCGCGATGAAGGTAATACCCATCGAGCATCCAGAAAAAGAAGAGTATCGTCGCGGAAACGAGCAGGTAGGTGGAATCGACTTCCTTTAAGCTAAGCGCCACGAGAGCACCCACGAGTGTCACCGCCCATCCTTTGAGGAGGAACGCGTTTCCGGCCATACGGGATATGGTCGATTGAATGAATTCAAGATGTTTGAGTTTGCCGTCTATCACGTCTTCATTTTACGCTCATCTTTTTCAAACGCCACTTATGCTAGAAAATGGCTTATAATCAGGGCATGGACTACCGACTCGAGGTAAAACCGGCCATCAAGAAAGACGGACAGAAGTACCGGGTGATTCAGATTACCGATATCGCGCTTCACACGGCCCCTAAGACCCCCACACCATCCGTTGGGAAGAAGATAGAAAAGGCCTCTGCGGCAGAGAAAGCAGATCGTATATACAGACCTGTCGAGAAGTCTGTCCTGGTAGACCCAAAGGCATATATCCTTGGCCTTCTCGCACAAGATCCCGATTTTCTAAAGGTTGTGCAGGGGGAAGAAGCGAAGGGATACAAGGTACTTGTTGCCCTGCCGAAAGATGGAATTCCCGTAGACTTCGGTCGCGACACCAAGGAATTCCTGAAGAGCAAGAACGGCCAACGCATCCTTCGGGGACTTGCTAAGGAAGAGCATACGGCATAAAATAGACTTGCGTAGTAAAAAGTAGAATAACGTATCGCCTTCGGGCCATGCCTATTCCGCGCAAGAAGTGAGCTGAGGCTTCGAACCTCTTCTCGTTTCGTGTGTGGAGTAGGCCTTTTCTATTTCCATACATCCTACAAACGTAATCGTTTAGGAGTATGAACAAACAACTAAATATTGTGTACGTGCCGATCGGCGTGCTTAAACCTGCGGAATATAATCCGCGCAAGATCTCCAAGGAAGCACTCGAGCAGTTGAAAGAGAGTCTGAACCGTTTCGATCTCGTTGACCCGATCATCGTCAACGGCGCACCGAAGCGTAAGAACGTTGTCATCGGCGGACATATGCGCCTGCGTGCCGCAAAGGAATTGGGACACAAGACCGTCCCTGTCGTGTACGTGAACATTCCGAAGCTCGATAAGGAGAAGGAGCTGAATCTGCGCTTGAACCGCAATACGGGCGAATGGGATACGGAAAAGTTGAAGTTCTTCGAGCCGGACTTCCTAACCGACATCGGTTTTAGCGACGCAGATCTCTCAAGCGTCTGGACGGAGAATCTGGAAACTGAAGACGATGAGTTCGACGAAGAGAAAGAATTGAAGCAAATCAAGAATCCGAAGACAAAAATCGGCGACCTCATTCAACTCGGACAGCACCGCCTTATCTGTGGAAGCTCTACCGACCCTACTGTACTCACTCGCCTTCTCGGCAACGAGCGTGCGTCCATGGTCTATAGCGACCCGCCGTATAACATTAACGTCGATTACAACGGCGGTATTGGTGGGAAGCAGAACTACGGCGGCAATGTGGAAGACAGTCGCACTGATGCCGAGTATCGCGAGTTCATCGCCAAGACCATGATCGCTGCCCTGTCGGTTGCAAAGCCTGATACCCACGTCTTCTACTGGTGCGACCAGATCTATATCGGCCTCATGCAGGACCTGTACCGCGAACTGGGTATCGCGAATAAACGAGTATGCCTGTGGCTTAAGAACTCGCAAAATCCCGTGCCATCGGTCGCGTTCAATAAGTGCTACGAACCCTGCGTCTATGGCGTGCGCGGGAAACCGTACATTACGAAGTCCATTCAGAATCTGAACGAGGTGTTGAATAAAGAAATCACGACCGGCAACAACCTAATCGAAGAAACGCTCGACCATCTGGACGTGTGGCTGGTAAAGCGTCTATCGGGCAAGGAGTACGAACACGCGACATCAAAGCCACCAAAGCTCCATGAGAAAGCGATACGTCGTTGTACGAAGCCTGGCGACATCATTCTCGACAGCTTCTCCGGTTCTGGAAGCACCATGATCGCGGCTGAACAACTCAAGCGTCGTGTCTATGCAGTAGAGCTTGAGCCTATTTTCTGCGATCTCGCTATAAAGCGGTACGAGAAGCTGACAGGCAACAAGACAGTAGTTGAACGCGTATGAAGAAGAACAAAGTAAAAGACGCGTTCTTGGAGCAACTTCGCAAAGTACCAATCATTCAGGTCGCGTGCGAGAAGGTAGGCATCTCGCGAAACAGTGTGTACCGATGGAAGAACGACGACCCTGAGTTCGAGAAGGAACTTACTGTCGCGCTCGAAGAAGGCGAGGCATTAGTCAACGACATGAGCGAGAACCAACTCCTCTCGCTTATTCGCGAGAAGAATTGGCACGCCATTTCCTTCTGGCTCCGGAAGCGCAATCCGAAGTTCAAGGATCGTATCGAAGTAGAGGTCGCGCCTCGACAAGAAGAACTCACACCGGAGCAAGAAGCGACGGTGCGCGAGGCACTTCGCCTTGCAGGAAACTTACCAACCGAACAAACGAATCATGAACACACTAGATCCGAACCTGATAGAAACAATGCTGAAGGACCGGAAAGTACGGGCGGCAATCACTAAAGAGAGTCATTGGTACTTCTTCCACATGTACCTTGGTCACTATGTGAAATACCCGACAGCTCCGTTCCAAGTTGAACTCATGCATCTCTCGGAACGAGAAGATGTGAAGAACTTAGTCGTGGTCGCCTTTCGCGGCTCGGCGAAATCCACCATCTTCACCATGTCATATCCCTTGTGGGCGATTCTTGGAAAACAGCAAAAGAAGTTCGTGCTGATCCTCTCGCAGACGCAAGCACAAGCGAAACAGCACATGATGAACATGCGACGCGAACTTGAAGGAAATGCCCTTCTCAAGAATGACCTTGGTCCGTTCCAGGAGGAAAGCACAGAGTGGGGATCTACTTCGCTAGTATTCTCTGACAGTAAAGCTCGCATCACGGCAGTTTCAACGGAACAAAGCGTTCGCGGATTGCGTCACAACCAGCATCGCCCTGACTTGATTATCGGGGACGATCTGGAAGACATCGCCTCGACCAAGACGCGCGAAGGTCGCAACAAGACGTATGAATGGCTCACGGGCGAGGTAATCCCTGCCGGAGACCGCAATACGCGCCTAGTAGTCGTCGGGAACCTGCTTCACGAAGATTCGCTCATCATGCGGCTTCGCGAGGATATAGAGGGCGGACGCATAAACGGCGCATTCAAGTCGTATCCCCTCTTGGAGGGTCAGACGATCCTGTGGCCTGGGAAATACCCAAGCATGGAGGAGGTTGAGGAGGAGCAGCGCAAGGCTGCGAACGAGTATGCGTGGCAACGCGAGTACCTTCTGAACATCGTTCCGGCAGAGGATCAGGTCATCGACCGTGCATGGATTCAGTATTACGACGAGATACCGAAACCCGTGCAGGTGTACGCAGGTCATGGCTACAAGTCGTACATGGAAGTGCGAATTGGCGTGGACTTAGCTATCTCAAACAAGGATACGGCCGACTACACCGCCATGGTTCCGGGCATGCTTTATGAGACGGGTAGCGGCTACAACATCTATATCCTGCCCAAGATCGTGAACAAGCGGATGTCCTTCCCTGAGACAGTCGCTACGTGCAAGGTTCTCGATCGTTCCTACCGCGACGAAGGCCGTTATCCAACTCTCATTATCGAGAACGTCGGATACCAGGACTCCCTTCCACAACAACTCAAGGAAGAAGGAATCTATGACGTGAAGACGGTACGACCAGGACGCTCGGATAAGCGAAGTCGCCTCATGCTGACCTCAAACCTGATCAAGGAGGGACGTGTTCTCTTCCCTCGCACCGGAGCAGAGCAGCTCATCGAGCAGATTGTGCATTTTGGCGTCGAGAAGCACGACGACCTCGCCGACGCGTTCTCGATGCTTGTTCTCTCTACCCTCGAAGATCCACCATTCGTTCCGAGAATCTTCTGTCTGTGAGTTAGTTCACTATCTCGCAGTTCCGGACGATGATATTGCCGAGCGCGCCGGAGACTTCGCCGCGAAGCGTTATGCGCTCTCCCTTGCTCACGCCAGAGAGTACTTCGATGTCGTTCCTGCCGAACATGCACTGAATACGATTGATAATCTCGTACTGATTCTCGGTAGCGAAGGCGATGAATGGATTATCGAGCGCATCGTTGCCGATCGTATCAACGGTGCCGGAAATCTCAACGAGCTTGCCTTTGTACTTCGCCTCTGCGGCAACCTCGTTTGCCTTGTACTCGCCCGCCATCTCAAATGCTGTAACAGTGTAAGCAGGTTCAGCACTCACATCTTCACGCGAAGATTGGCTTGCGGAGCCACCCGAATCAGAGTCGCCAAACGAACCGACAACAATGAATAGAGCGATAACGATAAGCACCCAGACCCACCACTTCTTGTGCCAAGGCTTCTTTGCGGACGCGTTCTGCGTATCCATATGTGATTGTTTTCTACTAGGTTTTTAAGAACCGAAAGCCCCTCGATATGATCAAAGGACTCCCGGCCGTCGCGATCCAACCTTTCGGCCAGACCCATACCCGTTTCCAGATATGACCTAGTAGAGTGACTCCGACCGGGAGTCCTTTGATCTCTACTAGGATTTTTGACCATATCTTAGGTTTCCCTAAGGGTTAGGCCCTCTCGCCCACTATGTAGCCCGGAAGCTACCTATCTTCATGGTATCGCAGTTCCCTAGGTTTGCTAAGCCTCATGGAGACAACAATCCTTTACTTTCCAGGGGTCTCTGGCATCAATGGTGGCCTATGAATACAGCCCAGATTTCAGCCCTTATTGGCCAAGCGCCTATTCCAGTAGCGGTTAGGGTTAAGTACGTCTTGTATGCTCGAAAATCGACTGAACAGGACGAAAAACAAGCGTTGTCCATCGAATCCCAAATCAAAGAGATGCTTGCGATAGCCGAGCGAGAAAATCTTGAGATCGTAGACATAAGACGTGAGGCACATTCCGCTAAAGATTCAGGACAACGCCCAGTGTTTAAAGAACTGCTCGAAGATATCCGGCGAGAACGATTCAACGGCATTATCGTCTGGCATCCTGATCGCCTCAGTAGAAATGCTGGAGACTTAGGATCGGTCGTCGATCTGATGGATCAGAAGCTCTTGGTACAAATACGAACCTACGGACAAACATTCACAAATACGCCAAGTGAGAAGTTCCTCCTTATGATCCTCTGTTCGCAAGCGAAACTTGAGAATGACAATAAGAGCGTGAACGTGAAGCGAGGCCTCAAGACGAGAGTAGAAATGGGACTCTGGCCTTCCGTCGCTCCAACCGGATATCTGAACGAAAAACACGCTGACCGAAAAGGATACGTCATTATCGATCCAGAACGGGGAAAGATTATCAAACAGATGTTCGAGAAAGTCGCCTACGAGAAATGGTCTGGACGGAAGATTTACAACTGGCTCAAGTTCGAGATAAATCTCAAGACTTCAAATGGCAACAAGAACCTGAGCTTGAGTAACATTTACATGATTCTCGATAACCACTTCTACTACGGCACGTTTGAATATCCGAAGGATTCGGGTCGATGGTATAAGGGCAGGCACGAACCGCTGATTTCCAAAGAATTGTTCGACTTAGTACAGGAACAGGTAAAGAGCCAGTTCATACGAGCCGAAAACAAAGAGTTCGCCTTTACCAAGCTTATGGAATGCGGTCTTTGTGGATCTGGCGTAACGGCCGATGAGAAGTTCAAGAAGCAGAAAAACGGGAATGTTCACCGACATGTTTATTACGGTTGTACCAAATCCAAGGATAAGAACTGCAGGGGCGGTTATATAAACGAAATCGAGCTGATTAAGCAGTTTGAAGATCTGCTGAATACTATCTCTATAGACGAGATCGGGGTTAAAGAAAAGATAAAGTCGGAGGTAGAACGATTTAAAAAGTTTCAACAATCGGTTCTAGGTATTAAAACGAAAGTAGAGGTTGGCGATTTGGATATTCGTAACTACGCGAAATACCTACTGCGAGAAGGAGCGGGTACGGAAAAGCGCGAATTGCTTGGATGTTTAAGAAGTAAAATTCTTTTGAAAGAAAAGCTAATCTCTCTTAGCTAATGATTCTAATCTGATTAAGAACGAACTATTTGTTGGTAAACCAACCAGCCCATATTGGACGATAGACTTTTGAGTTCGTCTTTTTCGAGCGTCCGTGAAGCATATATACCGCAACGGCAGTAGTAATTGGTACAGCGAGGATAATACCGGTACTTCCTATCATAGTTCGAAGAATTTCGGTTGCGAATTGCTCTTGGTTAATCGTGATCATGAGACTCTGGGTTGATGCCTGTCTAAATAATAAAAGAAGAGGAAACGATGCACCCACATAAGCGATAGCGAGCATGTTTACGAGAGCTCCAATATGCTCCCGTCCAATTCGTAAACCTCGTTTGTACAGTTCGATGCGCGATAACTGTTTTCCAACCGTGGATAACTCATCTATCGCAACTGCCTGACCGATAGCAGCGTCGTAGAGAATTCCCAAGAGACCTATCAAGATGCCACCGAAAAGCACACCAGCTAAATCTATGGAGCCATGGGTGTTGTAATAGAGGAATGAGGCTTCTTCGCCGGAAAAACCAGTTAATTTCCCGAAATAAATTGCAGCATATGCAAGACCGCCAGTCACAAGAACGGTAATTAGCATTCCTATGACCGCAGACGTTGTAGTGCGACTAAATCCATGCGTAATGTAAGAACCAAGGACGACGATGAACGAGGCCACGATAATACTTACCAGAATTGGTGATTGTCCTGCCACGACGCTGGGAAGTAATACATACCAAATAAATAGAAGACTAGCGCTTAAAGACAAAAGTCCGCGAAGCCCTTGTTTACCACCAAAGACACATAGTGTCACAAGAAAAAGAGCTATAAAAAAGAAGACAGCCGGGATGCGATACGGTTCTGCGACCACCCACCAATCAATGCCATCCAGGCGATTGAAGGTATGTCGTGCGTAGAATTTCTCTCCAACTTTCAGGAAAGGATACCGATTTTCAAGAACTATCATCTCTCCCTTACGCTCACCCTCAAGCATTCGGGTATTGAGAGACTGGTAATGGCCTTCTGAACCAGTAACGGGGTTGACCGTGAGTTTCTCTTCTAAAATTTCTACGACCTCAGCTTTTATGAAAGTAACTGTGTCAGGAACAATTTCTTGTGCAGTTGCTGTCTTTGATGGGAGAAGGAAAAAGACCAGCACCAACAGGACTGGAATTATTTTAAAAAACGGTATCTTAGACATGATAGTCATTATGACACTAATCGAGGAACTCTTATTTAATCTATGAGATTAAAAGGGTTTAAGTGTGTTGAGATAATTAATGGCTGGAATTGTACTGAGTGTTTTCGTGAGACAACCTCTTGTTTCAAGAAGGCTCATACGCGCCAATAAATGACGCCGTAACAATAAACCTGTCTTCCTTGCTTCCAAATGAGTTACAGGTAATTAGTTTGAGGAAGCGGCCATTGTCTTCAAGCGTAACTGCATCCGCAGTGGCGTTGGCTTGATCAACACGAGTAACCTTGTATCGATACTCACGTCCTTCAGAAAAGACACTAATGATTGCTCCTTGTTCTAAATTTTGAATATCATTAAACGTTTTGTAAAATCTATTTTGAACAAGCGGCAACGAGCTTGAGTGGCCGAAAAGCAGCATAGTGCCATTCACACCAAGTAGCGCAGTATCGGGATATTGAACAGCTCCTGATAATAAAGCCTTATCAAGTACTGGGATGCTCTTACTTTTCGGTCTCACAATAGGAGCGTCTAAGTTGATGTCTCTTGCTACAATGCGTACGGGCTCCTCCACTTCTAATACAGAGACTTGCTTGCCTGGCGCCTCGGTAACGGGTGCTTCTGACCTGAACGTCTCCGGAACTAGTCCGAAAGATAATAATACGGAGAAGCTCAGCAGAAATACTGCGGTAAATACGATCAAAAACACGATGCCCTTTCCTAAAGTCTCAACCATACGAATATTTACTCAACCATAATTACCCCGTCATCCGAAGGACTCATATGGTCGTGATACGGCCATGTCCCAACCTTGTCGAAAACATAACGGTATACCCCACCTTTAGGCGAAGGCCTGAACTGATCAAAAGTCGGTAGGCGTTCGTGCGTAGGATGCAGATCAGACGCGACCCACATCTCGCGGTCGCTTTCATTAACGAACTCAACCATAGATCCTGCTTTCAAACTTACGTTTTTAGGAATGAAACCATCATTTGTATATCTGATCTGTATCATCTCCACTCCCGGCATCATGTGACTCACGCTCCCTGCACCACTTTCTGCCATAGCTAACGGTATCGCTTCTCCGGTTTCAACGTACCTTGCAATCATGCGGCCATTTTTATCAAGCGTAGGTACATCTAGATCATTAAATACCTTATCGATATTATCTTCATAGATCATGACGACAAGCTCTTCTCCGTTGTAGAACTCACCGAGAGTAATTTCTACATCAGAATGAATTCCTGCTGAGAGATACGGGCTTATTTCTATAACCTGTCCTAATCGGTCTCCTTCAACCCCACGAGCGACAACCCACCCTGCATTTTGCATATCGACACGGGCAATCCGCACAATATCCCTTGCGTCTTGGGGCGTTACCGAAAGCCAGTCGACTTGTGACTGAGTTTCCAGATTATCAGGACTTCTTTGGGTGAAAATCCAGAGAACAAAGACTAGGACTGCTAGAACGACTGCTAGAGTGGTCAGTGTCCACTTTATAAGATGAAGGTTTTTATTTTGACTCATATGTAATCACGATTACCGCATTATCGCTAAGTACAGTATCCTCATACGTTTCTACGTCGATACCATTAACTGTGACTTGTATCTGATGATCCTCATCGAGAGCATACGACAAAATCCCGTTACGGGTAAAAGGCTGTTCCCATACCGCAAAGAAATCACCAAGCGTAAAGTCTCTACGCTCTGGTGACTCAACGTGCACAAGGCCTGACATATCATGCGTGTGCAGCGCGTTCATACACCCTCCTCTAATACCGATATCTGCAGGCACGACTTGATTTTCTCCATTTGCAACAATCGTAATCGTTGGATGGATGTGAAATTTCGTTGCCATATCAGTAGTACAATCGAGCGCCACTTCACGACTTGTCCTATCAGAGGTGGTTTGAACCGTGTTCTCACTTTCTCTAGGGAACAATAATACGAGGCCGAAGCCAACAATAAGCAGTGCCAGAACTATCGCTACGCTTTTAATCATAGATTTTGAATTAACGATTAATCTTGCAAATCGAAGGCTGCGCTATTTTCTTCGCCGCAAGAACTATTGCGAGCACAAGGAGTACGAGCGCGAGAAGGTTAAACTCGACTCCGCGCAGTGGTAGAAGGGCCAGTAACGAAGCTGCACCAAAGAACGCCAGGAAGTTTAGGAGCAGAAAGCTCCCGCACGCTGCACAACCTAGCCCTAATACACCTAGCAACGCTCCGAGAGATCCTGTAGCGAGCGCTCCATTGCTTACCTCTTTAAGCTTTCCTGCAATTACATAAGCAACCATCGCTACATTCATACCGAATAACAAGGATATAGCCACCGTGGTAGCAGCCGAGATACCAGTGAAGTTCGTGGCGATGGATCCTAGTAGACTCGCAATGAGTGAGAACTTTGTAGGTGCGGCCATGTCAGAAGACACTAGTACGCTCGTAACTAGCTGCATATTCGGAAGTAAGGTCGCAACAGCCAAAGTCATCCCCGCAACCACTAGGGCGAGTACTACGTACCCGGCCTTGCCGAATACTCTTATGAGAGTGCCGAACACCATCTTTACTGTTTCAACGCTGCGTCTACGAGCTGTTGCACAGCACTGAGAGGTTGGGCACCTGAGAGCGGATACTTCTTCCCGCTCTTTGTGATGATGACGCTCCATGGTGTTCCATTTCCACCAGTTGCTGCTGCGTTGTCTAGATCAGATTGAATGTGGGCATCGTAACGATTACTTGAAGCGCATGCCGAAAACGCACCGACATCAAGTCCTACGTAAGCAGCTATCTTTGGGAGCTCTGCCGGGTCCAGACCATCGTTTGCAGGCGTTATCTCGAATAAACGATCTGCATACTTCCAGAATGCTTCATTCCCACCAAGTTCATTCGCGCACTCGAGCGCAACTGCTTCGCTTCGCGCTTTCTTGTGCAGAGCATCAAGTGGGAAATGACGGTACACCCAAGCAACCTTACCGTCGCTGTCCTGGCTGACGACTTGCTTCAAGGTTTCGTGGAATCGTTTGCAGAACGGACATTCGGTATCCGAATATTCGACAATGAACACTTCGGCATCACGATTTCCACGAATATGGTCTTTGTCGGTAATCGGAGCGATTGAATCAAGTTGTGCCTTAGAAGGTCCCTGATCTGCTACTGGCTGCCCTGGGCTTGGCGCGGGCGCTCGATCCCCCCAATACAGTGCGCTTGCAATCAGCAATGAGCCGAGTAAAACAGCAACTGGTGTCGAATACTTCTCGAAAGCCGGGTTCACAGAAGATGATTTGTTAGCGTCCATACCATTCCTTGAGCCAATTCTGCATCATTTCTATCTCTCCATTCTGTGCAGTGATTATATCGTTCGCAAGCTTCTGCAGTTCAGGCCGTTTAGTGCTTGCGAGCAAAACTTTGGACATTTCAATCGCTGACTGATGATGGGTAATCATCATCTCGAGAAATGCCTCGTCGCGAGAACTTCCACCCTTAGACTGAAGTTCTTGTACCATCGCGTCTGGGGACGTACTATGCGTACCCGAAGTCACAACAGGAGCTTGAACGTCTGGTTGGCTTTTACTCGTACCCACGACATACCCGATTCCGCTACCGATAATGAGAGAAACGAGTGCTACTAATCCTAATTTCTTTAACATAACGATGTAATTAAGTGAATAAGCATACAAGCCCACTGCCGCTAATATGCTTTTGAGTTAAGAAGTCCTTGTGAAAAAAGTTCCTGCAACAGAGTTGGTGGCACCTCTTGAACTCTGGATATCTGGATTAAGTAAGCAGATTTCTGAAAAACAAAGGCAAGAAAGTGTTTATGTACAAAAAATGTAAGAGTTCCAGCAAGCAAGAACAGTATGGCTAAGGGGGACGCAGTGGTAAAAATAGCCGTTGACATTGCCTGCCAGTGCGCTAAGTGTTCGGCAATATTTGTACACCCGTCAGTGTCATAGGTTATACAAGTATGCGAGAGCACTCCCTGAGAAGAATGTATTTCAGTAGACGAAAGGGTTATTGCACAAAAGAGTATCCCCACCAATAAGAGAGTGCTGAGAAAGACGTTTCGCCCGCTCTGCGAATTTAGCGGTTGGAAGAAAAGCCGGGTTGCTCTACTAAATATTGCCATACCATCAAGCTATATGAACCGTATAGAAAAGTTATACATTCCCATAGAACAGGTGCCCGTAAGCTCTGATCCAGACTTTTGCGGAGGAACCAGTATTTCTATCTCGTCTGTCGGTTCCATAATCTTAGTGATTCCAAGTTCTGGAATATTTAACGTTGAGGAGCAATCGTACGTCCCGTTCGTTTTTACTTTAATCACGGTTGGTGTTTCTGCTTTTGCCGTGGTGAGTTTAGGAGTGAACCCACCTTTCGCTGTTATTGCAATGACTTGAGTTCCGCTTTCCATCGTGATGCTCTGGGTCTCAACAGAAGAAGTACCGCTGTTTTTCTCAAGCAATATAGCTCCTCCGATGATAAGAACTGCTACCAGAATCGAGACAATAAACGAAAGATTCTTCATACGTAAAGTATACCTCAGAAGCTAATAAGCGGCTGAATAAGCCCTACAGCTACGAGACTGCTCATAAGATTAAACAGCCCAAAGAAGATCACTACGAGACCAGCCGTCTTGTAGAACACCCCCGTTTGCATCTTCTTTATACTAAGAGAACTAAAAGAGAGGAGCGCAAGAACAGGAAGTGTTCCGAGTGCGAAGATGGTCATCGTCAGTGCGCCTTCGAGAAAACTACCGGTAGTAAGACTGTAGAGCTGCATGGATTGGGTAAAGCCGCAGGGCAGGAAGAAGGTAGCTGCGCCAATAAGAAGCGGTGTGAGAGCACCTGCTGCGCCCTTAAGACCCCTGACACCCTTTCCAAAGGAGCTTGGGAGCGTAGGGATTAACTTCTTAGTCCAAGGAAAAATATCTAGAAGATTGAGGCCGAGGATGAGCAGGATAATGGCAACGAAAAAGCTCAGAACAAACGTGCCGGTCCCTCCTAGCTGAAATGCAGAACCAACTGCACCAATAACACCACCTAAAACAAAGAACGAAACGAGGCGGCCAATATGGAACAGCACTTGCGGACGTACTGCCTCACCTTCTTTTGCGTAGCTTGCTGACATTGAGAGCACTAGTCCACCAACTACTGCCATGCAAGTTGATACAGAGGCAATAAGGCCGATTACAAAGGCGGTGGTGTAGGTCATCTCTCCTGATCCGGCGAGGTTCACGATGCCTAGTTTTTGGAGAATGATAAATACTGCAATGAACACAGCAGCTATCGGAATGGCATAGGTAAAATCAGCCCACCGTACCTGATGCGCCTGCCTTTCTAGATGGAGTGAGAACCGTGGCGCTTCAAAGGTTCTGTTAGGAATTGAGCTACCTGCTCGGGGGTACGTTCCCCAAACTCACCGGTAACATCCACGGTATGGGTCTTGAGTGAGGACTGTGCATGGGTAACTTCAGGCAGATCCATCAGTTCCCCTTCTGTAAGTGCGATGCAGGACTTGCAGTGCATTCCCTCAACGTGGAAGGTGTAGGTATCCATGGTTAGAGCTTAACGGTTTTTAATCGGAGTGAGTTGAGCACCACAGATACGCTTGAGAGTGCCATAGCAAGTCCAGCAATCACTGGTGAGAGAAGCAGGCCAAAGAAGGGATAAAGAATGCCTGCAGCAATCGGTATCCCTACCAAGTTATAAATGAAAGCCCAGAACAGGTTTTGCTTGATGCCCGCCATAGTGAAGCGTGAGAGGCGTACTGCCTTCACGAGCTTTGCAATATCTCCATGGAGAAGTGTGATACCTGCGGTTTCAATAGCTACATCAGTACCAGTACCCATCGCAATACCTACATCCGCCTGTGCGAGTGCAGGTGCGTCATTTACACCATCTCCTGCCATCGCAACCACACGACCCGCTGTCTGTAGTTCTTTGATTTTAATAAGCTTCTTGTCAGGCAACGCCTCAGCTACCACATCCGTAATACCTACTTCTTTGGCTATTGCGAGCGCTGTCTGCTTGTTATCGCCAGTAAGCATGACGATTGAGATACCCATGTCATGCAGCTTCTTGATAGCGATGGTCGCTTCGGGTTTGAGAGCATCAGCAATTAGTACCAATCCCATAACCTCCTTACTTGAAGCTAGCAAAACTGGTGTTCTTCCCTTAGTCGTATGGACTTCAAGAGCTTTGGTATCAAAGCTAAGTTTTAGATCAGCAATAAGGTTAGGATTTCCTGCGAAATACTCCGTACCTCCTACGGTCCCCTTAACGCCTTTGCCCTCAATAATTTCAAACGTATCAGTTGGGCTTGCTGATACCTCTTTGTCTTTTGCGTATGCAAGAATTGCGCTTGCAAGAGGGTGTTCAGATTTATTCTCAAGTGAAGCAAGTATGCCTAGTATTTCGCCTCCTGAGTGATTGCCATAAGTTTCAATAGCGACTACTTCTGGCTTACCTTTTGTGATCGTACCGGTTTTATCTACAACTATGGTATTCACACTTCTAAGCTTCTGAAGAGTAGCTGCATCTTTGATAAGAATGCCCTCGCTGGCTCCCTTACCCACTCCAACGATAACGGCAATAGGCGTAGCAAGTCCGAGCGCACATGGGCACGCAATTACAAGAATGCCCACGAAAGACGTGAGGCCGAGGGTAAGCGCCTGCGCAAGTCCTAATGTAGGGATGCCAAAGAACAGCCATGCCGCGAATACGAAAACTGCGAATACGAGAACGATGGGGACAAAGACACTTGAGATCTTGTCTGCAAGTCCCTGAATAGGAGCTTTGCTACCCTGTGCTTCGCTCACCATCTTGATTATGCTTGCCAGTAAAGTTTCTGAGCCAACCTTTGTGGCTTTGAAGATAAAGTGCCCTTTCGTGTTCATCGTTCCGGCTACAACTGCATCGCCTGCTTTCTTCTCTACAGGTATAGGTTCACCCGTAACCATTGCCTCATCTACATAAGAACTACCTTCAGTCAGAACACCGTCTACTGGTATCTTCCCGCCTGGCTTCACAACGATTAGATCGCCGTGGACCACTTGGACTTCAACCTCCTTACCATCGCGCATAATTAGCGCTGTCTTTGCCTGTAATCCAAGAAGTTTCTCAATAGCATCTCCGGTCTTGAGCTTGGAACGGGCTTCCAGATACTTACCAAGTGCGATAAAAGCGATCACTACGATAGTTACGTCGTAATATGTCTGGTCAACATTGAGAAACTGCCTAAGCGGTTCCTCAAAGGCAGTGAGGACGAAGCTGTAGAGAAAGGCGACAGAGGTACCAATACCGATAAGGGTATCCATATTGGCTTTGCCATAGCGGAAAAAGCGATAGAAGCCCAGTAGGTATGGCTTACCAACAACCACCATGGTGTATGTAGCGAAGATCGGCAGGAGATGGTGGAAAAACTCGTACCAAATTTCAGGAATGGTGACGAGCCAGCCAAACTGCGCGGCCATTTCCCAGCCCATGACAAAGATACTGAAAGCGGCGAGTGGGAGCACAGAAAGTACCCGCCACCGCATGTCCTTAATTTCAGCCAGCTTTTCTGTCTTGGACTGGCTTAAACCAGTATGTGCAGCATGTTCATCAGCAGTCATTCCCATACTCTCTGCCGTTTCGATAGGAACTACTAGCGAATAACCAAGGGGTTTTATTTGCTCAGAAAGATGATGAGGATTGGTCTTAGCTTCGTCAAAAGCAATCTTTGCACTTTCGGTACCATAGTTCACTTCAATATGCTCTACGCCCTCAACTTTCTTGACCGTGCGCTCAATGATGCCGGCACAAGAGGCGCAATGCATACCCTTGATCCGATACGTCTGGTGATTACTCATGCTATTTGCGCTTTAAGCGATAAACGGCAAGGATTTCTTGCTTTGCCTTCCCGATATTCCCTGATTTGATCTGAGCAGATGCACAGGTATCAAGATGACTTTCAAGTAGTATATCTTCGACACCGGACAAGGCACTTTTGATGGCCGATGTCTGAGTGATGATATCGATACAATACGTATCTTTTTCCACGAGCGACTGGAGGCCTCGTACCTGACCTTCAATGCGTCGAAGACGGTTTTGTACTTGTTTCTTGCTTTCAATCTTCATCTGTCCATCATACCCCTTGGGGGTATGATGGGTCAATTAACAATAATTATGAATATTCTTATGGGAATGATGGATAACATGAAGATGAAGATGGACGAGATGACTTCTAAGCAGATGGTCAATATGCTAGAAGAAAAATCAGGTCCAGAGTTTAACCAGATGTTCCTTGAGCACATGATCCACCACCATGAGACTGGGGTGGAGATGGCGAAGCTTGCGACTAAAAAATCCAGCCGTTCAGAGATTCAGGAGATGGCCCAGAAGATGGTTGACGATCAGACCGAAGAAATTGAACAGATGCGGCAGATGCAGTAATTACTCTGTAAATACGAAACAACAAAGACTCCATACATGGAACCTTTGTAGCTCACTACAGAAAGAAAAGAGCGAGCGCTACGCTGGCCATAAGAAGTCCTATATCCCTGTATACCTCATGGAACTCATGCCTTCCTGAGATTATGAGCACGCCGAGTAGATGCAGGGCAGCAATGCCTGCTGCGATACCTGTAAAGTAGCCGCTAACGAGCCATATACCGATTGCTATATCTCCTATAGCGACTCCAATCATAAATGAACGCGGAGATTTAACGAAGGGTAGCAACCATGCCGGGAGCATGTGCACCCACTTATCTTTCGAACCGAAAATTAGGAAGCCCGTTAGGAAAAAGGTGAGGCCAATTCCAATACGCAGTATGAGGATTGGTAGTTCAATCATAATAGATATGCATGCGTAAGTGAGTATACAGTACCCCTACTGGGTATACTGTAATTATACAGAACTTAATTATTAACTAACTACCACCAGCATGAACAACTCTATGAGTCACAAGAACCCGTATCTGTACTTCGGATTAATGGTCGTATTGTCCTTTGTTTCTATGTACGTTCTCATGTATGCCATGGTAAACGTCGTTGGCAACGCCCTTCCTAACTGGAACCAGTTTTATATGGCAGGTCTCATGACTTCCCCGATGATCGTGCTTGAAATGCTTTTCATGGGAATGATGTACGGGAATAAGAAAATGAATCTGGCCATTATTGGAGGAGGCATCGTGCTCCTTATTTTGTTTTGGATAGGTATCAGACAGCAGGTTGGTATTTCTGATGAACAATTCCTGAGATCTATGATTCCGCATCATGCCGGAGCTATCCTTATGTGTAATAAAGCAAAGCTTGAGGACCCAGAACTTATTGCACTCTGCGCAAACATTACCTCAGGTCAACAGGACGAGATTGATTTTATGAAAACCAAGTTAAACAACTTGAAAAGTGGCGCTGTTTCGACAGTCGCTAATCCGGTGACTGTGACTTCAGGAGAAAATCCCGAACCCGGTTCAATACATGATATGCCTGTCGAGCCTGCTGCAGCAGTGGCTCGAAAAGAGCTAGCCACAAAGCTTGGCGTTGCCGAAAAGAGTATCGTAATTATGCAAATAACCGATACTACCTGGAACGATAGTTGTCTCGGACTTGGTGGACCTGCTGAAAGCTGCCTGCAATTACTTGTGCCTGGCTTTACGATAGAGTTACTTGCTCAAGGGAAAACATATATCTACCGTACAGATAAGAGTGGCGAAACTGTACGAGCTGAGACATAAGGTGTAGTGTTGCAATCGCAATCTCGTTATAGTCCCTCAATATGAAGCTGTGGGGAACACAATATCTAGGGCTTGTTGGCGTTATTGGCGTATTGGGCATACTCACCTTACTTTACTTCTTCGTTGGTCTTGACACCCTGAAGGAGGCGGTCGTGAGTGCTGGTGTATTTGCGCCCATTCTCTTCATACTGCTTAAAGCATCGACCATTATTGTGATTCCTCTTTCGGGTAGTCCTTTGTACCCTCTTGCTGGATTATTCTTTGGGTTTGGGCATGGAATTACTTACGCACTCATTGGCGACTTTCTTGGGTTTACTGTTTCTTTTTGGCTAGCACGCACATTCGGGTATCCAGTCGTTAACACTTTCATTGTGGCGAATGACAAAAGTCTCGTTACACGAATCATCTCCCACGTGGGAACAGTCAAGGGCCTTTTTCATACATACCTTGCATTCTTTGGGATGCCTGAACTTATTAGTTATGCGGCGGGTCTTTCAAGACTTTCTTACATTAAATTCATTGCCGTATTGTTTCCTCTTTCGGCAGTAGGTTCCGTTATACTCGTCTTACTTGGTGTGGTTTTCAGCGAGTCCGAACAGTTAGAATATATTTTTATTCCGACACTGGTTGGCATAGTCTTTTTCACACTCGGTATCTACTTCTTTGGTCGTGCCGTACTTAAGAATCAAAGGGCTGACTAGAGGGTGTGGCTTTACTGAAAAATTATACGGTCTTCGGACAGTGACCTGTCAGTAAATTTGAATAGCCGAAACAACGCGTCTCGTGCGCGATAACCTAGCACGAGTTGGCTGCCGGACTTGGATTCGAACCAAGATAATCAGATCCAGAATCTGAGGTCCTACCATTAGACGATCCGGCAATGACTACGAATTGTAGTGCCGGAATTCTAGCAGATTAACCAGATCTTGCACCTCTTGTTTGCGTGATACTTGTACCTTATTACCCGAAACGTTAGTCCTAAACCCAAGATCTGTCACCAGTCCTGACACTAGTGCACGAAGATGTGGATTGTTATTTGCAAAGAAAAGCTTATGCGTGGATGTAGGCTCATGGTGACACAGGGAACCCTCTGCTTCATAGAGCCCACGCAAAAATCTAATACGATATGTTCTTTCATTTTGAATCCAGTCAGGAAGCAGATACTGAAGCTTAGCGCGAGACCCACACGGAATACCTAAGCGATCACTTATGTATTTCTCGTAGATGGTTACGGTCATCGCATTCGAAGCTTTTACTTTCGCAACTGTTGATTCTTTGTTGAAGACTTTTCTTACCAGCTCGACAGAGCGATATACAAATTCAGGTTTTGCAGCATCTCCGGTTATGCGCAGACACTCGCATCGTGGGAAAGAGGTTATGTTTCCATCACCAAGAACAACTCCTATAAGCTCTGCAAGGTCACCGTCTTTGGAAAGTTCCGGATAGTTACTCTTTATCAAGCCTGTACGTTTCGCTTCATCCCGCCACCGCTTAAAGTTATCAATTCCACGATTCTTCATGGTGCGAGAAATCCTCATGACCCTTACATCAGTTTCCTTTCTTAAACCTTTGGTCCATCCTTTGGGCATATATATATCTTAGAATTGCGGTTTCCGACGATATCCCCGACGACTACACAAGTTTGGGACACCAAACCAGAAAATAAGCCATTCTATTGCCTGAGGTATGATAGATGAAGAAACTTCATGAAGCGTTCATTCACCCTGTGGGACCATTCCCCTGTGTCTGTTTATCCGCTAATCCCCTACCTATGAGAATACTGGTGGTAGAAGACGAACCAAAGCTTGCGGCTGTCATAGCCAAGGGACTTGAGACCAAGGGATATGCTGTAGACACGATTGGAGACGGAGCTGAGGCTCTGACTCGAATACTTGTCCACGGCAAAGACTACGACCTCGTGGTCCTAGACCTCATGCTCCCCTCAAAATCCGGTACTGAGATCTGTAAGGAGGTGCGTGCAGAAGGAGTGGTAGTACCCATCCTCATACTCACGGCAAGAGCTGAGACTGAACACAAGGTGGAATTGCTGCTTTCGGGTGCTGATGATTACATGGTAAAGCCGTTTGCGTTTGACGAGCTTGTCGCACGCATCCATGCAATCCTGCGCCGTCCTACCGACACCCTTCCTTCAGTACTTACTGTAGGTGAGATTGAGCTTGATCCCTCAACACACACCGTAAAGAAGAATGGTGAAGAGGTGCCCCTTACCCTTAAAGAGTTCCGTCTTCTCGAATACTTCCTACGCCACCCAGGCCAAGTCATTAACCGAGAAGACTTCTTAGCACACCTGTGGGATTTCAATTATGAGGCCTTTAGCAATGTTGTCGATGTCCACATCAAAAACCTCCGACAGAAACTCGATCACAAAGACGATTCAAGCATGTTTGAAACCGTTCGTGGCATCGGTTACCGGCTTCGCCTCTAGGTATCATCGCGACATCTTCTACCGCACAGGGTGGAATGTCCTCATCCTGCAGATACTCTTTGCGGGGGCCCTTATCGCACTTACCTTCATCTCCCTCTCCTATCTCTATGAAGAGATCGTGCGTGCACTCTTGTCTGCTATTACGATGAGTGTCGCTACTGGTATAGATCCCTCTTCAGATAGTGCGGTCATTGCTGCAACCCTAGAGTATGAGAAGCAAAAGAACATGGTGCTTACCGGTACCGGCGTCCTTATGATCGCTGCAATCTTTTCATGGCTCATTACCGCGATGGCACTTCGCCCTACCCGTGTGGCTCTAACCAGCCAGAAACAGTTCGTGGGTAACATTGCGCATGAACTGCGCACTCCCCTTTCCATCATTAAAACCAACACCGAAGTTGCACTCTTTAACACTCGTCTTGATCCTGAAACCAAAGAAGTACTCATTTCAAACACTGAGGAGTTGAACCGTATCTCAGAGATCATTAACAACCTTCTTTCCATGAATGCACTATTAACCCCAGGAAAGATTGTGCTCGTGAACGTAGACTTGAGTCAGATCATAGAGCGGGTCACCCGCTCCTTGGAGCGCCTCTCTAAAGAAAAGCGTATCGAGATTCAAGTACACGACAATGCAGGACGCTTCGTACGAGGGAATGCTGCTGCACTTGAACAGATACTTATGAACGTCGTAAAGAATGCGCTCCACTACACCCCACTAGGCGGTACGGTCACCCTCATCACCCGCCCTGACTTCCGTGATCGTGTAGAGATAGAAGTACAAGATACGGGAGTGGGTATTCCTGAAAGCGACCTTGAGCGGGTGTTTGAACCCTTCTATCGGGGAGACAAGGCTCGTACCCGTAGAGGGGGCGCAGGCTCGGGCCTTGGCCTCGCTATCGTAGGAGAGTTGGTACGCATGCATAAAGGTCAGATACGCATTAGAAGCACGGAAGGACACGGAACCACTGTAACCATATCGTTGCCTCGTGGAACGAATGAGGCACAGGGAAAGTCTTCTCATGAAAGAGTTGCGTCGACCGTAGACTTCTCTTAATCCTTGCTTCATCCTCGCCTCTTTATACTTACAAAGCGCGTCACGCGAAGCGCATCCTATTCAACACTCTGTTCTTTCTATGGCGCCCACTGTGGTTGCCACGAACAAAACAGCAGATTCTAGAACCTGCTGTTTTGTTCGTTCTACCCCTTACGCTCTTTCGCAGCTTGTATGAAGGCCGTGAACAACGGATGCGGCGAAAGAGGACGTGCAATCAGTTCTGGGTGGAATTGTGCTCCTGCGAAGAACGGATGTACCTCTCTAGGAAGCTCTGCAATTTCCATAAGCACACCGTCAGGTGACTTCCCTGAAAACACCATTCCTGCGCTTTCAATACGCTCTACATACTCAGGATTCACTTCATAGCGATGGCGGTGACGCTCTTCTATGGTGTCTTTCCCATATGCCCCGTGCGCAATCGTCCCTTTAGTGAGTTTTGCAGGATATACCCCAAGACGCATGGTGCCACCATAGTGCCCTTCTTTGATGAGTTCTTTTTGTTCAGGCATCATGTCAATAACAGGATGGGGTGCACTAGGATCTATCTCCACCGTATGCGCACCTGTAAGCCCTGCCACATTTCGTGCGTATTCAATCACTGCAAGTTGCATGCCGTAGCACAGCCCAAAGTACGGAATCTTTTGTTCGCGTGCGTATCTAATTGCATGAATCTTCCCTTCGATACCGCTCTCCCCAAACCCTCCAGGAACCAAGATACCGTCGTACTCGGAAAGCTTTTCGACTCCCTTCCCGTCTTGAAAGGTTTTTGCATTGATCCAATCGATCTTCGCTTTCACTCCTACGTGTGCTGCAGAAAACTTAATCGCTTCAATGACGGAGAGATACGCGTCTGAAAGCACAAAGTCTCCCGTATCAAAATACTTCCCCACGACCCCTATATTTACGACCGGTCCTTCAATCTTTGTTTTCTGTACAAATGATTCCCACTTAGACATCTGCGCACTCCCCCCTATAGGAAGACCGAGTGCTTTGAGGATAGTGTCTCCGAAGTGATCTTTTTCGAAGTTAAGAGGGACGTCGTAGATCGATTCGACGTCAGGAGCTGAAATGATGCGATCGGCACGAACCGACACTGAAATAGCGAGCTTCTCTTTACGCTTCTCATCCAGAGGTCGCTGTGCACGCGCAATCAAGAAGTCAGGCTGGATACCGTAGGCGTTAAGCTGACGTACCGCGTTTTGGGTAGGCTTAGTCTTCATCTCTCCTAATGTAGAAGGAGTAGGAAGATACGAGACCATACCAAAGATGACGTCGTCTGGCTGCTCCATCTTCAATACGCGTGCCGCTTCAATAAACAACGCATTCTGGAAGTCCCCTACCGTTCCCCCTATCTCAACGACCGTAATCCTGCTCCCGTTATAGGACGCTGCCGCCTTCAGGCGGCGTAAGATTTCATCACGTACATGAGGAATCGCTTCCACACACTTTCCTCCATACTTTAATGCGCGCTCATTCTCGATAACGGACTGATACACCATGCCGCCGGTCATATAGTCTTCAGGACCAAGATCACGATTCAAGAATCGCTCATAGTTGCCCATGTCTTGATCGGTCTCAAGTCCACTTGAAAGCACAAACACTTCCCCGTGCTCGGTCGGGTTCATGGTGCCTGCATCCACATTCAGATACGGATCAATCTTTACAAGATTCACATCATACCCCCGACTCTTCAAGATAAGTCCCATGGAAGATACTGCGATGCCTTTACCGACGCCACTCATCACCCCGCCGATGACGAATATGTATTTGTGTCCGTCCCGCGCCATACTAGATACGAAGATAGCGTCGCACAGCAAAGTAGCTTGCGACTCCTCCAAGCACAATGCCAGAACCCACAATCACCAAGAAGAAGCGTGCAAACTCTTCGGTGTAGTAGGTAAAGAGACTAAAGCCGCCAAGCCATGACGAGAGCGCCCCACTGACGTACCACGCGATTGGATAGAACAAGACGAGGACGATAGCGGCAGCAAGGAGTCCTGCAATAATGCCCGCAACAATAAAGGGTCCACGAATAAACATGTTTGAAGCTCCCATAAGGCGCATCACCGCAATCTCATCACGTGCGGTGTAGATAGCAAGGCGCACGGTAGCAAAGGCAATCGCTGCAGAGGCAAAGGCAAACAACAAGACGATGATGAGGCCTGCGCGCTCCGTGGCATCAATGGCGGCAGTCAAGCGATCAATCACTACTTTATTCTGGAAATAGTTCACCCGATCCACAAGACTCTCTCCCGCACTATTGGTTGCAGGGTCATTAGTGAGGAAGTTTGCAATAGTCTCATACTGCGAAGGGTCGCGTGCTTTGATGGCAAGTGATGCTCCAAGCGGGTTATCCCCCAACTCTTCAAGGGCTTGGAGTACGAGATCATCCCCTTCATGGCGAAGACGAAATGCCTGAAGCGCTTCTTCACGAGAGGTGTAGGTGACGCGTTCCACTTCAGGAATCTCTGCAAGACGGCGCTGGTACGACACGATGTCAGTCTCTGCGGCAGAAGTGACGAAGTACACGTTCACATCCACTTTGTCTCGAATGGAGGAAAGGGTGTGCGAGAGGATAGCAGAAAGGAACAAAAGAAGTGCAACAATCGCAAGCGTGACGGTCATGATGAGCACGGTTGCAAAAGAGACCGATCCGCTTCGTCCGAAGCTTCGTGCACCATTCACACAGATACGTCGCAGGGTGGTAAGCATAATTAGAGTATGTAGTGGCCACGAGGATCATCGCGCACGACTCTCCCCTTCTCCATGGTAATCACACGCTTGCCCATGGCATCCACCACGCCTTTGTTATGGGTAGTGATGATGACGGTAGTGCCGAGTTCATTGATCTTCTTCAAGATCTCAATGACGTCATAGGTGTTCACGGGATCAAGGTTTCCGGTAGGCTCATCCGCAACAATAAGATCAGGTTGGTTGATGATGGCACGCCCGATTGCAACACGCTGCTGTTCCCCACCTGAGAGCTGATTGGGGAAATGGTTTGCTTTGTCTCCAAGATCAACAAGGTCAAGGATGTACGGAACGTCTGAAGCGATGTCTTCACTTCTTTTGCCAATAGCTTCCATCGCAAACGCAATATTCTCGTATGCGGTACGGGTCGGGATGAGGCGGAAGTCTTGGAATACCGTCCCTATCTTCCTTCGATAGTGGTGAAGTGCGTTTTTAGGTATGTCATGCACATTTACTTCTTCAAAATAGACGGCTCCTTCGGTGGGACGATCTTCAGCAAGGAGCATCTTAAGGAGTGTAGTCTTTCCGGCACCTGAGTGACCTACGACCGATACGAACTCTTTGTGGCCGATAGAGAGCGACACTTCTTGAAGGCCTGGAGTGCCGTCTTTGTATTGCTTGGTTACTTTGTCGAAAAGAATCATATAACCTGACTATTCTACCTTATGAGTGCTGGATGCATCAATGAACTCGTCTAACGCCCCTTTGAGTACTGCCTCAGGATCAGAGCTTTCGTGGCCAGTATCATGATCTTTCACCATTTTATACGGGTGCAGGACATACGAGCGCCTTTGGCTTCCCCACTCATTCTTCGTAGAGGTTGCGATAGAGCGTCCTTTGGCTTGTGCTTCACGACGCTCTTCTTCAAGACGGAAGAGTTTTGCTTTCACAATCTCCATGGCGCGCTCTTTGTTTGCCTGCTGGCTACGCTCACTTGAGACGTGCGCTGATACTCCTGAAGGGGTGTGGACAATGCGTACTGCAGTCTCGCGCTTGTTGACGTTTTGACCCCCTGCTCCTCCTGAACGAGCAAACTGTATTTCAAGATCTTCGACGCGCAGTTCAACTTTTTGATTAGCAGCAAGCTTTGGTAATACTTCTATCATCACAAAACTTGTTTGTCGTTTATCTTTTGCATTAAAGGGAGAGATGCGGACAAGACGATGCACCCCCGCTTCGTGCTTTAAGCGTCCATAGGCACCTGCGCCTTGTATCTCAAGCAGGAGGTTACGAAATCCTCCGTGATCGTTTTCGTTTGCATGCAACTCACGAGCAGTCCATCCTTTAAGGGATGCGTACCCTTCATACATGCGACGAAGCATTGCGGCAAAGTCTTCTGCATCATCTCCCCCTGCCCCAGAAAGTATTGCAAGAGTTGCATCCCCTGCATCTTCAGGGTTGCCACTTCCTCCTTCTTTGAGGCTTTGGTATTCGCGTACCAATTGCTGCGCCTTCTCCTTATCGAGCCAGAACTCGGGAGAGGCCATCAAGGCTTCGAGTTCAAGGAGTCTGGGGTTTTCTTCCATACTGGTTACTGTACACGGTACGGCGCTACAACCATCTCGGGTGTGATGAAACTTAATACGTCCATGGCACCATCTTCTTGTTCTACGGGCATGTCGAATATGAACCCGCCATCGGGCCCGCTATTTCTATACACCATGATTCCCTTCAAGATTTCTAAACGTTCTTCCTCGCTTGGCACCCATCCCTTCTCTAAATCTGCATGTTTACGATAGCGGGTAAAGAGTTCTGTATAAAACACTTCGTCGAATCGGTAGCTTTGCACAATATTAGGAAAATCACTTCCGCGATCTTTAGGATCGCGTATACCGCGACTTCCTAGAAGTTCTATAAACCGCCCTTCGTATTCTTCCTCGTCTTCCTCATCGATGTAGGGTCCTTCAATGTCTCGCATGCCCCACTATATCAAATCGGAGCCGAAGGGGAGATTCGAACTCCCGACATCCACTTTACGATAGTGGCGCTCTACCAGCTGAGCTACTTCGGCGTTGTGTCGCCGAAGATATCACATTTTCTCTTTCCGTACTACCGTGTAAGCCCTTTTCGCGCGCACTGTACGTTCTGTGTCGTCTACTCCTGTCTTTATTTACAACGGGAAATCTGATTTCGATTTTGGAGCCGATGGCCGGGATTGAACCGGCGACCCCCACCTTCGCTTACACCCCTACTTCATGCATACCTGCAGGGGGCTAGACTGTATCTTTGTCCGCGAGGGACACCCTTGTCAGTCGTTCGGGCCCTCTTATTGGGGGCCACGGTCTTACCTTGTATGAGGCGTTAACCGTTATTCGGGATTCACCTACGAATTACTTCGTAGGTGGGCGGGGCTTTCTACGGCCCACCATGGTGGTGCTCTACCAGCTGAGCTACATCGGCACTGTTCTTGGGAGAACAAAGCCGATGGTACGTCATTTATCAAAGTATTTCAAACCGTATCTTCTTGATTATCCCCCTATATTTCTAAAGGAAAGCGTGCTGCTTCTGATAGTCTCGAATGTATGGATAAAGCTGACCCGCGCTGCAATTGCCTCCACCACCAAATAGCGCCTGCAGCTCTCGTGTTGATCGGACTTGTGTTTCTTGCTAATGCACTCGGATGGCTCTCTCACGCCCTCCTTACCCTCTCATGGCCTTCTCTCCTCGTTATTGCCGGAGTCGCAAAGCTTCTGGGGCCCACCTGTAGGTGTTGTTCTCGCTAAGGGTATATATCCTCAAAAGACTGGTATCATACGTCCATGAATGACATCTTCAGAAGACTCGCTCACTGGACGAGCCGTGTTGCAGGAACCCCCTCGGCGTTTGTGGTGGCATTGGCAGTCATTTTCATATGGGCAGTTTCAGGTCCTCTCTTTGGTTTTACCGACACATGGCAACTCATAATCAACACTGGTACCACCATACTCACCTTCCTTATGGTGTTCCTTATTCAAAACACCCAAAACAGGGACTCACACGCCATTCATCTGAAGCTTGATGAACTCATCAAATCTATTGATTCCGCACGTAACCAACTCATTGATATCGAGGATAGTACGGACGAGGCGATGGAACTGTTTGATAAGGAGTTTGATGATATCCGTTCAGCACATACTGCTGCTTCGAAAAAAGAAATAGAGTAGTTAGGGAGTTACGACTCCGTCATAGTGCTCATCATCTGCTTCTGTCATTTTCTTTGTTGCGTGCACTGTCCCGTCTTGGTGATGTGGGGGTCCATAGAGAGTGTACAAACGAAGCGCGTCATTGGTTGAAGTATTCGTTATGTTGTGACGCACTCCTTTTGGAATAACGACAGCAACACCATCGGTAAGGAGGTGCGAGACTCCATCAAGGAATGCAACTACTTCTCCTTCTTCGACTCGAATAAACTGATCGTTTTCCGTATCCACTCCACGCATAGGCAAGAGGGAGCGGTATCCCGACAAACGCGTGGGTCATAAAGCGTTGTATTTCCGCCAAGTGCTTTCTATCAACACGGCTCTTGGCACGCCCGAGTGGTACTTCCGTATCACCATACCCAACCAAAAGACGATTCTCTCAGGTACGAATAAGGGTGTCAAAACGCATCGAACCAAAGCGAGTATGGGCGGTGTTCTGACTAACCGTGCGTAGTGCTGTGTGTTCATACACGCGTACCCCTTGGCGCCTCAGATGATTAGCAAACCCTTCCGCAAACGCTGCGGGATTTACTGAAAGCCCTGGCATAGTTTTAACAGCCCTAGTAATCCCCGAAATGGGTAGTTCTTGACGCAACGCTTCCACTTCAAGCTCTACCGGATGCTCGTCGAATTGTCGCAGAGCCGCTACGTCCGCGCGAAGTTCCTCTTCCCCTGTGCGGTTACCAGCAAGCAGCAACACATCTTGCATGGTTGCATCACACATAATCCCTGCGTCATGGATAAGGGTTCGTAGAAGAGCGAGTGCGTCCAAGTGTGCTTTACGATACGCTTCAGCACGAGGCTCGGTGTATCGATCAATAAACCCACCCCAGCCAAGTCCTTCGTAGGTTTCAGGCTCTGGAACCAGCATCCCTGCCGAGCGACCGGTAGAGCCCGCCCCTGCAGTTTCCTTTTCTAGAAGTACGATGTCAGAAGGAGTAACACCGTGTTGTATGAGAAAGTGTGCAACGGAGAGTCCTGCGATACCTGCGCCCACAATCACATAGTTCGCTTTGTGTGTACCAAGTAGTGGATGTCGTATCCGTTTGTTGTTTCGCTTCCACCCCACTGCTTTTTTCATGTTGTTCAAGTATACGACTCACTCTTGGAATGAGAACTACTCTCCACAATTCTTCACAGAACAAATACGTAGAGGGCCCATAGTTGCGGACTGTCCCTCCGCATTGTTAACAGTGAAGGTACACCACACATCATTCCCTGATGTCGGTTTCAGTTCATCTACTGATATGTTTTTTTGTGCGGGCGAACCTCCATCCCACATACGAGCAGTCATCGAAGTACCATCACATACGGCACGAGCAGAGAAACCTGTTCCCGTGAGATCTCCATAAAATTCCATGTATCGGCCTGCAGGATAGGTCGCATCACCCCCGTGCCACCCAAGATCATTCATGCCGTTCATTCTGAAGCCGTTTTGTGTGTTACGAGGATAGTTCCCAATGGCGCTAAGAAGTTGCTTCACATCGTTTTTGGGAGAACCGGTAAGTGTCAGGAGACCATCTGGCAGTGATGTTACGAGGTCGTCGTACGCCTGCCAAAGGATGAAAAGCTCTGCTGATGAGCGAAGTGCTGCACGGATAGTTTCCGTCCATCGCCATGTACTTGCTGAGTGCCCTGCGATACGTTGCGCGGTATCAAGTTCACCGAGCATGAGCTTTGTGCGTGAAGGAAGCTTTGATTCTATCCATTCAAGATCCTCATCGACGTTTGCAAGATTGGTCGCTTCCCATGCGGAATAGTCTGCCCAATCAGGAGCGACGTGCTTGATGATGTCGAGTACGGCATATCCCGCCTTTTCGCCAAGTCGTGGTGCATTGAACTGAATTGCATACTCAACCTGTATTCCTCCAAGACCTTTGCTTTTCGCTTCCTGTATACCGGCCTTAATACCTTCGAAGCGTTTCGCGTAATACGTTTTAAGGGCCTCATAGCGTGCCGGAACCTCCTTGCACCCTTCCTTGTTTCGTACCGATAGGTTATTTGCATATTCTGCGATTCCCCCTGGGCAGGTGCCATAGAGTTCGTTATCCGCTTCCCAGTTCGAGATAATAAAGGTACGACCAGTGTCATGCTGTGTTTCGTATAGTGCAAGCGTGAAGGCTTTGAACTCATCAACAATTTTCTGTTGTATCGCAGCGTCTTTCATTGATGTCTTATCAGCATAGATAAGGGACCATCCGAGTGCGCCTGTCTCTGCAGAGCCGTAGGCAGACAGCACGATGGTTTCAAGTCCTGGAAGATTAAAGAGATTTTGGTAGTACGAAGTGCGGACTGCGCACGGCAGATACGGGGTACCGTTTGGACACTGTGAGATAAGCGAGGTACTTGCGGTTGATAGATCAAAACGATAGACGTTCCCTGTACGTTGATCAGTATTTTTATGACGTGGTTGTATGGCAACGCGCACCACTTGTTTAAATCCTGCCTTTTGTAATGCTTCAGTTCCTGATACGAGAGACTCAGAAGGATTGGTGCCGTAGTTGTAGCTTCCCCATTGATAGAGACCTATCTTGGAAAGGTTGTTCGTCGCCTTCCCTGCTCTCGTACAGGAAGAATAGGTATAAGATCCCGAAAGCGTTCCGTTTTGACATGTGCGCTTTTGTTCTACTGAGCTACATGAACCGGTTGGAGAGACGGTCGGAGTAAAATACGCAACGACCGAACTGCCGTGCATAACGGGATTCCCGTTAAACGAACATTTTGCACCGATACTCGTGCCCGCTCCCTTGATGACTTTGGCAGTTGTTGCCTTGCTCGATTCAGATACAGCCTGCGTCGTTTTGGTAGCATTTGCTGCAGTCAGTATTGCCGCACGAGTTACGGGACCGACACCGCCATACCCAACAGTTGTTGGCGTACCAATTCCTTCTTGTACTTGCCACGCACCTACAGCTTTTTGTGTAAGAGGTCCAAAGTATCCCGTTGCATTCCCTGTAGGAAGTACTGCTTCGTCTATAAGAAAGAGTTGTAACTGACGCACATCCTCGCCTTGCATACCGTATGAAAGATTACGAGAAAACGTGGTTGCGGTTACCCCAAGTACTTCTGGAAGCCCTGCTTGTGCAGGGGTGCCAAAAAGCGCTGTGCGTGTCTTCGGACCGACCACGCCAAATCCTGTGGTTACAGGATCGCCGGACGATACTACCCCTTCTCGGGTTTGCCACGTTTGCACCGCCTTCTGTGTGAGCTCTCCAAAGAAACCGGTTACGGAATCCTCCGCAAGTAAGCCATCAAAAACGAGAAAGGCCTGGAGCGCACGGACTTCTTCTCCTTGCATCCCCAGTGAAAGGTTTCCTGTGATCTCTAACGTTTGTCCGTGTACTGGTAGATATAAAGAGAAGACAGTAGCCCCAAACAAAACAAGAAAGGGTATCTTATTCATGGTTTCAGCATAGCATTACCAACCGCCTACTGAGGCGGCTTGTGTTTTGTGCGACCTCGTAGACACTGTTGGAATCAAGATTAGAGCGTACAAAGGCAATATTCATATCCCCAACATGGGAGATTGACACAAAGATTATCTTAAGATAATCTTATTGTTATGAGCACCAAAAACATCATTGGACTAAAGGAGCTTCGTGAGAATACTGAGACGTATATTAAGCGCGTAAATCGTGGTGAATCCATAACGGTGGTCCGCCGTTCTACTCCCCTGTTTCGTCTGACTCCTATAGACGCTGAGGAGGTTGGCTGGGAGACTGTTGCGGACTTCACCCTTCTCAACGAGAAGGGTGTTTCTGCTCGCGATATCCTTACGTCCCTACGGAAGATGCATGGATAAAATCAGCAAGCTTCTTAAGAAACTCTCATCGAAGGAGCGAGAGCGTCTTAAGGAAACTCTTGCACTACTTCTATCGGATGATACTGCATCCTTGAATGTTAAGAAGTTGAAGGGTGCCGATGATGTATACCGAGTACGAACTGGGAACTTACGAGTGATTTTCCAGAAGCATGGTAAAGAAATACAAGTACTTGAGGTTAGCCGGAGGGACGAGAACACCTATAAGAACTACTGATACTTGAACCAGAAAGACCGCCCATGTGAGCGGTCTTTCTGTATTTTTGAATTTTGCGCGCTCTAGCAGAGGACGTTGGAACCAGGATTAAGGCTCAAGTAGGCCATATCTATATTCCGAAGCTCGCAGAAAGAGCCGCGAAGCTCGCGCTTGAGAATGGAGGGATTACCATTTCGCTAAAGGGTGAAGTGCCTACTAAAGGCTTCGCGTTCTCCCCTAGAAAGGACACCGAGCTAGCGGTAAACAAGGATGGCTTCAACCAGGGTGTGATAGAGGAGTATGTAAAGAATCACGCTGAGGAGCTTTCTAAGCCAAATAGATACCTCGGTATCTGGGTAGACCATGAAGATATATCTTGATGTGTCTATGGTGCTTGAAGACGAGACCAGGGCTGTTGCGGAAGCACGTTCCGCTCAGCAACTTGCGGTCTTTGACCTAACGAGCCATCAAACAAGATACTTAAACGAGATGCGGGAACGGCCTAATCTTCCCAGACTGTCGGCATCTGCTTAGGGTCTTTGAGGGAGCTGTAGGAAACGATGGACTCAATGTCTTGACTGGCTATGCCTGACTCCCGACCTGCATCGCGTTTATCCTGTATCCAACGCTCAAGCATGCGGCGTTGAGATACTTTATCGAGGTCGTAAATACCTGATTCCTGCTGGCCTGCTGCTAAGAGTGCAGCGGCTTGCATTGCAGCGATGTACAGGAGACAACGAGTTAAAACAATATCCTCGTCTGGCGTGGAGTCCTTGATGCGGTCAAAGTTTATAGGGTATCCACCATTCAATATGGAGACTTCAAGCCCTTCATGGATGACAGCGTGTCTTGTTCCAAAAGGGTCTTGCGATGGCCCGGCAAGTTTAAGCGGTGTTCCGAACTCAATATCAGAGGAGGAAGCACTAGCAAGAACCTTCTTTCCTGAAACTCGCTCAAAAGCTATTCCTGCGAGAGCATCAGTGCCGGTTGTACCAACGATGAGGTCGCAACGATTAAGAAGGGTGTCGAGAGATGCGGCAGTACCTTCGGAAGCTGTACCAGGACGGTGCGAGGAATCGTACGCAAGAGCCGAGTATCCAAGCTCTTTGAGCGTATTGAGTGTTGCTTCGCCAATGCTTCCCATGCCGATAACACCGATACTCCCCGCCGCATCAAGAGCACCTGTCTCTTTAAGCTTCATAACTACTGACCGGCCAATAAACTGAGATTCGACTAGTTTCTTAACGCCGCTTGATGCAACGCTCACGATAGGTGGTATCCGTAGGCTAGAGCCTTCGATGCGAGCGATACCTCGCTGTGTCTGCTCTACACCCGCAACTTCAACCCCATCGAACTCGTCCCACGGGAACGATAGCCACAAGTCTCCGCCATCGCTAACAACAAGGAGCTTCTTGAAACCTTCCTTCTTCTGGCTCTCAAGAACTTTGCGCCAGAGAATATCTGTCCCTTTCTTGGCCGCAAACTCGTACGGCATCCCTTCTTCCATACGTATCTGGCTGACGTCATACCCTGAACGTACGAGGTCATTAAAGACAGAGCGTACTGTCGAGTACGGCTTCTCAAGAATGAATGTTCTACCGGGAGAGACGAGGTGTGAAAGATGCCGGAAGAACGGTGCACTATTTGGAAGCAGGTGCGTATGAATAACGATGGCGCAGTCAGCGAGACGTGAGCGCGTTGTGTGGCTTGCTACCCAATCGAGAAGCGGAAGCGAGCTAAGTGGCTGTGGTACATGGTCGGCACGAGCAAGTTCCGTGAGATAGGTACGAAAGTCCGACGTGATAAGGTCGTATGCAGAAAGAAGTGATGCGTTGAAGTACATCACTTCGGTATCGGTATCTGCGATAAGCGTCCATTCTCCTATCTGGCGAGAGTGCTGTGTGAGTATCCAGTCGCTCGTCTCAAACAGTCCTATAAAGTCTCCTTCGCTTAACGTCTTGACCGCTTTGCCTCCTTTAACAACCACCAAGCTTCCTTTGAGGATAAGGCCAAGCGGAACCTTAGCGTAGCTAAACTCTTCCCGTTCTTTTAGTCGCGCATCAACGATTTCTCCCTCACGAACCACCTCTTCTCCACGTCCATATTCAGCCGATAGTGCGGCGTTAGCGTTCTCATTCAAGAATGCATGGAGCGCTTTTGAGTTTGAGACAGGAATGTTGTGATACTTACCTGTATCATTTGTGGCTATCCCCTCAAGCATTTGCTTAGTAGCCTCTAGGTCGGTTTGTTTTAGTGCGTTCATGCGGTAAGTGTCTTAAGCCACGCATCAAAATCTATCTCTGCCTCATAGCCAAGCTCCAGTGCTAACTTCCTTATATCTTCACGTTCTGCATCCGTAAACGTACCAGGCTCTAGAAGAGAAGAAATATACTGAGAAACAATAGCTACTTTATTCTTTTCGTCAGAATCAGTATCTCCAAGCTTTTCAAGATACAGGACGGCCTTGTTCTTTTGAGCCTCTAAAAAGAGAGTATCCATAGGCTTTATTTTACTATACACAGCGGTGTCGACACCGCCACCGCATTTTGATATACTGCTCCTGTAAACGTCCCAACCCGCCGACAAGAGCCCTCGGGCTCTTCCTGAAAAGGATAGGCGGGTTGGTCATTTGTATACATAGTAAAGCGTGGTGCCGGATGCAAAGACATCCTTAGAACTCTTTATCTGCGCCTGTACTTCTGCAAGCGGACGCTTCTCCCCACGCTCCGCCGCAACATAGATAGCCCAGCCACAGTAGTCGGCAATCTGACAGTTGATGTCGCACGCCGTGTTATGGAAGTAGATGTGGAAGGGCTTACCGAACTTCGCCTTTAGATACTGCTTCAAGCTTTTAAGAACATAGCCGCGCTTCGAGTTCGTGAACAAAGAGCCAAGCACCACGACAATCTCCCCGATGTCGTCGCGCCCCTGATAGCGGTTAAAGATGTACTGCAAGAGAATCTGCGAGAGCTTGCTGTAGAACTTCTCTTCCGAGCGTACGGTGTGTATCTTCCCGCCCCTCAACTCATGCTTGATGTAGAGCGAAGGGTTCGTTTTATTCTTCTGCGCGACCACCGCGTCTATCTCGATGTCTTCCAAACCTTTTATGAGACCGAAGACAGCGTTTCTCGTGTCCTGCAAATCTTCGGTAGCGTGGAAGAACTCCTCATTTACCCCTTTCTTAAGGAGGTCGTAGCGAAGCGACGAGAACCCTTCTCGTCCAATGAGAGGGTCAGTCGTTGAGACCGAGGTGAGTGCAAAATATTTCGTACCCGATGAGGTGAAGTCGAAGTTGCCCGACTCGTCGATGAAAATGTAGAGCGTCTTCTTAGGAACTGTATCTGCCATGATGCGCCCTATTGTACCGAACCCCGCGCGTTTCTACTATAATTCCGCTTCCGAATATAGCGATACTGTGCTATAGTATGAGCAACTAAATCCCACATACCAGATACCGTTCGAAATCAGACCCATGCTTTCAGGCCAACGCATGTAAAACCGGCCTCAACAGGGGGACCTACGCCGAATAACATACAGACGTAGAGAAACCGATAACCGCCGCGAGGCGAAGCGCCAGAGATGATGCGTTCTACTGACTAGGTGGACCAATAGCGAGCTTTGAGGGATTCCCCAGCTACCACCTGCTTTATAGAGCGCACCATCCGGGCGAGCGACTAGAGTGTCAGAAGGTGCCTGTGCCTGCTCACAGGAGTTGAGACGTTTTGACTGGGGAGACTTCACCCGCAAGGGCTTCGGTATCCAGGGTATTTGGTCTCTAAGGGAGAGGGTGAAAGACATGACACTGCAGGTCCGTTCAACTGAACGACTGATTTCAACATAACGCTGGAGAGGATGAGGCAGTTTGTTCTACGTCTCCCCCGTCATTCCGGTTCGGCTGCAAAGCCCCCTTCCGCATACATACAGGGAGAGGGGAATCCCTTTCTGTTGCCTGGTACTTAAATTTAGCGGACTTTTCTACCTCTACGGCTTGTGGTTCGCGTAGTAGTCGCCGAGAGATATTGCGAACCCTACGATGCCAACAATTAGTGCACCTCCAGGATTTCCTCCATTGAACACTACGAACAGGCTCCAGAGAGATAGGAGACCGAATCCAATCAAACCGATTGTTGAGCGTTTCATTTTCTTAGATTATAACTCCCCCTTCTGACCCTCAAGACTGTCCATAAATTCTCTCACGCGCTTGTTGATTATGATGTGTCCCTCCGTGAGCGGGATACGCATTACCAATCCTTCAAGAGAAGTACAGCGACTCAACGCCACATACGCTTGCCCATGAGCGAACGCGCCGCCAAGGTCAACAACCGCTTTGTCAAAAGTCTTACCCTGTCCCTTATGGATGGTTACTGCCCATGCAAGCCGGAACGGAAATTGCGAGAACTCACCGATAGGCCGTGAGTCGAGTTCACCCTCTTCCTTGTTCCAGAAGTATTGAATGTTCTCCCATGTATACGGCAGTAGTTGCTCGACACCGCCGCCACGAAGCTCAATCCACACCGAGACTCCAGCGGTTTCTTTCTTGATGTCGTTCACGATGGCGATGTCGCCGTTGACCCAGCGACCATCAGGGTCGTTATTGAGAAGCATGATTTGCGCTCCCTTCTTTACTAGCAGTTCTTCTTCGGTGGGAAGGTTCCGTGCGCCGAAGTTCCCGACAACCTTGCCCTTGAGCTTGTGTGTCGGCGTAGAGAGTTTTGCGAGCTGGTCTGCATTGTAGTTCCTCGCCGCATCATTCTTCGTAGTGAGATAGATGTGGGAGCTGTGCAGCTCCTCGGACATTGTCTCGCACCGCGAATTTATCGCTTCAATATGTTCTGGCTGTACTCTGCCTGTTCGCACTGCATCGAGAACGCGAATGAAGCTGTCTTCGGTCTGGCGATACACCTTCTTTAGGAGGAAGGTATGGAACGGAAGCTCCCTGTAAGCATGGGAGTCAAAGAAGAAGGAGCTCGGATAGTGAGGCGGCCTAAAGAGTTCCTCCTCATCGAGCTTCACTACCGGCTCAAGCTGGTAGAGGTCGCCAATGAAAACCATCTGTACTCCGCCGAAGGGAGATTTCGGACGCGGTCCATTCAAACGCAGAAACTTTTCCACGCAGTCGAGCAGGTCAGCGCGCACCATTGAAATCTCATCAATGACGATGGTATCGAGCTTCTTGTATATCTCGCATTCTTCGTCGTCGCGACGCTGTACGTGTTTCTTCGTAATTCCTGGCTTGAAGCCGAAGAAACGATGTACGGTCTGGCCACGTACGTTAACTGCAGCCACTCCGGTTGGAGCAAGCACCGCAACATTCTTCTTAGTGTGCGTTCTGAAATATTGGAGCAGAGTTGATTTGCCCGTTCCAGCACGACCCGTGATGAACATATTCTCCTGCGTGTTCTCAAGAAGATTCAGGATTTCTTTCCACTCGTCAGTTATCTCTATGTTCGAGCTATCAATCTGCCGCGCCAGCGCGATACCAGCGACTCCTTTCTTAGAGCCGCCTAGCATTTGTTTGACTAGAGCAAGTGATGTTTTCATCAGGTTGAATTCTGAAGGGTTAGAAGATTTTCTGTCGGTCCCGCTAGGCTCGTTATCTTTCCAACCTTTTTTGCCATACGTTCGTCTTTCTTGATAACAGTCTCAACTTTCCGGTGAGCATAAATTACAGTTGTGTGGTCCATGTCAAAGATGCGACCTATTGATGGGTAGGAGAGTTTAAGAACTTCACGTAGAAGATATATTGCTACTTGTCGAGGTATCGCGACTCCTACACGACGTGTCTTCTCCTTAATCTCTTCACTCGATATGCTAAACACTTTCGCGGTAGTTTCAACGATACGGTCAGAAGCTGACCGTATCTTATTTTCTTCCTCTTGAATATAGTCAACCCATGCATCATCTATCTCTTCGGCCTGTTCAGTATCGATACCGCTTTCGAACTTTGTTTGTTTCGGCGCCAGAGCTTTGTTAATGATTTGACGTACCCGTTCGCGCGTAACCCCTACCTTTAATCCTATTTCATCGAGAGTGTGAGGACGCTGTTCATCAAGTCCGAAATACATAGCGACTAATTCTCGACTTCTTCCCTCAAGTACTTCTAACAGGTCGGCTTTCACTCCGTGAGCTTCTTTCGCAGCGACTAGTTTCTGGTTACGTTTGAGACTGCTTAGTGTTGGAGCACTGGACGCAATATACGCATAGACCTTTGGTCCGAGTTCGAATTTCTTTTGTGCAACATAGACTGGAATATCAATCGCCGGTCCATAGGTCGGTTGGATAATTCCTTTTTGGTATGCCTCACCGACCATCGCTCCAAGCGACTCGTTGAGAACAAGCTCTGCAAGATAGAGTTGAGCGGTACGAGAACTATCAACCGTGAGCTTGTCTGGGTTATCACCAAAATACTCTCTATTTATAGGATGTGTGGAGCTGATGAGAATATATCCTTGAGTTGGGCTTCCAGGAATATGGTCATACGTAGTTTGCAGGCCCCGTGGCACATTCTCATCAAACATCCACCCTCTGAATTTACCGGCTGGGTTTGAGGGAGGAGTCTTGGCGGGGTCTTTTATGTCTACGTGGCATTGAGCTACAAAGTCTTTATGGACAGCTTCGATGAAGCCAATTTCGTTCGGCTCTTTCGTAGAAAACGAAATCGGTATGCGAACTATATTGTTTTTCTTTCCTACGGGAACCTTAACAGTCTTTTTAATGAGCACGATGTTTTCATTTGAGGATGTCACAGCAATCTGACTACCGACCTTTATTACCTTCGTATCCACGAACAGGTTAAGGCTGTGCTTTTTCTCTGGCGCAACTCTTACGTAATCAGGACTGAACACAAGACCGTTCTCTGGATACACCACTTCTTCGGCAACAATAGAAACGACTACTGCCGCGCGATGTGCACCCGATGTAGCCACCAACGTATCAACACTTCCTGCTTTTTTACCACTAATTAAGATTGTTTTTGAAATGAGACCATCGTGTTGAGTAGCTTCGTCTCCAACGGTAATTGTTGAAGGTGAGAACTTTATATTTCTACCCCTCTCCTTCAAGGTAATTACGCTTCCTGGGCCTAGAACTTGTGTATCAATAACGAGCTGGAGGCCGTAACGTCTTCCTTCAGTTATTGAGATAGTGTTCCTCGCAAACGCGATGCCACCAGAAGGTCTAGTGAGACGTTTCTGCCGAATGGTTCCACTTGTACCTTCCCCAGCTAGTTCCGCATAAAGTTTATTCAGTTCCTCCAAAGCACGGCGGTGATTTTCTTGAGTGTCTTCAGACAAACCTTCATCGGTTTTACGCTTGCCTTCTTCGCTAAGGATTGGGTAGAGCCAATCTTTAATTTCGGAAGAAAGTTTTTTGAAAAAATCATGCTGCTTATCGAAACCGTCACGCGAATCAGTCAGAATGGCTTGTGGTTTTTCTGCATTTATTTTGTCGAGAATAATCTCACGAGCCCCAGTGAGTTTCATCATTCCGAAATACTTATCGGCTCCACGTAAACCTTCAAGACCAAAGAAAGTCTGGTCGTAAACTGCGTTTTTCTCATCGTAAACAAGAAGACCGTTGGCACGCTCCTCGTCAGTAGTGGGCAACGGAGTATTGGAACGATATAGCTGAACCTCAACCTTGACAGGGTTGTAGTCCTCGAACGTAAATTCAAAGGTCTTTGTCGGTTGCACTAGTTCACCGTCTGGAAAACGATAGGTGACTCTCGCTTTCTTTGTGCCCTTTCGCTCTTTGTACTCAATCTTCACTTCCCGTTCGGCATTGGCGTTTATAAGCCTAAGCATGTAAAAATTCCCAACCCTCCTGACTAGATTTTCAAAGTCATGGATAGTGGTCGTGTCATCAACGGTGAACTCTATAACCGTGCCGTGTCCGTTCGAGATACCCCACTCCCTTGCGCTCTGCTCAACAGAGTTGGGAGACTTCTGAACAGATATGTAGGGTTTGCCGCGCTTCTTGTAGAACTCGCAAACGGAAGCCTCGTTGTTCTTTATGGACTTAATTCTTCCGTCCTTATGGTAAAAGAGTACGTCGGAGATACCTTGTCCGAAAATACCGCGAGAGCTACCTCCCTCGTATGCACTGCTCTTCGCCGCTCCATATTCCTCAAATTTGAGTTCCAATTCGCTTAGCGTCATGCCTTGAGCCTCATCGAGGATGCGCACTAGACGTTTCTGTCGGTCTACCCAAATAGTAATCGGGAACGAACTTTTCCCAGAGTTACCAGCATCGACCATGCGACGATAACTATCGTCAGAGTTTGTAATTGGTTCCGTTAAGGTTTTCAATAAGCTTCTACCGATTGCAGTAGACCATTGTCGCTCTATAAAACGAGAAGCGAATTGGACGGGTATTTCTTTCATACGTTCCGAACATTGAGACTCTCCTCAATCCAGTCAAAAAATACTCCAATCTCTTTATCTTGCGTGTCAGCAGCGGATTGGCGAAGTTGGCGAAGACGCTCAAGGATTAATTCTTTCGCTGTGTATGGCGTAGCTTTCAGGAAAACAAGAATCTCGTGAGGAGTTTTCTGCTGCCCACTTACCCATGCTTTATATAGTTCAGATTGGTAAATATCTTTTATTTCAACATTGCTAGAACGACCCCGAGACCTTGAGCCCTGTGCCCGTTTAGGAAATTCTACAGAACTTTCTAGAAACATGCCGGTCTCACGAGCAACCTCTCTACCTAGTGCCGTTAAGTGAAATCCGTTCTCGATATTCCCTGTAGCCCACGCTTTACGTTTTGGGTCAGCAAGTCGTCTTGCGGCTTTGTTTATCCTATTAGTATCTGGAAACTGCTCAAAAGTCGCCATTGAGAATTTCTTTGGGAACATTCGAAATGCTGCAACAACAAGAAGGTCAAAGAACAAAGGGATTTTTTTCTGCTCCATACTAAAAAGAGCACACACCAAAAGACGGTCCAAATCTAAGTTGGTGTAGACACCCTCGTTCATCGAGTTTAAACCGAGAACGGCTTTAGAATTTTCCATATGAATTGTTTCTACCGTCATAGTCGAAATTCTTTACTCTTGGCGAAGTGAAACTTAGCCTTGGTTTCCTTAACTCGGCGTTCAATTTCAACGAAAATCTTATTGACCTCATCTTCGGTGTAGTCGTAGGCACTCCGGTTAGCGCAGTTGCCGAGCACCTTGAGTTTTTGGAGGACAGAGTTGGTCCGCTGAGACGCTAGTCTTTTGAAGCGTTCTCTTCGCTCTTCTTTTTCCATATAAAGCACATATTATTCTCCCTTGTACATATTGTCAACCCTTATGAAGGAAGCAGAAATGCCTATTTTGCCGTCGAGGTCCGCGCGAATACGTTACCCCCACATCCCTATACGCGACCGTATGGGACCCAAACAACCACTCCATACCCATACCCCCACCCCCTTCGGGGGACGACTCGGTTCTATGTGCGCTTACTATTTAACCAGCTTATATGCGCTACATTGAGCCCGTCTACGACGAGCACTGGGATGATGTGAGGGACGAGTTTATCAGTACCGATACCCTCGTTGGCTATCGTGTCGTATCGGAGCGTGGTGAAGTGCTTGGTATAGGAGAGACACGCGAGGAAGCCCTTGAGAGAGCGCAGGAACACATTCTGATGCCAACCTAACGGCTCTTAGTCCCCGCGCTTCTCATGAACCGATGAGCGCGGGTACAAGGAGCATGATTAGAGCCACCCACTCATATCATTAAAGGAAGAGCGACGTACGATATGAGCGCAACCGCTACGAGGAAACCGAACACAACGGCCGGATAGAGCGTCTGCCGCATAGTTGCTTTACCTTCTTTCTTTCTGCGGTAAAGAACGTTCAGAAGATAACTGCCAACTACAACAGCGAGCAAGGCTTGTGCGTACATCAGCACCGCGAACCAAAGCGTGTCTGGCGGCGACAGATACATCAGCGTTTCTCCGAATGAGAAGAAAGTCGGCAAGACTCGGTCTAGCGCCGCAAAGATACCTGACGTGAGAGTTGGAGCGATAGCGAGAGGATACAAAGCGCAGAGAACAGTGAGCGCAATGAGTGTCCTCGTTGAGATATTACGAGCAACCATATCTAGTACGTTATGAAGAACGGCTTCTTCAAGCCCAGCACGTAGTCAGACACATTCGAGCCAGAGTAGGGAGAGTAGATGCTCGGACGGTACGGATTGTAGTAGTAGGTCGGTGTGTACGACGGCAGAGTTGGCGCAGAAGGCGTGTACACCGGCGCTATTGGAGAGAGTGGCTGTACAGGTCGAGGCGCGAGAGTCGGTGTAAGGGGTGGCCGTGCAGGAAGCACATTGTACTGATAGTAGTTTTGCGTCGGGGTCGGGAGCGTTTGAAGATAGTACGCGCTTGCCGATGCTGGAACCGCAACTACCGAAAACACAAGCGCGATTGCAAACAAGATTTTGTGTGCCGTCATATAGGATTCTCTTAGCGAGTAATCCAGTAGCGAGCGCACATTGAGCCCGCTACCGGGTCCCGACCGAAGTCGGCATGCCGTTTCCGACATGGCCTGCAAAGACACCCCCGATAACGGGCTCAATATGTCTTTGCAGGACTTTTTTGACCATGCTGTCTGTTTCCAGAGGGTTTAGGCCATGGCTCTTACGAGCCAGTTTTATTCGTATGTCGAACAGAAATAAGTATATGCCTGTATTCCGTGAAGACAAAGTCCGTGGCTCGGTACCCTTGAATGTGTAGATTTAGCTATAGCAACGCGTCCCGGGGGGACTATATGTCATTTTGACCAAGTATGTAGGCCGTAGAATATGCAAACGAACCTGTTTTCCACTCTTTTCGTTTGACGTAGAGCGTTCCGGCTATATCATTGATACTAGAACAGACGCGACACTTTTCACCCTACTGCTGGCGGTATTATTTTACGTTCGAACACCCGCCTCTAGGTTGACGAGAGAGCACTCAAATGCAGTGCCTTCTCGTGAGTATAGAGACGAAACATTCCTCTAGTAGCGGATACGTGAAGCGGACCGAAAAGAACGAATCGTTCTAGGCGGTTTTTAGTCGTGATGCTGTCTGTTCTCAGCACCACAATAACCCGAACCCTTAATGCGTATATGTTCGGAAGACCTTTCGGTCTTTCGAAGACAATATCTAGCGCAGTATGGTCAGGAACTTTCGGAGAGCGAGGCACTAGAAAAAGCTACCCGTGCCTTCCGCCTCATAGAGCTTATCTATAAGCCAATGACGAAAGCTGACCATGACGATGTAACGAATCGTCTACAAAAAATTCGCGCTTCCGAGAGCTATCGCTCTCGACAACTTGTAGCTTGAAGCTTGTTGGCTTCATTACTAACCGAGGGTGCAATACCCTTCCCCCTAACTTAGACCACCATGAACGAGAAAGACAGCCTTAGATATATCGTGTACGCTCGCAAGTCGAGCGAAGCGAAAGAGAAACAAGCTCTCTCGATTGAGACGCAACGAGAGAAGGCGTTAGAAATATTCGGCAACCGCAAGGTCGTCGCAGTGCTTGAAGAAAGCAAAAGTGCGTTTACGCCAGAGAATCGCTCAGTGTTCAGCGAGATGATACAGATGCTCAAGGATGGTAAGGCCGATGGCATTATCGCGTGGCATCCTGACCGTCTCTCACGCAATGAGAAAGATGCAGCAGAGATTACATATCTTATCCGCACCGGAGTTATTAAGAACCTCTTGTTCGGTAGCTACACCTTCAACAATTCTCCCGAAGGCATCCTGTTCTTGCAGATGGCGTTGAACCAGTCTCAATACTCTTCCGCAAAGTTGAGCGTTGACGTAAAGCGCGGCCTTGAAAAGAAGATAAAGATGGGACAACGCCCAGGTACTGCGCCGCACGGATACCGGAATACCAAGTTTGCAGAACGCGGTACCAACTACATCGTCAAAGACGAGGCGCACTTCTCAATTATCCGCAGAGTGTGGGAGTACATGCTTACCGGCAACTACGGACCTACTGAGATGCTTGCTCTTCTTAACGATGAGTGGGGCTTCCGCACACGCCAAACCAAAATGCGTGGCGGTACTCCACTTACCAAAGGCGGCCTCTACGAGATTCTTAAAAATCCGTTCTATGCCGGATGGATGGAGTACGCGGGACACTACGAGCGCGGCACTCACGAGCCAATGGTAACTGACCCTGAGTTTGACCGTATGCAGGTATTGCTCGGACGTTATGGGCGACCACGGGCGCAACGCTATGAGTACGCGTATACCGGTCAAGTGAAGTGCGGCGAATGCGGCGGCGTTATCTCAGCGACTTACCGCGAGAAAGTGATAAAGACTACGGGCGAAGCCAAAGCGTACACGCTCTACTACTGCACGAACGCTCGCCGGAAAGAGGAGAAGTGCTTCCAGCGACACTATACGAACGTGGAACAGATGGAAGAGCTCCTAGAAGTAGAGCTCGCCGCTCTCACGCTCAGTCCGTGGGTTCTCGACTGGGCAGTAGACATCATTGACCGCGAAGCTGGCACAGAACGCCAGACCCTAGAGACGGTGGATTCTGCGCGTCAGAAGGCCATACAGGGCTGTGAGAACCGCCTCAAGAGCCTCATGGACATGAGAACGAAAGACCTCATATCCGATGAAGAGTTTGCCTCAGCCCGTTCCGCTATCAAGTCCGAAGAGGGCAAGCTCCGTTCTGAGAGCGCAACTAAAGAGCAGAACGCAGTGCGATGGGTGGAACTCACGAAGGAGACCTTTACCTTCGCTACCCATGCTTACGCCATGTACCTCAAAGGAGACGCAAAGATGCGCCATGAGATTCTTGAAGGTGTTTCTGGTTTGAACTGCACGCTTAAAGACCATATCCTCAATGTTAAGGCCGTGGAATGGCTCGTTCCCATCAAGGAACGTGCAGTATCGCTCAATGCTGAAATTGAGGCGTTTGAACCAGAAATGTTGCGTACTTCTTGGACCGAAAGTGCAAAAGCACATTTTGGTCCTGTTGTGCGCGAGAGACGGGACTTGAACCCGCAACCTCCGCCGTGCACTAATCCACTATTTTCATAATGGCGTGGACTATATCTTCACCATGAGCTCTCACTTTTAGGTGTTCCGGTATCTAGTCTCTACGGCGCCCCCATATTAATTCATATGAGGTTCCCTCGGTATTCGCGTACCGAATTCTTTTCTAGAAAGAATTCGGGTTAGCCTTCACCGATATCCCAGAAAGTTTCAACCTCCCTTTCGGAGAGGAAGCTGCACGTCTACAGGGCGGCGCTCTGACCAGTTGAGCTACTCCCGCACTATTTTGTCAAGATTAAGAACCCTGACCGCTCGTTCTAGTTTTTCCCGCTTACGCGGCAAAAACAGATCCGAGACTGGGCTAGTATGATACATAAACCGATAGAGTGCAAGACTATCTTTCCTACTGAACACTAGATCAAAACCACTCCTGTTTTTTGTGTTTATATGTCCTCCGACAACACCATTGAATTTTAACGTCTTGTGCAATTGCAATAAGAATCTTTTGCTCCCCGAGGTAAAGCGAGTCATAAATACCCATACTTTTCTTGTATGTGACTCGGCCCAGTGTTTCTTGAAATATACACACCCATCTCCATCAAAATACCCTCTTACGAAATGACTTTGATATCTTGCCGGTATATTAGGATACTTAAGAGTGTTGCTTTTGTTTTGCGTAAAACCGAGCCCGCAAAGGTCTGTATACCACTCCTTGCTTCCAATCTGCAAACGATATGACGTTCTGGTATTCCCTCCCCGTTTGCGTAGCTGTATACGATGATTTGAGTGTACTGCTTTTTGTACGTGGACAATGAGTATCTTATCGATGCTAGTAAATTCAAAGAAATGCGCGCCACGATTGTTTGTAAGCATGGATCCGTCTGCAGCAAAATAGCCGAGAACGTAGGCCATTTCTGGTGTCCATTTCTTAAAGAAATCCTGATCGAGTGTCCGTCGGATGGGCATCACTCTAAGTTTGACAGAGTTTTTGTGTGCCCTATCCACAATCACTACACAAGTTTTGGTGCTGATGGGAGGACTTGCACCTCCGACCTTGGGTTTATGAGTCCCATGCTCTAACTACCTGAGCTACACCAGCAGATACCTCGAACCTTACTATTTATACCGCTTTTCTTCAACGGCCTGATGCTACACTAGGAACAAATGCAAGAAGAAGCAAAAGCACACGAGGATCTTGTCCGAGAACTCATGGACCCTGCCGTGCGGGCTGAATATGCCGCTCCCCTTGATCGCCACCATGTGGGACTCATTCCTTGTATTTTGGGATGGATTCTGGTGACTGCCGGTAACCTCTTTTATGGCGACAGGCCTTCCTATTTGAAATTCAAGGCGGTTGAAGTCATCGCCCGTATCCCGTACCAGTCATGGGAGTCTGCTGCTTACACCCTTTTAACTGCCTTCTATGGAAACGAACGTCATGCCATACGTTTGTGTAAGATGGCGGCGTTTAGTCGCTTCGCACAAGACAATGAGACGATGCACGTGGTGGTCATTTCAAGCTTGTGTAAAAAGCATGTGCGTATCGCCTTCTTCCGCCACACCCTTATTCCCCTCCTCTTCTCCTTGTTCTACTTCTGGATCATCTATCTCCTCTATATGGTCTCTCACCGTGCAGCGCTTGAACTGAACTATCTCTTTGAAGCCCATGCATACCAACAGTACAGTCGCTTCCTTACAGAAAACGAAGAGATGCTCAAGTCTCGCCCTATATCCTCCGACTTCCTCCAGTTCTATGGCCGCGAGGTACGAAGCGAGTACGAGTTTTTCGAGACCGTTCGTAACGACGAGCTCATCCATCGCAATCGCTCTATTCGTGAAATCACTACGCACAAACGAGTGTGGGACAAATAATGCATAGCGTGTACCCGATCCGCATTAATAAATACTTGGCACACAAAGGCTACGCCACACGTACCGGAGCTGACGTGCTCATTCAACAGGGACAGGTATATATAAACGGTCGCAGGGCGGTGCTTGGAGACAAAGTAGCAGAAGATGATGTGGTTGAAGTACGAGGTGCCGCAAAGCGTGCAGAGAAATACGTATACTTTGCATACCACAAACCTCGAGGGGTCATTACCCATTCACCCCAAGAGGAAGAAGAGGATATTAAAGACGCGACACAAAATGCTCCCGAACTAAAAGGCACCTTCCCTATCGGGCGCTTGGACAAAGATTCAAGCGGACTCATCATCCTCACGAACGATGGTCGTGTCACTGATCGTCTTTTGAATCCAGACAAAGATCACACCAAACGCTACGTAGTACACACCGTGCGTCCTTTACGTGCCAGTTTCAAAGACGCTATGGAACAAGGCGTGAATATAGAGGGATACCATACCAAGCCCGCTACCGTGCGTATCCTTGGAGAGCGCGCGTTTGAGATCACCCTCACTGAAGGTAAGAAGCACCAGATCCGCCGTATGGTGGTTGCTATGCATAACGAGGTACGCACTCTTGAGCGCACTGCAGTACTCAATATCAAACTAGGACCCTTGAAGCGTGGGTCATGGAGAAAGATTGAAGGAAAGGAGCTTAGTGCCTTTTTAAAACTCCTAGGACTCTAAAGTACCTGTGTTACGTGCACACCCCCTGTCATATGGAGGGTTTTCTGTGTCACATATCCCGTTTATGAGGGTCTTCATATATGAGCACCCGCGCAGTGGCCCCTCAACGCGCCAGCGTATGCTCAATTACCACTCGATAAATGAGTATTCTATGATCTCTATTACAAACAAAAACATGGTGGCAAAGACTGCAGCACTTGTTGCAGGATTTGCTCTCCTTGCGTCCTCGTTTGCATTTGCGCAACCCGCACGTGCAGCGACGGCCGCAGAACTCCAAGCACAGATTCAAGTGCTTTTGGCACAGATCTCTCTCCTTCAAGGGGGCCAGACAGTCTCGACCTCCTTTACCATGAACCTCACCATTGGTTCAACCGGCTCTCAAGTCACTGCACTTCAGAACTGGCTTATCAGTAAAGGGTACTCGATCCCTGCTGGGGCAACGGGATACTTCGGTACCCAAACCCAAGGTGCCCTTGCTGCCTATCAGGCCGCAAACGGTATCGTGCCTGCAGTCGGGTACTTTGGCCCAATTACCCGTGCAAAGATAAATGCACAGGTAATTGTCACTCCAAACCCAACCCCGACCCCTCCCACGACCGGCCTTGGTGGTGGTGAAGCGTCTCTTGAAGACCTCACCGCACGCGACGGGCAAGATGATGAAGTAGAGGAAGGCGCTTCTGCATCCATCGCAGAGTTCGAATTCGATGTTGAAGATGGCGACATTCGCATCGATCGAGTTGATCTCACCTTTGAAGCAGGAGGCGCAAACGACGAAGACAAGCCTTGGGAGACGTTTGATACCATCACCATCCTTGATGCTGATGGCGACGAACTCGCTTCTGAGAACGTATCCGACGAGGATGACTGGCTTGACGAGGATGAACCCTACGTCTTCCGCTTCACCGGTCTTAACTATGTAGTTCGTGAGGGCGACCAAGGCATGCTTACTATCGAAGTCGAAGCGCACAATAGTGTCGACGGCACCGATGATGGCGAAGTTTGGACCGTCTACATTGATACCGACGGTATCCGTGGTGTTGACGGCGAAGGCCTTGATCAGTACCTCGGAGACGACTCTGAAACTGTTACCTTCGATGTAGTCGAAGAGGGTGAGGGCGAGGAATTGAACCTCTCCTCTTCTTCTAACGATCCTGATGCATCCGTGCTTCAGGTAGAAGATAACGCACGTTCAGATTGGTACACCGTACTTGTGTTCGAGCTTGATGCCGAAGATGCTGACATCGAGTTGAATGAGATTCCTGTCGTAATTGACACTGGTACTGAAAACGTAGCAGATGTCATTAATGACGCAGAACTTGTTATCGATGGAGAAACCTTCGACGACTTTGATCTCACAAACGGCAACACTACAACCAGTACCTTCACCTTCGATATTGATGGCGACTTCGTCATCGATGACGGAGACACGGTAGAGGTTGAAGTACGCCTTGAGTTCAAGGCAGCCGACGGTGCAAACTACGCCGCAGGCGAAACCGTACAAGCCTCAGTTACGGGCGCTGACATAGAAGCTGAAGGCGCTGATGACTTGAACGCAGACGGTAACGTAACCGGCGAAGAGCACACGCTTGAAGTTTCTGGAGTGAACGTATCTCGTGAAAATCGCTCTGCACAGACAACTGTAGTTGACGGTGCAGACAACGACTACGCAACCTTCACGATCGAAGTAGAAGTTACCGCGTTTGAAGAGGATATCTTTATCCCTCAGACTGCAGTAACCGCCTACACCTACCAGATTGAGAATGCGTCAAATGGAAACGTGATTGGTAACGCAACCGCAACGACCTCGACCATCTCATCTTCAGCGAACACTTCCGGAGCTTACTACCGCGTTAACGAGGGCGACTCTGAGACGTTTACCTTCACGGTAACGTACAACCCGCTCGCTGCTGACGAAGGTTCAAGCTACCGTATGCAGCTCTTGACCATTGAGTTCAATGATTCTGCTGCTCCACCTGACCAGACGTGGAATGCAAATCCTGCCTCAATGTACGAGACGCAATCGACCTACTTGAACGACTAAACAACGATAGGTACGATACATCGTAGATAGGTTAAAAGAGATCGGCCCCTACGGGGCCGATCTCTTAATACTACCCAGAATGTCACAGTCGCCTTGACAATTGGATACTATCGGATACTATCGGATACATAGCATATATCTCATTATGAATGACCGACTTTCAAAGAGAATAAGCCTCACAGGCGAGGTGCTGAATAAAATCGCACAAATAGATGAGTTTAAAGGCCTTTGGAAAGGCGTTGGACAGATGAGTCCCCATATCCTGAAACAACTCAAAACCTCTGTTATTATTACCTCAACAGGAGCCTCGACACGCATCGAAGGATCGACAATGAACGACGACGAAGTCGCACGTCTCCTGCGCGGATTGAAATCGAAAGGACCAACAGGAAGGGATGAAGAAGAGGTCGCCGGATATGCCGATCTTCTAGGTCGTGTGTTCGATCATTATGAGACGATGATGCTCTCCGAGAACCGCATCCTCCAGTTCCATGAGATTCTCCTACACTTCTCTACCAAGGACGTACTCCATAAGGGGGATTACAAGACGGCGGACAATATAGTTGTTATGCGCAGATCGAACGAAGAGGACATTGTTCTCTTTCGCCCTACCCCGCCCTATCTCGTAAAAAAGGAAATGGGCGACGTAATCGCGTGGACGAACGAGCACCGTGATGGGCATGAATTTCATCCGTTGCTTGTACTTATCAACTTCATTTTCGAGTTTCTTGCGATTCATCCTTTCCACGACGGAAATGGCCGATTGTCCCGCGCACTGACGAACCTGCTTCTCTTACAAGCGGGATACGCATATATTCCTTACGTATCACTTGAGGAAATCATCGAGGAACGGAAACCTGAGTATTACCTTTCGCTTCGTGAGACGCAAAAACACCACAAAACCGAAGCGGAAGACATAACTGCGTGGGTGGAGTTCATGCTTAATGCTCTTCTTGAGCAAACAAAGCGAGCGCAGTTGCTTCTTGCGAACGCACCAACCGAGAATTTGCTGTCCAAGAAACAAATAGCGATCTACGAGTTGTTCGCAGATGGAAGCACGCTCGGTGTTAAAGAAATCAGCAAGCGCCTAAAAGGTGAGATCGCAGAATCAACGATTAAAAAGTCGCTGGCTCAGCTTGTTGCTCTCAAGCTTCTTGAACGTACCGGTCGCGCACGAAGTACACGATACAAAAAGAACTAGAAGAAAGTAACGTATTCGCAGATTCATCGTTCACAGATAATATAGACTGATCTATCCTTTTGGTCGTTTCCAAAACGCGTGTTGTGCGTTTTGCTCTTCGACTAACGATTCGAGTTTATCCCAGTTCTGTTTCATATTTCCTTCGTCAAACATTGCGTTTATCTCATCGCCACTTATACCCGCGTACACACCAACGAGTGTGTATCTGACGCCCTAGTTATCATTTGGATTCATTTGTAACAGGAGTCGGTATAGCTCTACTGCTTTCTCATATTCTCCCGCATCAGCATATAAATCTGCTTGGTACTGAATGGCTCTCATGTATGCTCGATTCTCAATAAGTCCCCACTCCATACGTCTCGGCCATGAAGGGAACGCTTTTCTCGTCTCCTTATACGCTATTTCAATGTGCTCCTCTGCTTTCCTCGTGTCATCAAGCGTGCCATACACATGAGCGAAACCAATATGCACTTCTACGGATTGCGGATTGAATTGAAGCGCTCTCATAAGGAGTCTTTCTGCCTTTTTTGCTCCAGTCTTCCCATTGTCAGCAAGCTCTATTGCATCATGGCAGAGCTCTCCAACCTCTTCGTACAAGTCGAAAGGACTTGGGATTAGTTTACGCTTCATACAAAAATTATATATGATGTCGTGGACCCCGTACCGGAATCGAATTGGATATACGTTGGGAATGTTGCGCCGGTACTGGTTTCTGAGTTCACAATCGTGTTGCGGGGGCCGGAATCGAACCGGCGTCTGGAGGTTATGCTTACCACTACAACTTTCGTTGCCCTTTCGGTTTGCAGTCTGGACTATGTCTTCACCCACATGGGGTGTCTACCGTCTAGTCTCTACACCTTTTCGCCTCTCGGCGAACTTGGCTCGGCATTGCCTTGCATAAAGCGAGGGTTTCACCGAATTTGGCAGATGATCTTCCGTAAAATTACTCTTACGGACGCCCGAATTGTTCAAGCCTCCCGAGGTACCTCTCCTCTACCCCGCGACCCTATATATACCTCAATTTGTAACCTTGAGCAAGGTGAAAACATGCATTGTGGTACTTAAATCTCACCAAACTCTTTAAACACACGCTCATATTTCTGGATGGTGCGATACGCAATATTGTCATCCAAATGAAACGCTGACCCACGGTGTGCAATATCATTTCGCACTTTATGCGCTTCCCATGCTTCCTCAAGTGTTGCAAACTGTGCACCTTTCAATTTGTCCCCCACTGTCGCACCTTCATACCCTGCCTGGCGCAGTACTTCTTCAAGCATGATATCTGCTTCGATGACCGCTTGGCGCCAATCGCTTTCTTGCGGACTTTCTATGAGTGTCCGTATATGCGCCCAGCGAGAATGATCCTTGGTTTTCTCCGCAACTTCAGGGTTAAGTGTTGAGTATTTCTCATGATCCTCTTTCGCTTTTATCTGCGCCATACGCATAGTGGCATACACCATGAGTCCGAACGCAATCACTACAAACAAGAACGAAACAATTCCAAGAATTCCCCATGCGTGCGAAAACCATGCACCAAATGAATCGAAGAAAGAGATCGAGGGAACGGTGGGGGTGGTGCCGGTCGAGTACGAAACATTGCTTCCGTATATTAGACGGAAAAAGTATTCAAGATTTAAGTAGCGTATTGGTCCACCGTCTGCGCCTTCCATTACTACAAGTATAGCCTATAGCGTCTCCCCTGTTACGGAAGCCCCGACAGCAAAGAGTCGGTCCTCTCCCCCATGAGGCGCCATGAATTGAATACCTGCAGGAAGTGATACGCCATCTTCCAGAACCGGATTCATAGGAACCGAAATCGCTGGCATACCCGTAAGGTTTGCCGTTACGGTAAACACGTCTTCTAGATATAACGAAACAGGATCTGCCTTCTCTCCCACGACAAACGCAGGGGTAGGCATTGTAGGTGTTGCAACGACATCAACCGAAGCAAACGCATCAGAATATTCTTTTCTCAAGAGCTCCCGCACCGCGTTTGCTTTTCGGTAGTAGGCATCAATATACCCTGCAGAAAGCACGTAGGTACCAAGCAAGATGCGGCGCTTTGATTCGGGACCAAACCCTTCGGTGCGTGAGAGAAGATAGTCTTCCAGAGGGGTGTCACCGCGCTTTGCATTCCCGTACCGGATACCATCAAAGCGAGCAAGGTTAGTGGAGACTTCAGCAAAGTTAATGATGTAGTACGCCGCAAGTGCAGGGTCATTTGAAGGGATCGCCACATCTACTATCTCGTATCCTTTTTCTTTAAGACCCGTGAGTGTTTCCTCGAAGCGCGTTGCAACTGCACTTCCCTTCATGGCATCAATCGCAGAGCGCAATACTCCTATACGCCGCACTTCAGGAGAAGGCGCTTGATACACCTGCGTCGTGCTATCCAACCCATCAACGCCACGGATAGTTTCAAATATAAGTCGAGCGTCTTCTACGGTTTTAGTGATAGGTCCTGCTTGCTCCAAAGAAGAAGCGGCGGCAATAAGTCCACTTCGAGAAACATGGCCATAGGTGGGCTTTAGCGCAACCACACCACAATAGCTTGCAGGGTTTCGTACCGAACCTCCCGTGTCTGTTCCTAAAGCCCCAAGCGCCATATGGCCCGCAACGGCCGCTGCAGACCCTCCTGAAGTCCCTCCCGCTACACGAGAAGAATCGTGAGGGTTTTTGGTAGGACCATAGGCAGAGTTCTCTGTAGAACTTCCTAAGGCAAACTCATCCATATTAGTGCGCCCTATAAAGAGCGCGCCTGCGTCCTTAAGCTTCTTCGTAACCGTTGCGTCATATGTAGCCACATAGTTGCCAAGCATCTTTGATGACGCACTCGCTACCTTCCCCTCTATGAGAATGTTGTCTTTTATTGCAAGCGGAATACCACACAGTAACGACTCATCTCCTCCATCAATACGTTTCTGTGCTTCTTCGATACGCTCATCTGCAGGAAACACTTCAAGGTAAGCGTTTAGTTCAGGATTACGTTTTTGGGCTTCTCCTACACACGCATCAAACAATTCACGCACGGTGCACTCCTTGGCATGGAGTGCCTTTGCTGCTTCGACAATAGTGAACTCATGTAAAGGTTTAGCCGCCATACGTTTCTCTAATCGTTTGAAATAATTTGCTTCACCTTAAGCATTCCTGATTCTTTTTCTGGAAATTGTGCCGTGAGTGCATCCGTATAGAGACCGGTCTCGTGCGGCTCTCCATCC